>Ga0194047_10000633_pt1 | contig 22957 bp, 20 predicted proteins | sample JunL225m_MetaG_2_FD_160070 | JGI IMG/M metagenome (GOLD analysis project Ga0194047, IMG submission 160070) | Anoxic zone freshwater microbial communities from boreal shield lake in IISD Experimental Lakes Area, Ontario, Canada - Jun2016-L221-5m | ecosystem: Environmental > Aquatic > Freshwater... | reverse complement strand
ACTTCAGCATAGTCGCGTACTCGACGCAATAGGCGGTTAGCAATACGAGGTGTACCGCGTGCACGCTTCGCAATCTCTACTGAACCTTCAGGATCAATATCTGCTTTGAGCAGATTGGCTGAGCGCTCAATAATCTTGGTAAGTTCTTCGGTAGTGTAAAACTCGAGCCTAGCAACAATCCCAAATCGATCACGCAGTGGATTGGTCAGCATGCCAGCACGAGTAGTGGCACCAATTAGCGTGAAAGGCTTTAGGTCTATCTTGACGCTGCGGGCTGCAGGACCTTCACCAATCATGATATCGAGGCTGTAATCCTCTAATGCAGGATAGAGAATTTCCTCTACAACTGGAGAGAGGCGGTGGATCTCATCAATAAAAAGCACATCATTGGTTTCAAGATTGGTGAGCAAAGCAGCCAGATCGCCCGGTCTATCTAATACAGGGCCACTAGTTTGGCGAAGATTGACGCCAAGCTCTCGAGCGATGATGTGGGCTAAGGTAGTTTTACCAAGCCCTGGAGGGCCGAAGAGTAGGACGTGATCGAGAGCTTCTTGGCGTGCTCTTGTAGCGGAGATGAAGATTTCTAATTGAGCGCGTGCTTTAGTTTGGCCTACGTATTCATCAAGCTGTTTGGGGCGCAATGCTCTTTCAAAAACGGCCTCAGCATTACCTGCTGAGCCACTAACGATACGATCGTCTCCCTGTGGTAAATCTTCAGGAATAGCGCTAAGGTCGTCTGTGTGAATTGCCATGCTGCAAGTTTAGTGCTTTAAGCCTTAGATAGATACTTCAAGCCCATACGAATACCATCAGACACTGTACTGTCTGGAGGAATCTGTTTTAAGGCGAGAAGCGCTTCTTTTTCAGAGTAACCCAAAGCCAATAAGGCTTGCAGTACTTCACTACTTGCTTCAATCACCTGGGGTTTACCGCTGCTAATGCCAAGGTCTGGCGCCAATTTGCCTTTGAGTTCTAGGCAAAGGCGTTCGGCAGTCTTCTTGCCAATACCGGGAACTTGAGTTAATCGGCCGGCCTCTTGTAAGGCAATTGCTTGGGCTAATTCATTAACACTCATACCAGAGAGTACGGCTAGAGCAGTACGTGAACCCACGCCACTAATTTTGATGAGTGCTCTGAAAGCTTCACGCTCTGTTTCAGTGGCAAAGCCAAAAAGTTGCTGCGCATCTTCTCGAACCTGAAAGTGAGTTAGTAAAGTAATTTTTTGATTGACCTCTGGCAATTGATAGAGGGTACTCATAGGTACATCGATTTCATAGCCAACACCTTGGCAATCAACCAAAAGTCGAGGAGGATGAACTGAAACGAGAGTACCTTGTATGCGACCAATCATGTAGAGATCTTAACCTGTGATGTGTATTTTTACTTGCTGCGTTTTTTTGGGGCTAATGCTGCGCTGATGGCTTTTGGTATTTGTGCGTGATGAGCAGCGCAAATAGCAACACCTAAGGCATCCGAGGCGTCAGTTCCTGGCGCGCGATTGAGTCTCAGTAGACGTTTAACCATTTCTTGTACTTGTGGTTTTGCAGCACGACCAGTACCCACAATTGCTTGCTTGACTCTCAGGGCGCTGTATTCTGCTACAGACAGTTTCTCAGATACCAGTGCGGCAATCACTGCGCCTCGTGCTTGACCCAACATTAGGGTAGAGCGAGGATTTACATTCAAAAAGACTTCTTCGATGGCTGCAGCTTCTGGATGATATGTCTCTAGAACTTCCTTTATGCCGGCATAGAGGGCGCCTAAGCGCTCAGGTAGACCCTTGGCAGGATCACCACTTTCAATGGTTCCTGAAGCTACGTAGGTGAGCTTCTGTCCATCAACATCGATGATGCCAAAGCCAGTAGTGCGTAAACCGGGATCAATTCCTATCCAGCGCATGCTTACTTAAGTTTCTTAATGCCGGAAGTGGCGGGTGCCAGTAAAGATCATGGCTATTCCATGTTCATTGGCTGCAGCAATAATTTCATCATCACGCATGCTGCCGCCAGGCTGTATGGCACAACTTGCTCCACCATTCACCACTATATCTAGGCCATCACGGAAAGGGAAGAAAGCATCACTAGCAACCGCAGAGCCTTGAAGGCTCAGACCAGCGTTCTCAGCTTTGATGCTTGCCATTCTGGCAGAATCAACACGGCTCATTTGGCCAGCACCAATACCGAGAGTCATACCACTAGCGCAATAGACAATGGCATTGGATTTAACAAATTTCGCTACACGCCAGGCAAACATCATGTCATTCATTTCACTTGAAGTCGGAAGACGTTTACTCACAACCCGCATTTCATTTTCAAGTACGTTCTTGGCATCCGGAGACTGAACCAATAAGCCACCGCCTACGCGTTTGAAATCAAATGCATTAAATGCATTACCTAATGGGATCTCTAAGAGGCGCACATTTTGTTTGGCAGCAAAGATAGTTTTCGCCTCATCACTAAAGCTTGGCGCAATGAGTACTTCGACAAACTGTTTAGAAATGGCTTCTGCTGCTGCGCTATCACACGGAACATTAAAAGCAATAATGCCCCCAAAGGCTGAGCTCGGATCTGTTTTGAAGGCCTTTTGATAAGCTTCAAGTGCATTAGCGCCAACCGCTACACCACAAGGATTAGCGTGTTTGATGATGACGCACGCTGCAGCACCGCCAGCATTATTAGAAAAGCTTTTGACACATTCCCAAGCAGAGTCAGCATCCGCAATGTTGTTGTACGACAGCTCTTTACCCTGTAGTTGCTTGTAATTGGCCAGTGCACCTTCAACTTGGGAGATGTCTCTATAAAACGCTGCAGATTGATGTGGGTTCTCACCATAGCGCATCTCTTGAACTTTTTCAAAAGCGAGATGCAATGTCTTTGGATAAGCAGAGCGTGTCTGATGATCAAGCGTATCACCTAATGATGAGAGGTAGTTTGCAATAGCGCCATCATATTGGGCTGTATGTGCAAATACTTTCTTGGCTAAAGCTAAATTGGTTTTATAAGACACGGTATTATTATTGGCTCTCATTTCAGCCAATACAGGTGCGTAATCTTCTGGTGAAATTAATACAGTGACATCTTGGTGATTTTTAGCAGCAGCCCGCAGCATAGCTGGCCCACCAATATCAATATTCTCAATGGCATCTTCAAATAAGCAACTGTCTTTAGCCACTGTTTCATTAAACGGGTAAAGGTTGATCACGAGCATATCGATGGTATCGATACCATGCTCTTTTAGAGCCGCCATGTGTTCTGGAAAATCTCTGCGGGCTAATAAACCACCATGCACCATAGGGTGCAGGGTTTTGACTCGACCATCTAGCATCTCTGGAAATTTGGTCAATGAAGACACTTCCACAACCGGTAATTGATTTTCAGCCAATAGCTTTGCAGTGCCACCTGTAGAAATCAGCTTGATGCCTTGCTCATGGAGTGCTTTGGCAAAAGGCACGATACCATTTTTATTGGAAACAGAGAGAAGGGCTGTACGGATCATTGAGGGATTGAGATAAGCATAAAGATTGAATGAAAGAATAGTTTTTGATTATTTTAGAAGTTGATGTTCAAGCAATTTTTTATGCAGCGTATTGCGATTCATGCCCAGATAATGCGCTGCCAAAGATTGATTTTGTTTAGCATGTTGCATTACCAATTCCAGCATTGGCTTTTCAACTACAGCTAAAACCATTTGGTAAATATCGTTAGGTGCTGTGCCTTTGAGGTCATCAAGGTAACCTTGTAACTGAGTCTCAATGCATTCAGTAATAGGGTGTTTAGTAGTCATAAAAGTCTATCAATACAAAAAACAAAAAAGAAAAAAGTAATACGAAAAAACTACGCTGCTTCTAAAAGGAGCAAGCGGTCTGAATGGAATTTCATTTCATCAAAATAATCATTCACCATCTGTAATTGGGTTTTGCAATCGTCAGCGGTATTCATGCGCTGGCGAAATGCATTTGAATCTCTTAAACCCTTGCAATACCAGCCGATATGCTTACGAGCAGTACGCAGGCCAATATGCTCACCGTAGAACTCGTAGTGATCTAAAAGGTGAGCATTCATAATGCTTTGAATTTCATTAATCTCAGGCGTGGGAAGTTTTCTGCCAGTTTCAAGATAGTGATTAATTTCACGAAAGATCCAAGGGCGGCCCTGGGCTGCTCGACCAATCATGATGGCATCAGCGCCAGTAGTCTCAAGTACAAACTCTGCTTTTTCTGGGCTGGTGATATCGCCGTTTGCAACAACTGGTATTGCCACACTATTTTTCACGGCGGTAATCGTGTCGTATTCTGCGTCGCCATGATATAGGTCGGCTTTAGTGCGGCCATGTACTGTCAACATCGAGATGCCAGACTGTTCAGCGAGCTTAGCAATATCGATCGCATTTTTATGTTCCCGATCCCATCCGGTACGAATTTTTAAGGTTACCGGAATCGCATCAGGACCAATGCCCACTGCTTGCACAACTGCTTCTAGGATTTTTTGTACGAGCGGCTCATCCCGCAACAGTGCTGAACCGGCAGCAACATTACAAACTTTCTTTGCTGGGCAGCCCATATTGATATCAATAATTTGCGCACCATGATCTCGATTGAGTCTGGCTGCAACTGCCATCATGGCGGGATCAGCACCAGCAATTTGTACTGCGATGGGATTAAATTCGCCAATATGATTCGCGCGACGCTGGGTCTTAACGCTCTTCCATAGCAAAGCATTAGAAGCGACCATCTCCGAAACAGCATAGCCAGCGCCCAATTTTTTACAAAGTTGTCTAAATGGACGATCGGTTACGCCAGCCATAGGGGCTACAAATAGTCGATTTGCGAGGAGGTGAGAGCCAATCTGCATTGATAGGGGCTGAGCGCTAAAAGATAGTGTTGTTTTTCTAGGAAAGCCTAATACTTTAGCACATTTAGGCCTAAATCTGCCTACTATTTAGGCAGATTACACGATTCAAGTCAATTGAACAGTAGGCTGACCAAGGAGGTGTATTAAGCGTCTTAGCGCCTGCCAAACATCATTTGGCGAGCTAAGGCTGTCTTGGCTGGGGGAAGCCACTGAAGGGCCGATAAAGCCAATCCTCGGGCGAGTACAACGGGGGCTAAATTCGAGGTAAATACTCTGGCCATAAAGTCTGTGAGTCCAATGGTAGTGGTGCGGTCTAATTTACGGCTTTGCACATAATTCTGCAGCGCATTTTGAATATTTACCAAAGAATGTTCTGCTGAGGGCCTTGCAAAAACTTCAACTAATTTTTCAGCCAAAAGGTAGGCATCACGCAAACCTAAGTTGAGACCTTGTCCAGCAACAGGATGCAAGGTTTGCGCAGCATTACCAATCCAAACCTCATTATCTTTGGTAATTTGTTTGCGATAGTTCAAACCGAGCTCATATAGTCGACGATCTTGAATTTTCAAGAAGCGACCAATTCGAGAACCAAATTCACTTTGTAGACTGCTTAAGAATTCGTCATCACTCAATTGGAGGCGATGCGAAGAAGACTCTGGTGATCCGCACCACACAAGATTCAAAATCTGGGGGCCATAGTGACTTGGCAAAACTGCTAATGGTCCTTCTGCAGTAAAGCGTTCCCAGGCTTGGTGGGGCGTAGCATTCTCAACTTCAACCAATCCCACTAATGCAGATTGTCCGTAATCGCGACCCGACTCAACCCAATCTTGGGTTTTAAATAAGCCGCCCTCGGCATGCACGATACATTTAGCATCGATATGGATTAGTGCATCATCTTTAATGTGCTGCCAAATGAAGTGAGGGCTTGTTTTTTGAATAGCCCTGAGCGCTTTACGCAGCGTAAGATGAATATCGCGATAGCGAACGATATGACCTAAGGCATCTTGATTTAGCTCTTCTCGTGTCATGAGTGCGCGACCAAAGCGGCCTGCCTGAGAAACATGTACACGATGAATATCAGCACATTCACTTGGCCATGCATCAATGGTATCTAGCAAAATTTTGCTACCGTGAGAAAGAGCAATTCCTCTGCTATCAGCTGCCACCAAATCTGCATGGTCTACTGGGTTGCGATCTAGTAAGGTGATGTTCGCCTCAGGATGTTTTTGCAAACACCAAGCTGCGCAGGCGAGGCCTACAGGGCCACCTCCTTGAATCACAATATCGCTATGGGGTGAACTCATCTCAAGACTTCATCAGTGCTTCGATTTCATCGGCTTTGACAGGTACGCCGCGAGAAATCAATTCGCATCCAGAATCATTGATGACGGCATCGTCTTCAATCCGAATGCCGATATTCCAGTAGGCCTCATCGACATCATCGGCTGGCCTGATATATAAACCCGGCTCAACGGTGATGACCATGCCACTTTGGAGAATGCGCCAAGGCTTCTCTTCTTTGACAAGATTTTCAATTGGCTCACGATAAGAGCCCACATCATGAACATCCATCCCCAACCAATGAGAAGTACGGTGCATATAAAAGCGACGATATGCAGCACTTTCAATCGCGTTTTCTAGTGAGCCTAATTCAGCGAGTTTGAGTAATTTTTCATCCAGTAGGCCTTGAGTTAGCACTCGGAGCGCCGCTTCATGTGGCTGCATAAAAGTATTGCCTGGTTTGGTCATGGCTACCGCAGCTTCTTGCGCAGCAACAGTAATGTCATAGAGGGCCCGCTGCGGGCCAGTGAACTTTCCATTTACTGGGAAGGTACGGGTGATATCCGATGCATAGCCATCAAGCTCACAACCTGCGTCGATTAAGCAAAGCTCGCCACTACGTAACTCGGTAGCGCCAGCACGATAGTGCAGGATGCAAGAATTTGCTCCACCAGCAACGATGCTGTTATAGGCCACGCTTTGGGCGCCGCTATTACGAAATTCATGAAGTAACTCGGCTTCTAATTGGTACTCACGCATTCCGGGCTTACACATTTGCATAGCACGTATGTGCGCGCGAGCAGAGATGGCAGCTGCTTTACGCATGATGTCAATTTCATGAGCATCTTTAAATAAGCGCATTTCATGTAGGAGGGCTTCAATATCATGAAACTCTGAAGGTGGATTAATACCAGCCCTTGCCTGTCTACGTACTTTTTTCATCCAGTGACGCAAGCGACGATCAGCCTCAGCACTTTCCGCTAAGCGGATATAAATTGCCTCTTGATCTGCTAGTAAGTCACTCAGCTTTTGATCAAGCATCTTATTGCTGTGCGCGAATTCCACTCCCAAATGCTGGGGTGCTGCTTCTGGCCCCAGACGAATACCATCCCAAATCTCACGTTCAGGATCTTTCGGTCTACAAAACAAATGGGATTCCAGTTCACCATTAGATGCGACTTTTAAAACAAGGCTTGCATCAGGTTCTTCGAAGCCACACAAGTAAAAAAAATCGCTATCGTGGCGGTAAGGAAATTCGCTGTCGCGATTACGAGAGACCTCAGGGGCAGTGGAAATGACAGCAATACCCCCTCCCGTTTTGGCAAGCATCTGTTTTGCTAGTGCAACTCTGCGTTGTTGGTAGATATTTGTTTTATTCATAGACTGCATTGAGTTCTTGCAAGCGCTGTGGCGTCCCTACATCGTGCCACGGACCGCAATATTTTTCACCAGTCACTCTATTTTCACTCATTGCTTGTCTCAAGAGGGGTGCTAATTTTGCTGATCCGCCCCTTTGCAAGTTCTTAAATAGGTCTTTGTGATAAATCCCAATACCTGAAAAAGTCAGTTTTTCAGCTCCTACGGACTCTTGGTCAGTCACTTTAGCGTCTTTTAAATAAAAGTCCCCATTGGGGTGCCAAATCGGATTTGGCACCAGCAGTAGGTGTGCCAAAGCCTTGCTACCGTTCATACGAATTTGGTCTACGGTTTCTAAAAGACTAGAAATCGGCAGATGAGGGCTAAAAACATCTCCATTAATCACAAGGAAATAGTCGGTCGGATTGATGAGGGGTAGTGCTTGGCAAATCCCTCCGGCTGTCTCTAAGGCAGTTTCTTCGGGGGAGTATTGAATATGAACCCTAAATTGCTCGCCCTTGCCAAGAGCTGCTTCAATTTTTGAACCCAGCCAAGCATGATTAATCACTACTCTCTGGATGCCTGCATTTGCGAGCGCCTCTAGATGCCAAGCTAATAAAGATTTATTTTGTATGGTGAGGAGTGGCTTTGGTAAATCATCCGTGAGAGGGCGCATTCGCTCACCTCTTCCAGCGGCCAATAAAAAACAGGGGAGGGTATTGGTGGAAGTCCTAACCATTCTGTTATTGACGAGTAGATTCCAAAAGGCGCGCTAAGGGTTTTAATTCAATATAACGATTAGCGGTAGCAATGGCATATTCAAGCACGAGTGGAATATCTTTCAGGTAAGCATCTTTACCATCACGATGAAACAGCCTTGCAAAAATTCCGAGGACTTTAAGATGTCGTTGTAAGCCCATCCATTCAAAATCTCGATAGAACTGCCCAAAATCATTTGGCATTGGCAATCCTGATTTACGACCTTCTTCCCAAAACTTAACTACCCAATCAATTACCCTTTCTTCTGGCCAAGCGATGTAAGCATCGCGCCATAAAGAAGAGGCATCGTATGTAATCGGTCCATATACTGCATCCTGAAAATCAATCACTCCAGGATTATTGTTTGCAGTCACCATTAAATTGCGCGAATGATAGTCACGATGTACATATACTTTGGCCTGTGCCAAGTTATTTTCAATAATGTACTTGAAAGACTTTTTAAGCTGTTCTTCTTGTTGCGAACTTAATTCAATATTGAGATGCTTCTTTAAGTACCATTCTGGGAATAAATCTAATTCACGCTGCAGGAGCGCTTCATCATAGTTTGGTAATACATCAGGTTCGCTCGCTAGCTGGATGAGTACCAAAGCATGGATAGCGTCTTTATATAGTGCATCTGCTGTCTCATCATTGAGCTGCGCAAGATAGGTTTTATTGCCAAGATCATTGAGTAAAAGAAAACCCTCAGTAATATTTTTTTCTAATATTACTGGGACATTAATCCCTGCCTTTGAAAGCAATAAATCCACCTTGATAAAGGCATCTAAGGGCTCGTGTTGAGGAGGGGCATCCATCACAATTAACGTAGCAAATTTAGGATTTTTGCTATCAATTCGGAAATACCTCCGAAAGCTCGCATCGGCAGAAGCGGGCACCAGGGAGCTAAGATCCAATTGCCAGCTAGGCTCAAGGCCTTTTAGCCATTGAATGAGGGTGTGTAGGCGTACGTCAGTCATGGTCGATTCGTATAATAAGACGGGTCTGGAACTATGAGTCATTATCGCCGTTGCGCTGGTCTTTGCGCCCCTCTTTTTATAGCTGTAACCCTGCGCGCAATGATAGGGGGGGCATTGCTCCAATTTACATCCCAGTTGAGTGCGCAAACACCCCCTCCCTTGCCGACAGTTTTTAAGCCCTCAGAGGCTCCACCGCTCTTACCTGATCGTGGCAATGTCACTGTTCTAAAGTTGGATGATCAGTTACGTATAGGTCAACCAATTGAAGATAGTAAGGCTCTTACCTTTACTGCTAGCGACTCTATTAATGGTGTGGTCGATCGTGAGATGCGGCTAAAAGACCGTGCTCAAATTCGTCGCAACGGAACAGTAGCCAAAGGCAATGAAATTATTTATAACCCCGATACTGACGTTGCCGACTTAATTGGTAATGCAGAATTAATTAAAGGGAATGCAAATTTCAAAGGACCGAAAGCGCGTCTAAAAGTAGATGCACGTGATGGAGAAATGGAATTACCGGTCTATGAAATTGGTGATAGTCGCGCAAGTGGTAAAGCAAAAAAATTAACCATTGAAAGTGGTGATATTTTTGTTTTTGATAATGCAACTTACACTACTTGTACCCCTGAAAATATAGATTGGTATTTCACTGCCAACAAAATTGAAATTGATAACGAGCAAAAAGAGATGAGGGGACAAGATGGGGTAATGCATCTTTTTGATGTTCCTGTCGCGTACGTTCCTTACTTTAGTTTGCCTACAGGAAAAGAGAGACGCTCTGGAATTTTGCCTCCGATTGCTGGATACAATTCTAAGAATGGCGTTGATATTACGCAACCGTATTACGTCAATATTGCGCCCAATCGTGATTTAACAATTTTGCCGCGTTACATGAGTCAGCGTGGCGTGCAGTTGGGTATGGGTTATCGTTTTATCGATACGACCTATTCGGGTAACGTCATGGGTGACTACTTGCCAAGCGATCAAAAGGCAGGCGGCATTAATCGTTGGCGATATGACTGGCAGCAGCGTCAAACTTTAGTCGGGTCTCAGTTGGGTGGTCCAGGCTCGGTGAATGCCTATATCAATGCCGCTAAGGTATCGGATAACTTATATCCCACAGACTTCTCACAAACCGTTGCGGGTGCTGTGACAAGTCAGTTCCGTCAAGAGGTAGGTGCGGTATCTCAATTGCCTTCTAGGTTAAGTAATTGGACAGTTTCTGCCAAGGCATTAACATTCCAGACGCTGCAGCCAAATTTGCCTAGTACAGTTGGGGCACCTTACAACATATTGCCTCAGGTGACAGCGGTCTATCGCAGCAACCTTGTACCGCCAGCCTCAGGGACCGATGGTCGCTACATCACCTTACCTACTGGTCCTACTACGACCTTGTCTACTGATTTCTCGCGGTTTTCGTACAACATTGCGAGCAGCATTCCCAACACGGCGCCAGGTATTTTCAGTCAAGCCGATCGCACGGTAGTTAAGGGAATTTTGGAGTATCCAAAGATTACGCCTGGATACTACATTCGCCCAAAGTTAAGTTTCCAGTCAAATACCTATAGCGCTACTGCGTATCAAGCAGGCTATTTGCCTGCGCAAGGTTTCTTAATTCCTACTGCAAGCTTGGACACGGGCTTAGCATTTGAAAGAGAGGCTTTGGAGATGGGAAGCTTTTTTGGTCAAAACATGCTACTTAGTATTGAGCCACGTGCCTTGTATGTGTACACGCCTTATGTAAATCAGGCTAATACACCTTTGTTCGATACCGCTGATGCGGGTTTTGGTATAAGCCAAATTTTTAGTGAAAACACTTTTATTGGTAATGACCGTGTATCTGATAGTAATAAGATGACTATGGGTATAACCAGTCGGATTACAGAGGCGAATACGGGCGCCGAAAGAGCAGTGATTACGATTGCTCAGCAGCAGCAGTTCAGTCCACAGAAAGTAGGTTTGACGGGAAATATTGTGAGCCCCACAGCCTATTCCGATACCTTAGCAGCTGCCTCCATTCGATTAATGGGAAATTTCAATGCCGACATTTTTGGGCAATACAACACCCAGTTAAATCGTTTCGTGCAGACTACAGTAGGTGGCAGCTGGCGTCCAGCACCAGGCCGCAGCTTAAACTTTGGTTATCGAAATGTATGGCAACCGCCTATCCAGGCAACCCCATTCAATCCTATCGGAACACCAGGGGGAACAACAACCGATCAATATAATCTCTCTGGTCAGTGGCCCCTTACAAGAGAGATTTCTTTAGTGGGTCGTTGGGGGTATGATTCACTTACAACCAAGACTTTGAATACCTTAGTGGCGATTGAGTACGTACGTGACTGTCTTGTTTTCCGAAGTGCATATTCTCAACTTCTGTTGAATAACAACACTACGACTCAAATCTTGTTTCAGATCGAGTTCAGAGGTCTTGGTGTTGCGGGAGATAATCCTGTGGATTTGATGAAATTAAATGTTCCTGGTTATATGCCTACACCTAAGCCTTTACCTGCTTCAACCTATGAGAATTACCAATGATCTTTTGTAAGAAAAATCTGAAGCGCTCTATTGCTTGCGCATTTTTGCTGATCAGTTTTGTGCTGTTCGGTTTAGCACATGCACAAGATGCAAATCGAAAAGCTGCGCCTGCAACTGCTGCAACTGTAGATAACAAAATTCGCAATATTGATGGGGTAGCGGCAGTTGTTAACACTGGCTACATCACACGCAAAGAAATTGATGATCGCGTTGCCGCATTACAAAAGCAGGGTGTAAAGGCGCCAGATGCAGCTGAATTTAGAAAAGCTGTACTAGAGCGATTGATTGTAGAAAAAATTCAAATGCAAAATGCAGAGCAAGAGGGTATTAAGGTAACTAATAAAGATTTGGACAGAATTATTGGGGACATTGCAGCAAAGAATAAATTGTCCTATGCAGAATTCAGGGCAAAAGTGACTGCCTCAGGAACCTCATTTGAGCGCTATAAAGAGACTCTCCGAGAGGATGTGATTCTTACTCGTTTTCGTGAGCGAGAAGTTGACGCCCGTATTAAGATTTCTGATGCAGAAATTGATAACTTTATTGCAGAGCGTGCGCGCGCTATTACCGGTAAGGGTACCGCCCCTCGTTCAGCGACGCCTGGCGCTGGCGGCGGCCCAGAAGAAATTGATGTTGCACAAATCTTTATTCCTGTAGATCCTAGTGCAGGTGTTGGCACTCAGGCGGAGGCGAAGAAGAAGGCTGAAGCTTTATTGGCCAGTGCTAGTGGCGATATTGACTTTATGCAATTAGGTGAGATGGCAGTAAAAGAAAACCCAAAGATTAAATTTCAAGATCTCGGTTATCGCACCCCTGATCGCTTGCCGCAAATATTTTACGAGGCTGTGCGAAATATTGGCAGTGGCCAAACAGCCAAAGTAGTTCTGAAAAGCCCTGCAGGTTTTCACGTGCTAAAGGTTTTAGATCGTAGGACGATGATTGCTAGTGGGGCACCTCAACAAGAGGCACCTCCACCAGAAGTAGCCTCTACGCCTCCTCAAGCTATCACCATTATTCAAACAAATTCACGTCATATTTTGTTGCGTCTACGTTCGGGATTAACTGACCAAGATGCCGAAAGACGTTTACAGGGTTTTCGGGATCAGATTCGAACAAAGACTGCTGACTTTGGTGAGTTGGCTAAGAAATTCTCAGAAGATGGATCTGCCGCAGCAGGTGGGGAGCTGGGTTGGATGAGTCCGGGTGATTTAGTTCCAGAATTTGAGCAGGCAATGAATCGCTTGCAAATTGGGGAAGTGAGTAATCCCGTGAAATCAGAATTTGGTTGGCACTTAATCCAAGTAATTGATCGTCGCGAAGGGCAGCTCACTGTGGAGAAGCAACGTCAGTTCGCGCGCGCCAATATTCGTGAACGTAAATATGAACAGGCTTTCCAAGATTGGATTCGTGAATTACGCGACAGCGCTACTGTGAAAATTATTAACGCAGAAGATGGCGCAACTAGCACCCGTTAATCTAGTCATTACTACTGGGGAGCCAGCTGGTGTGGGACCAGAAGTCTCTCTTAAGGCCGCTCTCGCTTTTTTAGCAGAACAAGAAAATGCGGACATTACCTTACTCGGGGATAGGAATTTAATCCAGATACCTCAAGGTGTAAATTCTCAGTTATTGGAGCGCCTCAAGATCGAGTCGGTTGAATTGGTACAGCCTGTAACCCCAGGAGTTTTGAACACCGCAAATGCCCAATACGTTATTAATCTTCTTAATCAAGCAGTGGAGGCTTGTTTGAAAAAGCGTTTTGATGCGATGGTTACTGCCCCAGTGCAGAAAAGCATCATTAACGATGCTGGACTTGCATTTACTGGACATACTGAATATCTCGCCCAGCATTGTGGTATCCAGCATGTAGTCATGATGTTGTGTGCCCCCCTACCCAAAGGTTTCTTAGGAATGAAGCAGCCTCGTGATCTGAGGGTTGCTCTCGTTACTACTCATCTTCCATTGCAAGCAGTGTCTGCTGCACTCAATCAAAAGTACGTTTTAGAAACGATTCAAATTGTGTCAAAGGATTTACAAGACCGCTTTGGTATTGCTAAGCCTGTTATGCGAATAGCTGGACTGAACCCCCATGCAGGAGAGTCTGGTTATTTAGGACGCGAAGAAATTGAAGTCATTACGCCAGCTATTAAAGTAGCTCAGAGCTTAGGTATTGATATCACAGGCCCTTTTCCTGGCGATACGATGTTTGATGTTGCGGCTCTAGAGTCTGCAGATGCATTTATTGCGATGTATCACGATCAAGGTCTAGCACCATTTAAATTCGTGACTTTTGGAGGTGGCGTTAATGTCACGCTGGGCTTGCCAATGATTCGTACCTCTGTAGATCATGGAACAGCTTTGGATATTGCTGGTAAGGACTTGGCAGATTCCGGAAGTATGCTCGAGGCTTTGCGCTTAGCCTATCAATTGGCAATGAATCAAAGAAATCAATCTTAAGCATGCATCGTGCTCGTAAACGTTTTGGTCAAAATTTTCTGCAAGATGATGGGATCATTTATTCGATTGTTGCCTTAATACAGCCAAGTCCTCAGATGCATGTGATTGAGATTGGTCCTGGCCTAGGTGCTTTAACTAGACCCTTGCTCAAAAATTTAGATCAATTAGATTTATTAGAAATTGACCGTGATTTAGTAGCTTATTGGAATCAAGAGAACTTGCAGGGTCTCAAAGTCATTGAGGGTGATGCACTGCAGTTTGATTTTTTAGAATGGGCCAAGAGTCGTGATGGACGTACTGGCCTTTGTAAAGTTGTCGGAAATCTTCCTTACAACATTTCATCACCTCTATTGTTTCATTTGGTTGGCGCTGCTAACGAGATTGATGAGCAAGTCTTTATGCTGCAGGCTGAGGTTGTCGAGCGTATGGTAGCTGCAGCAGGCAGCTCGGACTTCAGTAGATTGTCAGTTATGTTACAAGCCCGCTATGATATGGAGCAAGTATTAGAAGTACCTCCTGAGGCCTTTGATCCTCAGCCTAAAGTGAACTCTGCAGTAGTGCGTATGATTCCTCGCAAAGACTTTAACTTAAATAATGCGCAATGGAGCGCACTAGAAAAAGTCGTGGCTGCTGCGTTTTCCCAAAGAAGAAAAATACTCCGAACCAATTTACAGGCCTTTGCCGATCGCATCCATTTAACGGAAATAGAGCTTAAGGCGAGAGCGCAAGATATTTCAGTAGATCGTTATATGGAGTGGGCTAGGATCCTAGCCGCTTAGCAAGAACAGCTAGTGATGATTTACTGATACGCACTCGGATCAATCTTGCGCATTTCTCCTTCAATCCAACCCTCTACTTCTTGCTGCAACTCTTCTCCTGATTTTCCTTCAGAACGAATCACGGGACCAATCGAGAAAATCACAGTTCCAGGCTGCTTGAGGAAGCTATTTTTAGGCCAAAAGCGCCCAGCATTATGGGCAATCGGAATCACCAGCGCGCCAGTGGCGCAAGCGAGGCGTGCACCACCTTTGCGATAGGGTTTATTCGATCCAATCGGGGTTCTGGTACCTTCGGGGAACAACATGATCCACTTGCCTTCGCTTAAGCGTTTGCGGCCCTGGCTCGCGACTGAGAGTGCAGCAGTTTGTTTGCTAGCCCGATTGATATGGATCATTTTGAGTAGTGCTAATGCCCAGCCAAAGAACGGAATCCAGAGCAATTCACGTTTAAAGACAAAACACAGTTGTTTAGGCAGCAGGGCAATATAAGCAATCGTTTCATAAGCAGATTGATGCTTACTCAGAATCACCACTGGCTCATTCAACGCGGCCTCCATATTTTCCATACCACGAATTTCATAGTGAATCCCACAAAGATGTTGTAGAACCCAAATCACTACCTTGTTCCAAATGCCAATAAAGGTATAGCGATTTTCTGGACTCAAAAATGGGAAAGCGATCATACATAGAACAGACCAAATCGGAGTGAAGATCAATAAAAATATAGCAAAGAGCGTGGAGCGAATAAAAGTCATGTTTGCTTTATGCCTTATTTTCTAGAATTACATTAGCAAATGCCATGAGATCAGCATGTATTTGTGTACCCTCTGGTAAATTTCCTTTTTCAAGCGTCCTCTGACCTTTGCCAGTAAGTACTAGGTGAGGCATTGCGCCTAGGGTGATGCCAGCTTGTAGATCGCGCAAAGAATCACCCACAATAGGTACCCCAAGTAATGGTGTCGCGCTATCTGTTCTTTTGTAACGTAGCGCAATTTCTTTCATGAGTCCAGGAAGTGGTTTGCGGCAATCGCAACCATGAGAATCAAGGTGTGGGCAAAAGAAAATACCATCAATATGACCACCTAATGACTTGAGCAACTTATCCATCTTGTCATGCATGGCATGCAAATCGCTAATAGTGAAAAAACCCCTAGCTAAACCTGATTGATTGGTTGCAATCGTAATTTGGTAGCCAGCTTGATTGAGGAGCGCAATGGCCTCTAAGCTGCCTGGCAGTGGAACCCACTCATCTGCTGACTTCACATAATCATCGCGATCTTCATTAATCACGCCATCGCGATCCAGAATGATGAGTTTAGAAGAGCTTAGGCTCATGCTAATTTGCCGAGATCGGCAACGAGATTCATTTTTTGGTGCAGTTGTTGCAGGAGTGCTAGACGGTTATCACGCAGTTCAGGATTTGGGTCCATCACCATCACATCGGCAAAGAACTGATCGATCGGCGCGCTTAAGGCGACTAGTGTTTTGAGCAGCTCTACAAACTGACGTTTTTCATATGCCGTATCGAGTGCTGGGGTAGTTGCTTCGAGTGCTTGGTAAAGTGCAGATTCTGCAGGTATCTGCAATAGTTTGTTTGAGCAAGCTGCAGGAATCACCGTTGTCGTTTTCTTCAAGATATTGCTAATACGTTTATTGGCTGCCGCCAGTTGTGCGGCTTGAGGCAGTGCATTAAATTCGCGTAAGGCGGCTAGACGCGCAATCAGATCATTAATCTGCTCCGGTGATTGGCTTAATACCGCATCGATCTCAGCGCTAGTAAAAGGTTTGCCAGCTACCGCCTGATCACGTAAGTAGGCACGTAGACGATCGATGATAAAGGCATAAATATCAGCCGCTTGCGCTTTTTCTTGTACTTCTTTTTGTGGGAACTGCGCACGAGCCAACTCAATTAACTCCGGCAAGCTCAAGGACAGATTTTTTTCCAAGAGCAAGCGACAGATACCCAAAGCATGACGACGTAGCGCATAGGGGTCTTTATCTCCTGTTGGTGCAAGACCAACACCCCAGATGCCGACTAATGTTTCAAGCTTATCGGCAATCGCCAAAATCGTACCGGTTTGAGTTTGTGGCAAAGCATCGCCTGCAAAGCGTGGCATATAGTGCTCACTACAAGCAGCAGCTACCTGAGCGTTTTCACCATCATGCTTGGCGTAGTAGTTGCCCATAATGCCTTGCAGCTCTGGGAATTCGCCAACCATATCGGTGAGTAAATCGGTTTTGGCAAGCTCAGCTGCACGCTCAACCAGATTTTGATCTGCGCCTAATTGCTTTGCAATTCCGGTGGCAATCCCTTTAACACGTTGAGTACGCTCTAACTGATTACCCAGTTGGTTGTGATAAACCACCCTGCCAAGATCGGTGATTCGTGAAGCTAGCGGACGCTTTTGATCTTGCATAAAGAAGAAGCGTGCATCAGAAAGACGAGGACGTACTACGCGTTCGTTACCAGAAATGATGGCATGCGGTTTGTCGGTTTCGATATTTGAAACAATCAAAAAGCGATTACGTAATTTTCCGTGCTTATCGGTCAGGGCAAAATATTTCTGATTTGTCTGCATGGTCAGGATCAAGCATTCTTGAGGTACTTCCAAAAATTCTTGATCGAAATGACATTCATAAATTGCTGGCCACTCTACAAGTGCTGTAACTTCGTCAAGAAGACTATCTGGCATGAGTACTAAGTCATCACTAGCAACTTTGAGAAGAGCAGCTTCTATTTGGGCGCGACGCTTATTAAAGCTCGGAATGACTTTTGCTTTTGCTTCTAAGTCTGCTTCATATTGATCTGCAACGGAAATGGTAACTATGCCTGGGGCAAGAAAGCGATGCCCTTCCGTTTGATTGCCCGCATCGATACCAAGGCTACTGAGATTAAGAGCCTTAGAGCCATGCAAGGCAATAATGCGGTGTGCTGGACGCGCAAATTGCACATCAGCCAATTGACCATTTTTTTGTTGCACTTGGTAGTGCATCATTTTAGCGATTGGTAATTTATTTAAAGTTTGCTCAAGTGCTGTTTGAGCGGTTTGCTCAAGTGCTGCACCTTTGGCGATAACATTGAGATACAGAGCTTCATTCTTACCTTCGCCTGATTTTTCTAAGGTAGCAAGATCAATATCTGCATAGCCTAGAGATCCTAATTTCTTGAGTAGGGGCGGTGTTGCTTTGCCATTTGCATCAAATGCAATACTAGTTGGTAATAATTTTTCACGTACTGGGTAATCGGGCGCTTGATCTAGAACATTTGTAATGAATACTGCAAGGCGACGTGGCGTTGCAAAGCCGGTCACCGCAGAGGTATCAGAGGCTAGTCCTGCAGACTTTAAAGAGGCATAGATGCCTTCGCTAAAAGCATCACCTAAACGACGTAGTGATTTAGGGGGTAGTTCTTCTGTAAAGACTTCAATCAATAAATTAGCTGATTGCAAAGGAGAATTAGATGTACTCATAAATAGGTATTACTTAGGCTTGGCGATGGCACATCGGGAATCCCAGCTTTTCACGGGACTCAAAATACGCTTGCGCAACGGCGCGAGAGAGATTACGAATGCGACCAATATAGGCAGCACGTTCTGTAACAGAGATGGCGCCACGGGCATCTAAAAGATTAAAGGTATGCGCAGCTTTTAAAACCATTTCATAAGCGGGCAATGCCAACGGCACTTCCATTAAGCGTTTTGCTTCGCTTTCATAGTTTGCAAAGTTTACAAATAATAGGTCTGTATTGGAGTGTTCGAAGTTATAGCAAGACTGCTCAACTTCATTCTGGTGATACACATCACCATAAGAAATGCCGTCTGCCCAAACAAGGTCATACACATTCGAACAATTTTGAATGTACATTGCTAAGCGTTCGATGCCATAAGTAATTTCGCCGAGCACGGGTTTGCAATCTAAACCACCAACTTGCTGGAAATAAGTGAACTGGGTTACTTCCATACCATTGAGCCAAACTTCCCAGCCTAAGCCCCAAGCACCTAAGGTTGGGTTTTCCCAATCGTCTTCAACAAAGCGCACATCATTTTCTTTGAGATCAAGACCCAGAGCAGCAAGCGAACCAAGATAGAGTTCTAGAATATTTTCTGGGGCGGGCTTGAGAACAACTTGATATTGGTAGTAGTGCTGCAAGCGGTTTGGGTTCTCGCCATAGCGACCGTCTTTTGGTCTACGTGAGGGCTGAACATAAGCTGCTTTCCAAGGCTCAGGACCAATAGCGCGTAAGAAGGTGGCGGTATGAGATGTACCCGCGCCTACCTCGAGGTCGATAGGTTGCAATAGGGCACAACCTTGTTGGTCCCAATAATCTTGGAGTTTGAGAATGATTTGCTGAAAAGTAAGCATGATTAACCTGGCTAAGCCATTGATTTTACATGGCTAGGATGGTCCAGCAGTTAAATCTGGCTAAAAACGTCTATGACGAATCAAGCCCCAGATCAGCAGAATGCAAGAAATACTCAAAATCGGTAAATTTCCCCAGCGTACATAGGGTGTTTTACCTTCATAAGCTTGTACTTGGGTAATGAGGCTTGCTTTGCTAAATTCAGGAAGAGATGACAGCACCTTTCCATCGGGACCTAAAACAGAAGTAATGCCTGTATTGGTTGCCCGGAGCGCAGGAAGACCAGTTTCTATTGAGCGCAGTTGAGATAAGCGCAATTGCTGAGAGGAGGCTTGAGAGTCGCCGAACCACGCCAAGTTGGTGAGATTAATTAATACATTGGTTGATGTGGCACTGTTTCGTATACGACTAGCCAACTCGCCACCAAAAACATCCTCATAGCAAATCGTAATTGCGGCTAAGAGAGGTTTTTGATTTGGCCTTTGAATCAAGAAATTTTCTTGATTCATTCCACCTCTAGCAAAGTCGCTCAAGGGAACGTTAAAGGCATTTACAAACCAATGAAATCCTGGAGGAATAAATTCTCCAAAAGGAACTAGGTGGTCTTTGTCGTAAAGGTAAGGTGGCTTCTCTGATGACAGACCTAACGCACGATTAGAAAACTCCCGACCATCTTTTGTATTGGTATGCCTACCAATCACGCCAAATAATAAATTATTGCCTTGCTGATTAACTTGTTTTTGAAGAGCCTCTATAGTCCCGCTGGGTAAATTACTTTCAGGCCACGGAAAAGCGGTTTCTGGGGCAATGACGAGTTCAGCTTGAGAATTAGACATTGCAGCAAAGTAAAACTCAATTTGCTTACGCACACCTTCCGGCTTGAATATCAGGCTTTGAGCAAAATTTCCTTGAATTAGTTCTACTCTAAGAGGCGCACCAATGGGTTTAGTAAAGCTCCATAAACTTGAAAGCGCGGTTAGTACCATGACAAAGATGAGCGTGAGAGTGCTGACTATAGGATCTTTCTTGAGTTGTAAGATTTGCCATGAAGTAAAAACCACCAGAAAGGTGCAGGCCAGACCACCAAAATAAGGAGCAATAACTGAAAATGGCCCATTGACTTGACTCTCAGCTAAGCCCATCCAGGGAAATCCTGTAAAGATATAGCCACGCAAGAATTCCATTACAACCCAGCTAGCTGCTAAGAAGAGGCCGGTAAAGCGAGATTTGTAAAGCAGGGTTAGTGTAAGTGTGGCAAGTGCAAAGTACACGGCCATATAGGCAGACAACAAAAAGACTGCCATGCTAGATAGCGCTATATTCATACCGCCTACGTCATGAAGGCTGATATAAATCCACCACAGACCGATCACAAAATAGCCTAAGCCAAATATCAAACCAGATAAGAGCTGATGTTTTGCAGAAGAGTGATTTTCTAAGGTGAGTTGCCACCATATTACGCTCAGTATGGGAATTTGAATCCACCCACCATAGGGCAGCTCAGTCGCACCGGCGAGGACTGCGCCCAATATAAACAGAATTAAATAATGAATTCCTGATCGACTGCGAGAAAGCGGATGAATCAAGATCAGTCTCAGTCAGTTTTCTTAGAAGTTTGACGCGCTAGCAAAATATGGATTTGACGAGGGTCAGCACGCAAGATTTCGAGTTCAATGCCATCTATTGAAATGCGTTCACCCACCTTTGGAACTCTGCCCAGATGTTGAATCACAAGACCAGCAACGGTTTCAATATCCTCTTCTACAAAGTGGGTGCCAAGCTTCTCGTTAAATTGCTCTAATTCGGTAATACCTTTCACCCGGATATCGCCATTATCAAGCGCAATGAGATTATCAGCCTCTTCATCAATATCATGTTCATCTTCAATATCACCTACGATTTGTTCTAATACATCTTCAATCGTGATGATGCCCGCAACGCCACTATATTCATCCACCACAATCGCTAGGTGATTGCGATTGTCTTTAAAGTCGCGCAATAAAACACTGAGGCGTTTTGATTCAGGAATAAAAACTACCGGTCTTAGCCAATCACGTACTTGAAAATCTTTTTCGGTTGCATGTCGTAAAAGATCTTTAGCCAATAAGATACCAATCACATTATCTTTGCTGCCTTCGTAGACCGGAAAGCGAGAATGGGCTGCATCAATCACACTTTGAATGATGACAGCCAAACTACAGTTGATGTCAATCCAATCAATCTGTGCTCTGGGTACCAAGATATCACGTGCACAAAGTTGTCCTACTTGAAAGACGCCCTCAATCATTGAGAGTGCATCAACATCAATGAGCCCTTCGGTTTGAGCTTCTCGCAAGGTCTCGATGAGTTCTTGACGGCGCTCGTTTGGACTAATTGGTTGTGGCGTTAAAAAATCGCTTAGTCGATCTAGCAGTGATTTATTGGGGTCAGGCATATAGGAAGAATAGCTTAGAAATATGTCAATTTTTCAATTGAGCAGGTAAATGAGGACTAGGATTCAAGGTAAGGATTAGAAAACCCTAATTTTTCTAGAATTTGTACTTCTAGGGACTCCATCTTTTTTGCATCTTTTGCAGTTTCATGATCATAGGCTTGAGCATGAAGGCAGCCATGCACGATCAGGTGGGCAAGATGCGCTTTGAGTGTTTTTCCTTGCTCTTTTGCTTCATTTTGAATAATCGGCAGACAAAAAATAATATCGGCCATTACATTTGTTTGGGATGACTCATATGGAAAAGTTAAAACATTGGTCGCCTGATCTTTGTTTCGATAAGCAAGATTTAATTTCTTTCCTTCTGCAGTATTTACAAAGCGCAGAGTTAGCTCTCCGCTCTGATATGTGGCAGCTTTTACCCACTTCTTCATCACATTCTCTGATGCTTGCTGAGTCAGGGCTACTTCAATCGCGGGGCTAGCGTATTGAAGCTCAATAATTAATTTAGATTTAGAGGGTGCTTGCATGGGCATTTAAGAGTTCGCCTCTTAAAGTGTAGTTAAGGACTTCCGTTACTTCAATATCAACCATATTGCCTATGAGTGATTCTATTTCTTGATCTGGAACCGTGAAATGAATGACACGATTATTGGCACAACGCCCTTGTAGGTTGACGCCATCTTTCGCTAGTCCTTCAACTAATACTTTTTCGACATTACCAAGCATTTTTTTGCTGATTTGATTGGCTTGGCTCTCAACGAGGGCTAATAGCGTTTGTAAACGCTTAAGTTTGACTTCGTAAGGAGTGTCATCACTTAAGTTAGCGGCAGGTGTTCCGGGGCGGGGGCTAAAAATAAAGCAGAAACTATTATCAAATTGAAGATCTTGGACCATCTTCAGTAGCTTTTCAAAATCCGCTTCAGTCTCCCCAGGAAAGCCCACAATAAAGTCGCTCGATAAAGTGAGCTCAGGCCTGACGGCCCGCATCTTACGAATAATGCTTTTGTACTCGAGAGCGGTATAGCCACGCTTCATGGCTGAAAGCATGGCATCAGAGCCATGTTGAACTGGTAAGTGCAGATGGCTGACAAGCTTGGGTACTTTTGCGTAGACATCAATGAGTCGTTGTGTAAATTCTTTTGGATGGCTAGTGGTAAAGCGGA
>Ga0194047_10000628_pt1 | contig 23090 bp, 12 predicted proteins | sample JunL225m_MetaG_2_FD_160070 | JGI IMG/M metagenome (GOLD analysis project Ga0194047, IMG submission 160070) | Anoxic zone freshwater microbial communities from boreal shield lake in IISD Experimental Lakes Area, Ontario, Canada - Jun2016-L221-5m | ecosystem: Environmental > Aquatic > Freshwater... | reverse complement strand
TCCTCCGCCTGCAGCCACTGCCGCTTCAGCAAATGCCAGCCCTGGTCGCGTCGTCCACGGAATTGCGACAGTTCTTCTTCAGTGGGAACCTCCGCAGCGTACTCAATTTCGCGAAGCTGCTCCGTGATTTGTGCAAGATCGCTGTCGCACTGACTGCAATCGGCCTGTAACTGTCGTTTCTCTTCATCGAGGGAACGATATTCCTCTTCATAGCGGCTAAACGTTTCCGCTAGAGGGACTGCCATTTGCCCCAGTTGTTCAAGCGGGCCATTCCAAAGGCCAAGGCGATTCAAGGCAGCAAGACAATCCTTCCGGGAAAGATCCATACTCTGGCGCGTGGCTGTTATTTCCCCATCCAGATCACCCGCCTTCTGAACCGACTTTACCGTGTGGGACAGTTTTTCGGCATCGGTGGCAAGTGCGAGTTTTTGCAGATCGTTCTGGGCGGTCTCAAGGTTTTTGAGGGTAGTCTGGACAAGGCGACCGGCATTGCGCACCGCTTTAACAACAGCTTCGTGTCTGGAACCGAGGGCTTGGATGGTCTTACGTTTAGAGAGGCTTGGACGCAACAGTTCAACTTCATCGAGAGAAGTCGCAGGTTTGAGCTGTTTCAGCAGACTTGCTGCGTCAGTACGACAGCCGATTCTCCTCCCATCGAGCTGAGGGCGGTCAATCCTAGCTTTCCGATACTGCCCGAGCCCCTGGAGCAACCCCTCTATAGCCTCGGAATGGTCCAGCATGCCCTGGTTAAGAGAGACACCTTGCCTCTTTTCTTCCATAACTTTTAAGCGGCTCTTTGCCGTTTCGAGGCGGGCTCGGGTTTCACTCTCCTGTTGTTCAAGGTTCCTCCGGCGCTCTCCAAAGTCAGATGGGAGTTCTACCACCTCACCAAGCTCAACCAGCCTCTCCAAAAGGCTTCTGCGTTGTCCGAGATACGGCAGAGCCTGCTTCAATCGCTCAAGCTGCCGTTTTTCCCTGTTCAGTCTGCCGCGCAACGCGTTGGTGTCATCCAGCTTCTTAACGGCATCGTCGAGAGCCCGCTGGTGATCCTGCCATTCGCGGCTTGAAAGAGTGACCTGCTTTATCTGGTTCTGCAGTTCCTTGTACTGGGTCATAGCCACGCTTATTGCCTGACTCGAGCCGCGTGGTTTAAAGAGGCTGTCACCTTCCCCTTCCAGTTCATCGACTATGGATTTTAGAGAAGCCAGTCCGGTACCGGCGGCGAATAGCGCCTGTCCAACTTCACCCTGCTGATCCAGGATCCCTTGTCCTCCCTTAACAAGCGTTTCATGATCGATTCCGTACAGAGTGGTAAAAATATCCTGTTCCAGGCCGTGCAGAAAGGGAGTCAAAACTGCTGGGTCGAGCTGATTGTCATTCTGGTCAAAGAGGCTATTCTTGCTTTTCTTCCTGCGAAAAAAGGTCAACTCCCGACCGTCGCTTCCTTCCAGACAGCCGCCGACAAGGAGTTGACTGTAAGCGTGGATGAAGTCGTCTCCTGTCCGGGCAGGGAAACCAAAGAAGAGCGCCTGCAATGCTCTCATGGAACTGCTCTTTCCGGCTTCATTGGGGCCGTACACGACATGCAGGCCGGGAAGTTCGGAAGAAAAATCAAGAGTACGATCCGTGAAAGGGCCAAATGCTTTCAGTAGCAGTTGCTTAATTCGCATGGCGTCCTCCCTGCTGCATTTTGGCCATCAGCAGTTCCTTTACATCTTCACGCAGTGAAGCTAGTTCCTCCTCTCCAGTTGTAAAGGGGTCATCTTCATTCAGGAGGTCGGGTGGCAATTTGCTGCGTAATTGTTCAAAGTCGGGGATCAGGTCGAGCAGGCGGGAAGATCCGAATTGAAGCCCTTCGACTGATTTCTGTAGTGCGGCGAGAGGCGAGTCATCGGCGAAACCCTCAAAGGCTATCTGCTCCTTGCGAGTTTGGAACTGGATTTTTTCGATCCATACGTCGCCAAGGCTTGCGGCAACAGCCCGAAACTCTTCATGCCAGTGGGCCAGGTTTTCGTGGAGTCGAGTATGAAGAACTGTTGTACCCTCCAGTACAAGGCGTACGGCTAAGGGACGACCCCCGGCCTTTCCCCTTTCGTCCTCAAAGGTCTCGCGAACCATTTCAAGCAGAGATTCCGGCTTTTCGCACTTGCCAATATCAAGTCGGCAGTGGGACCAGCGGAGTACATCCAGTTCCCTCGCTTCGACCTCCACCACCCGGCCACCGTCAACCGTCACCAGGGTACATCCCTTTGCGCCGGTTTCACGGATGTGTCTCCCCTGGAGATTACCGGAAAAAACGATCCACGGATCACGGATTATCTCTTCGCGTTGATGAACATGCCCTAGGGCCCAGTATTGATAACCTTTCGAGCGCAACGCATCTAGAGTGCACGGCGCGTAGGGTTCGTGGCCTGGTCGTCCGTTCAGGCTGGTGTGAAGAAGACCAATGTTGAAAAGGCCTGGCTCACCCTGGGGATAATTTTGTGTAAGGTCATCGCTGACCACTCTTGAGGAAAAACTCTGACCGTGGATGGCGACACCAAGTGGCTCAATAATTCGAGTTTCGACTTTTTTGTGAGAAAACAGAGTCGTACTATCCGGGAGATTTAGTGCGCGGGTTATCTGGCTGGCGGCGTCGTGGTTGCCGGAGACCATGAAGACCGGAATGCCCGCCTCCCGTAAACGCCCCATGCGATTCACGAAATAGATGCCGGTATTGTAGTCTTTCCATTCTCCGTCATAGAGATCCCCGGCCAGCAGGACAAAGGCAACTTCTTCTTCTATGGCCAACTCCACCAGGTTGTCGAAGGCCCTTCTTGCAGCCGCACGGATCTGCTCCACCGGGGCATCCTGGTAAACTTCAAGTCCTTTCAGCGGACTGTCGAGATGGATATCTGCGGCATGCAAGAATTTGAACATATAGCGGTCTCCATTTTGAAGAGGTGATCATTACAGGTGAATTATTTTGAATCGCCTTAGTCTACAGATCCAAGCGGTTAAGAGCCAGTCTAGTCGCGCAGTTTCAGTAGCTCCTCATCCAAACCGTAGCGGTCTACATCAATTTGGTCTGTTTGTTTACTGATAAAGTCCCCGGACATAGACGGAATTTGGAAAGGGAAGAAGGCAGGGTTATTCAATAGAAGGCCCAGTGCTCCCTTACCCTCAGGTGAAGCATGAAGCGCAGCCTCAAGCAGCAAAATGGTCAGATTATGGTCAGAGATAACAACCGGTAATGCCTTTTCATAACAGCCTTTGGCCTCAGAATCTATTAGGACTCCCCAGGCTACGAAGGATCTAACTGTATAACGTGCATTTCGGGCAACAGTTTCACGATCACCATAGTGCTCTTTTAGCCGGTTAAATATTTGTGCCTGTGTTATTTGATCCTGAAGATTTAGTAGACGACCGACTTGGCGGGCGACATTGAACCAAAAGGGATAAGAGGCACAGATAAGTGCCCAATGCAGGGGTAACCACTCTTTTTGAGGCAAATCTGCTGCCAGTATCAATAGACCATTGCGAAAGGCAACAAGCTCTTTATCAGGTGAAAACCAGGACGCCAAAATCCCGATAGCCATTTTATATGTTTTTTGCCCTCGTTCGCCTATCCCGCCGCTTTGTTTCTGGGTGGAAAGATAATTATCAAGGTCCGTGCGGATTTCCTTTTCTTGCATACCCGCTAGCATCATTTGAACAACTCGATCCATCCAATCCCTTTGAATAGTTTGCTTAATGCCGAGTTTTTCGTGACGAGCACTCATTTCCTTGCTTTCCTCTCAAACTTAACCAACGGCACTACTACCTCTTCAAGCGAGCAACTTCCATGGCCAACTATGATTTCGCCCGCCTTTACAAAAGCGTTGCTTCCACCTGCCACCAGAGGAAAGAATCCTGAAGGCAGACCGATCGGTTGCCATTCGTGGGCAAAGGGAAAGTTACTCGCAACTTGGGAGCGCAACTCCGGTGTTGGGTATATCCGTACCCGTTCGCCGCGTGTCTCAGCGATAACCCCTTCAGAAGGGCAGCCTTTGCCACTGCACTCAATATTGCCGTGATCAGACGTCAGCCAGACCTGATAATCATGATCCATCAGATAGCCGATCAGCGATACAAGGAACCCACCTTGACACCACTGCCTGATCTGATTGTGCATACCGGCAGCGCCAAGCTGCATGCCGTGCATGATCTTGTCGACTTTATCCAGGACGAGACCGAGCACCTTTGTTTTTCCAGGGTGCATTGCTCCTTCCAGAACAGTGGGAACGTCACCGTCGCCAAGTCCTCGCTGATAAGCAATGTCGAGCCGTGAGATACCAACACCCTCCCAGAACTGCTTCCAGAGATTGCCCTCGCTGTTAGTCGAATTAATTGACGCAGGAAAATAGAGCGGTTGTTTGCCGGAAAAGAGTGACTGGCGGGATATTGAGGTCAATGTTGGAATCCAGGCAAAGGCCGCAGACTCCCGTATAATAAGGCTAGTATCCTGCTCCTGGAGAATCTGACGAAGGGTAACCCACTGCTCCAACGCCAGCCCATCGATAACCAACAGTGCAACACGGCTATTCTTGGTATCTTCCAGATCCCGAGCCAAGCGCCGTGGCACATGGTGCAGCATCGCCGGGTTGGTCGGTGTCAGAGTAATCAGGCTGGCATAATTTGCGCTCAACCAATGGGCAAAGGTAACGTTCAGCGCTTCGCCAACTGCCCTGAGTCGCTTCTTGTCCGCTTCGCCTGAGCCACAATGGACCAAAGCAGACAATTCAGCCCATTTATGGGCAAAGTTAAGCCAAGCTGAATACCGGGATTCACTCGTAGGCAGCTCTTTTTTTACAAGCTCGAAAAGCCGGGAAACACGCACTTCAGCATCTTCAGCACCAACTTCGCTGATGCCGCAGCGAAGCCAGGAGGCAGCGTCAATGGTAGCATCAGGCCTCTGGACTGGTACAAGCTTCCCTTCAACGAACAGATTGTCGATGTAGACTCTTATGTCTTGATGATCAAAAGGGAGAACTTCCGGCCCAGGATAGGTGAAACCGTAAGCCGACAAATCCTCACGCACCTGAGCGGCTGCGCCGAGTCTGCTCAGAAACACAGGCCAGCGCTCCTGGAGGAATGCAAAAAAGGCTTCCTCGTCAGGGACGATCTCCTCCAGCGGCCAGGCATTAAAAACAGGGATTAGGGACGAGGGGCTAGTGGTTAGTTTAAGAACTTGAATAAGTCGTGCCGCTAAGATCGTCGGAATTTGTGTTTTGTTATAATGCAGGCGGAGCAGTGCCCTCAAGAGTTCCACTTCATTTGTAATCAGTTCAGCCGCGATACCAAACACATGCCGCAGGATGAAATCCATGGTCGCATTGTCCCCCAGACGGTCGGGTGGCAACTTCCTCTGTGCCTCAAAGAGAATATCCAAAAGACTGCGTTCCAGTTTTTCAATAACCGGATAACTCAGGTTAGGGAAGAGCCCACCTAAATCAAAGGCCAGCTTTCTTCCCGCCTGGAGTAGATCATACGGAAGAGCTTCCAGCTCCGCGTCCTGCAGTCGAAGAATCACCACCAGATCGGTATGCTCACCACGATCCCATAAAGAGCGATATTTTGCTTCATAGGCGTAGCGAAACTCGACCGGATCGTTGAATTCTATCAGCTCAAAGCCTCTCTTACGCAGCTCAAGCGCTAGCTTCTCCTCTGTCAACAAACTGTCAGGATCAGCAACCAGGGTCAGCTTGCTGACATTCGGGACAAAATCGTTCAGGAGGGCATCTCTCCAGCTACCCATCAAGCGCCTCCCTTGCTTATGCACATCAGCAACAGCGGTCGAATTTCCGGCACAATCTGACGTGCTGATCCCAATTCTTTACGCCAGTCAGCTTCCTCGGCATCGCATCGCGCCAGGCGATACTGGCGAACCTCTGGAAGACCCACACACTCGATTGCCTTGCGCCGGGAACTAAAAGCCACCGTTCCACGTTCTTCTTCTCTGGCAATAGAAGAAATATGCGCATGCTGAAGTGAATCGAAAAGTTCCTGACCTGCCTGTTCAGCAGCCTCCAGCAAACGATCAAAGGCGACTTCGGCTTTGTCGCGACCCAAGGTGTCCAGCACCTTTGGTTCCGCAGTCTGAAGCGCCTCCCAGATGTGCCGTGCAGTCGGCAGAAACAGTTTATCCTCTTCGCTCAAGAAAACGCTGACATAGGCCCGCCGAACCATTGGAATCCGAAGGAGCTGACTCTTCTGGTGCTGCCCGGCCTGTAGACGAATTTCATAAAGTCCCCATAAACCGGTGATGGTTAACGGTAAGCCACTCAGCGTCACACAGGGTATAGGCTGACCTGCGGCGATCTGCGGCAGGTTGAGCGCCAGGCCTCGGACCCGGTTATTTTCGAGATTGAGCAATGTGACGTCAGAGAGACGTTCTGCCTCTCGGGAGCTGAACACGCATTTGCTCTGTTCTTGACCATCCGGCCAGTTCAGTTCCCACCAGGAGCGTTTTCGCAGCGCCGTCCCACCATGTGAGTTAAGGTAGCCCACCGTCATCCGCTCAACCCAATGGGGCAAAGGATGCGAGCGCAGACGCTCTGCAGCCTGAACATCAGGTTCATCCGAAATACCATTAATAAGCGAAGACTCTCGTATCTCGCGGATTTGGTCACTAATCCTTGCGACGGTACTATCAACCGAGGCTTCGATTCCCTCAGGATTAAGGAAGGCGGAAGTAAAGACCTCCTCGAATAATTCCCCTGCTTGGGCTGAATCGAGCACGTCTCCGGTCTTATCAATGCCGAACTCTTCAAAAATCACCGAGAGTTTCTGCTCGAGCACTTCCCTGACCCGGAACTCGACTGAGTCCTCAAAGACGAAGTTGATAGCCCGCACAAGCTTATTCTGGCCGATACGATCCAGCCTTCCGATCCGCTGTTCAATTCGCATCGGGTTCCAAGGCAGGTCATAATTAACGATGACATGGCAGAACTGGAGATTGAGACCTTCACCGCCCGCATCGGTCGAGACTAAAACACGGGTCTTCCCACGGAAAGTATCCTGAGCCCGCTGGCGTTCATCCATATCCATGGAGCCGTTGAGGGTGGCAACCGAGACTCCTCTTGCTTCAAGAAATTCTTTCAGCATCTGCTGTGTCGGTACGAACTCAGTGAAGAGTAATACCTTCAAATCCGGCTCGTTCTCATCAGCTTGGAGCTGGTAAACCCAGTCGATCAAGGCTTCGGCCTTGGCGTCCGGACCTGCCTGTTCACATATTCGGGCGGCCTCCAGTAAAGTTTCCACATGGCTGCCCTCGCTCTGCAGGGCAGATACATGAGCTTTCAGTAGCTCATCAAGCAGCTCTTGACCGTCCATGTCGTACAATTCATCGAAGTCCTCGGGGACTTCAGAACCATTTTCGAGCTCGTCAAGGCGCAGGCTGGCCTGTTTCCCACCGACTTTCAACACTTCAAGCCTTCGCTCCAGAGTGGTGCGAATTGCTCGTGTACTGGAGACCACCAGCCTCTGCATCAAGATCATCAGGAAACCTATATGGCGTTTTTTCTCGCGTAGAGCCTGGTTGTAGCCTTCGCGCACATAGTCGGTCACCGCTTCATAGAGAAGCTGTTGCAAGTGGTGTCGAGATTCCCATTGGACAGGGATCATCTGAGTTCGTCGGGGCTTGAATAGTGGTTTGCCTTCGGCATCGATGGCTCGGCGCTTTTCTGTACGTATTATAAAGGGAGCAACACGTTCACGGGAAACGCTTTCCAGATCTGGAAAAGCCTTGGTGTCCAGCAGGTTTATGAGTCGGTGAAAGGCATCGGTTTTACCTTGGTGCGGCGTGCCCGAAAGCAACAGAATATATGGTGCGGCCTCAGCCAAACCTTTTCCAAGTTTGTAGCGAGCTACCTGGTCAGTGCTGCCACCCAGTCGATGGGCTTCGTCCACCACGACCAGATCCCAACCCGCCGTCACAAGATCTTCAAAACGCGTGCGGTTGTACTCCGCAACCCGTTCTGGTGACCAGCCGCGGCGCTTATCCATAGGTTTCACGGAATCCAACGAGACAATAACCTGATCACACAGTGCCCAGGGAGAGCTTCGGTGATCCGCTCCCGGAGCAAGGCGTTGCAGTGTGCCAATATCGTCACCCAGCACAAGTTGAAACTGCTCGTTGAAGTGAGTCTGCATTTCTGCCACCCACTGAGTTGCCAGCCCTTTAGGAACCACAACCAGAGTGCGGCGAACAAGACCGCGAAGCTTAAGCTCGCGCATGATCAGGCCAGCCTCGATGGTTTTCCCCAGTCCTACTTCATCGGCAAGGAGATAACGAACACGGTCTCCGGAGATAGCTCGTGACAAGGCATGGATCTGATGCGGCAGCGGTATTACATTTGACTCCATGGGAGCCAGCAGTACGTGGCCGTCGGAGGTGCAGGTGCTTCCTTCCAAAACTTCTGCAACTTTAGCTGCTGCTGCGATATAAGCAATGCGGTGGGATTCTATCTCCGGCTGGAGATCAGAGGTTAAAGGGCGCAAAAAAGAACGAGAAACTCGAACCACTGCGTTTTGGTTTGGCAACCATACACGACAAACCGACTGCCCCCACAAGGTTTGTTCTTCGATTACCTTGCAGGGGGAGTTGTGGATGGTGCTGTATTGCCAATCATGAAGACTGGTACTTTGAATTTGACCTGTTTTCACTTTATTCCGACACGCTCTTGAAAGGTCTCTTCGCAAGTGTCACCAGAAACTGCAAGATCATATTCGTGCAATATTTCTTCAAGTCGTCTCAACTGGCTCACAATATCACTCATAAAATCGACCGTCTTTGGCTCTAACTGATTTCCGTAGTGCCTGTCTCCATCCTTGACTACGGCGTTCTCATAAGAGATGTTATTGTATTCGATGTCATGTTCCAGTTGATCCGCGATATACCCCAAATACGATTGTTGATGATCAAAATGTCCACCACTCATGTTTTTTGCTCCTCTCATGCGAAAAAACTTCCGGTAACGTTCATCAAGTTTCCGGGCTTGATTCCGGTGGCTGTGCGGCATGAATGATTAGCAAAAGCTCTGAATCATCTATAAGCCGGTATTCTGGCTTGCGTCCCGAATGCCTTTCACTTCTCGAAAGAATGATCGGAACTCCGTCTCCTCGTTTTTCCATATAACTTCTACGGCCAAGTTCATCACTGGCATATTTAATGGGACATTCAGCAAGTAAACTGGTCAAGAGTTCATTCCGTGTATCCTGCCGGAGAGCAATACTTTCAATAGTTACTGTATTCGGCAAAGCCCCTGGAGAATAGATTTCCATACGGTCATCAAACATGAAAAAACGTATCTTGGAGCCATAAATAGCGTAATCCCGATGTGCAACTGCATTCACAAGAGCCTCGAAAACTGCTCGTTCATTGTATTGGGGCATATCCACCCGTGCAGGGGTTTTTATCGCAGCTACTGTCTGATTCTTCTTGAAAAATGACATGGCATGATCAATTTGCCTGTCTAGTGGACCGATTATTTTCTGAGCATCGAGTTGATAATTTGAATCTTGCAATGTCCCCCTATAACGGACTGCCTCGATATAAGCGCTAGGCATATATTGCTCAGGATTTTCACAACACATCAAAATACCGGCAACTGATGCTTTAATTTCACCTGAATCAGATCGTGCCAGAAGATTTCGTTTTAGTAGGACAACATCCGCAGCTTCATCGGATTGAGAGGTAAAACGCTCCCAAAGATTTTGCTCAAGCGAATCCATTGAAGTTCCAGGAACATCTTGCTCTTCAAAACGAATCAGACGTGCCTGACTCCTTTGCTGGAACATCCGAGCCAGAAAATCCGGTTGCATTTGTCGCTTTGAACTTCCCTGTCGAAAGAAATATCCACCCGGACTTTGATGTACAAAAAGACTCCTGGGGATTTCAACTTTCAAGACTGGCAACATCGTCCCATCCGGTGCAGGCAATTCAATCCGGTATGCACGCATTAAGACAGGTGGCTTAAGCGTGTCATTGCATATTTCCCGTACAAAATCTTCAACAGCATCAAGTTTATCCATTGGAATGCCAATGACTTCTTTTGTTTTGTCATCTACCCCAAGTATCAATACCGAATCATTGGCATTTGCCATAGCTGCAATTTCATCAGCAAGATTATCTCTTCCAGGACCAACCACTTTACTTCCGCGAAATATCACTGCTTTGTACTCAAAAGAGTTGTCTTCCCCAAGCTGTATTTTTTTTGTAAGCTCTTCTGGACTGTCAAACATTAAGAACCTCCTGCCTTGATCCGTTTATACCGCATGTCAAAGGCTTCTTTGCCGCCTTCCATAACTCTACAGATTTCTTCACGCACCTGGTTGCTCTGCAAACTTCCCTGAGAAAGAATACGCGATTGGCCACTACGTACATCCATTGCTATGACATTCTCTGAATCTCCATTCACAACTATATTCGCATTGTGCGTTACGATGATAATCTGACGTCGCTGCTTCTTTTCTTTTAGTTGGCTAACGATCAAGTCATAGATTAAGTGGTTATCCAGATCATCTTCCGGCTGATCAAGCATCAATGGCTCATTTCCGTACGATAAAAGAAACGCCAGTAAAGCAGCGGTTTTCTGCCCAGGAGAACCTTCATGCAGTGGACGCAAATCCATGTCAGGACGAGGTCTGTATTCGACATGCAGAGAATCCTCAGGGAACCAGCACATCAAGCGGTCCATTGTTTCCGGAGGTAAACTGGTCATATATTCGGAAAAGCGTTTATCCTTTACATGATCCTGATTGCCAGAGTGAATTTCTTTAATTTTCTTTTTGAAAGAAGCAATATTTACTTCCAGTTTTTCTACTGTCAATTCACCTGAGTAGAGTTCCTGCAGCAAACCAGTATCACCATCGATTATACCAATATCCTTGTCAAAGCCACCCTGTGCCCTGTTTATTAGCTTCCTTATCTCGTCTTCAATAGTAACTTTATGTCGGTATGGTAGTACTGATATGCTGACGTGAGGGTTATTGTGGAGCACGGTAGCAAGGAAATCGGAACGTAATTTGGTTAAAGATGTCCTATGAGCATTCAACTGTTCGAGAATCTCTTCCACCTGCTTACCAAGATCCACCAACTGTTGCTTTCTTGAAACAAGAGTTTTTAACTGTTCTTCCAAGCCTTGACGGTGCTGAACCAGGCGCCCGTACTCGTTTGGATTGCTTGCACCTACTACTGAAAGTTGTTCTTTAAGGTATTCGTACTTCTTGTTTGTATCAGTAAACGCGGCATTTATCTTCAGTGATTGACGTGAGGAAAGCCATGCCAGACGTTCCTTTGACACACTCTCAGCAAGACGGACAAGTTCTTGCCGGATAGAACCAATTTTCGCAGTTTTATCTGATATGGCTGCTAACACCTCGCCCTCATCAGACTGGTCAATGCTAAACAGTGAAGCTTCAAAATCACTTGGCAGAATTTCTTCGGAGACATTTATGATAACATGTTCCGCTTCCTGCCAGCTTTGCTCCCAGGCATCAAGAGCGCGAAGCTGTCTTTGGCGAAGCTGATAGGCTTTCAATATTTCTGCATGACCGGCTTTTTCAAACACGTCCAGTTTGCGTGTTACATCGTCCAGCTCGCCCTGAATTCTAGGTATTTCCTTGAGGCCACTCTCTATTTCCCTTGTTTGGGCGCAGAGTGAGAGATATTTGTTTTCGAGCTGGTCCCATCTTTCTCGCCACTGCCTATTATGAACTTCTGGGGCATCATCAATTATTTTCAAGAGTGCCTGCGGTTGCTTGGCCAACTCGAAAATTTGCTTTTGGCTGTAGATCCTGATCGGAAAACGCTGGGTGATTTCACCATACGCCACTTGCCAATTATCTGGTGATGCTTCTTCAAGTATGGATGCCGCTGTTCCATCCGAACTCCACTGAACTTTAAAGCGAGCACCATCTTTACGGTAAATGGCAGATAGTACTGAATTATCCCTCAACAAACCTTCGTCTCGGCGCCCATTCGAAAGTTGGCAGTATTTTTCATATTCTTTTTTGAGTGATTCCGGCAATTCTTTCTCACGTCTGAATATCTGGCGACAAAACTCAACAATTGTAGATTTACCAGTACCACGGCCACCGATTATAGTATTGAGCCAAGGGTTCATAGTGCACTGCAAAGGTTCTCCTTGCCCCATATACTTGGCGTTCTCCACTTTCACGGATTCAACTACCAACTGACCGTGTTCATTAGGCTCACCTGTGTAGCAGTCCGATCTTTTAACTGAAAGCTCGCCATCCAAAAGAGCCAGACGAAGCCCTTCAAGGCTCGGCTCGGCCATCTTGATCCAGGTAAAATGACTGCCAGGATATTTTAACCCCGCGCTACCAGAGGGGTGATGTTGATCTGAACCAATAATTGTAGTCCATTTAAGCTTTTTTTCCCTGAAAACAGCAGGGAACTGGTAGCCGGCATCCAATAATTCAGCAGCAAAAAGATAAGGAGAATCCAAAACTTGATTCAGAGTGTTTCCGGTCAATTCGTGAAACAGCCCGCGCTCTTTATCCACATGGGCCGGTATGGCTATACCGTCAGAATTGACAATTTCCTCAATCACCTTGGCAGGCGCTTCTTCGGTACAATCATCGCTTTTACCTTTGGTGCCTCTGTAGCGACATCGGTCAACAACACTATTAATTGCGCTGCCAGTAGTTTCTCTGGGGAAAATACCCAAAATATGTACATTGCCCTGAACTGTTAACTCTACGCCTGGAAAAATGTATAGCTGCCTGTAATCCTTGTGTTGTTGAACTTTCAACTGATTGTTCGCTTCCTGCAAGGCGTCAATCCATTCGCCGCTGTTATGGTCTGTCACTGCGACACAGTCAATACCAGCACGCATATAATCCAGCAGCCATTCCTGTGCTGTTCGATTCTTCAAGATTGCCTGATCCTGACCTTGTCCATAACAATCCGACTTGGCTGTATGGGCATGAAAATCGAACTTCCACCACCGGGCTCCAGCCCAATTCCAAATAGATGAAACCATTACTCGCCTCCCATTCTCGTAACCGCCTGATCATACCGTATCAGCAACTTCGGATCTTCTAAGAGAACGTAACCACCGAATATATTGTCAGCGACAGTTACGATGATGCTGTAATACTCTCGATCCCTCATCGGCATCACTCCAGTATCGAAAAATCCTTGTGATAAACAACCGACGCCAACTCTACGGTACCGTCTGCACAATCCCAATAGTGGAGATGGAACTCCCGATCTATATCCCGTCTCTGAGCCTTATCACTACCGCGCTTTCGTTGTGGATCATCGCCTCCAGAACCTGACCTGAGCGCGTGAACAGCACGCAAATTCTGCTTTTTAATTGTCTCAACAATGGAGCGAAGTATCCTCGGCGGTAATGAAGCCCCATTGTCAGCACAACACCTCTGGGATGTTTCTCTAAACTCCGGACCAATGAGCGGAACTGAGGTGTTTCCCCAATCAGGGTCTTCACCTTGTGCAATTTCATGTTTGAACAAGGCAATTCGGATAGATAACTTAACGCCTATATTATCAGAAGCCCCAATCAATATAGCCGTCTCATCAAGGCAAGCAATTAGTCCCCTGAAATCATCACAAACTAAGACTTCTCCTTCGAAGAATTCGGGAGGGCAAGGGAGAGGTGGCAGGTCATCGCGCTCGTGTTCAAGTTCATGCACCTTCGCTTTAACTTTAATTACCTGCATTGGAGTTTCACGCAATATAAGGGAGTGACCGCCAAGGGGCTGTAAACAATGCTTTCGAAGAATTGCGATCAATGTGACACAACGAGCCAGATCGGATTGCAGTCCATCGTGAGTAGTCAATCTCAAAATGTCCGGGTCTGTCTCAACATTCTCCGTTAAGACGTCCCTCAAGCGATAGTAAGTTTCAAAGGAAGGAGTAATCGTTAGCAACCGATCTGCAATCCTGGCAACGGTATTAACATCGTATTCAACTATTCCGTGAGCATGGAAGAGTTTCTTGAGATGATCTCTCAAGGGATAAAGGCACTCAGCGAAAAGTAATTCTGAAGCCCTTTCGCTCATATAGATTGCAACCCAAGGTTCATCGAGAAGTTTGCTCCAGTCAAGAAGCGTATCGACATACCTATGTGCTTCGTCGACAGTACATGAAGATTCAGGCACTGCAAGGACTCCAGCGTCAATGGTCACACTGGGCATATTATGCATCCTTCTTGCTCCGGCTGGCCTTTCGCTTCTTTGCTGCAGCCCTGAGGATATCTTCAGCCTGCTTCTGAGATTGATCAAAAAAGTCTTCGGGCCAATCTGGAATGGCTCCATATTCGTTAATTACGACTTCACGGAAGGTGGAGTTAAGAGAGGGCTTTTCAACAAAATAAATCTTCGTGAGACTGTTAAGTTCGTTTTCTTCAGTTGCTGAGGCAATGCGGAACCGCAGACGATCGATAAAGTATTCACTATGAGTTTCGACAATACATTGCTTGTTACACAAAGCCATAGATAAGAAAAAATCTCCCAGCAAAGTCTGAACTTTTGGATGAAGATGAAGCTCTGGCTGTTCAAACACCAAGGTTGAATCAGTGTCAGCTAGGAGACATATTACGAGAATAGGGAGAACCTGACTAACGCCGACCCCGACGTGAGTAAGGTCGTGAGATACTTCTGAATTTGCCAGGGTAACTTTAAGTTCGTGCCCCAGTTTCCCCTGGTCGCAACTTTTTACTGAACTGGCAACTCCAAGATATTGAAGCCAGTCAATCACAGCAGTTTCTAAAGTTCTAACTACAGTGTTGCGATTAACAGTTGGTTCTTTGAAATGTGAAGAAGGGATATACCTAATCTTCTTATTTTTATGTAACTCAAGAATGAAGGCGGTGTGTTCACCTCTTAGACCAACATCATAAGGATCAGCTGCTGGAGCTAGTGGATAAAGGGGTTTAGGTGCGTCTCTGAGTGGTCCAAGATATTTCAAGGAGGTGGCAAAAAAATTGTCCAAATACCCCACAGCCTCAAAAATTTGTCGTGGTGGACGATTTTGAACTATTGCTTGAGACTTAGAAGATGAACTATTGGAAGTCGTCATTGCCTCATATATTCGATTAAAAAGGTTATCGCAATCGCGAAGGGCTTGCCGGACTTCATTCCTGACCTTAGGGTGCATTGCGCGAAGCCGTTCTTGCCAAACTCTAAGAGGCATTTCTTCAAACTCTGACTCAAACAGTGACTCTTGCTGGTCTTTGGTTTTGAATACGTCGTGAAACCCTTCGGCATTTTTTATTACTTCTCTCAAAACAATAATAATTTCCTTTGAAAGAAGTAACTCTCTCCCCACATTGCGTCTTAGTCCCAAGGTACGACGTCCGTCATCCTGTAGAGCAAGTGTTATGGCGTTCGCATCCTCCAGCAGGGTATCAATAGAGTAAACTATTCTTTCAGGCAGAAAATGACGCAAAAAGCATCCTATAGATTTCGCTGATTTGAGATCGTCTTTTACTTCTGTCATGGAAGCGTCATCGAGAATCACATCGTAGGCCAAACTGTCACGAAACTGATCACTCATTTCACTTGCAGTATCAATGTTGTCTATTTTAGTAGTCGATTTGCTGGAGTGGAGAATGGAGACGTAAGCACTTTGGTCCAGATTATCGTCGTCCCGAGAAGTGCAGGATAACTGTGAAGCAAATAGTCGTGGCTGTATCTGAAATAGTTCCCTTAGAGGGCTTGAGGGATCGGCATCAAAAGATATTTCACTAGCCACTTCTTGTAGCTGGTTGAAGCGTTGCCCGTAATAAATAGAATTACGTGTATAGGTAAAAGCTCTTCTTGGACCAGCGCCCTCTTGATCTGGAAGTGGCCGGCAAGTACATTTAATAGTTATTTGATCTGACTCACCACTATGAGATTTCAGATCGTCAAACTGGCCAAGGCTCGTAAGTGCTCCGTTAAGGACAACTGAACGTGAACTAACTTTATGAGCAAGCGTTTGAGCAACAAGCAAAATTGATTGGATGAACGTACTTTTTCCGCTGCTGTTTGCCCCTGCGAAAATTGTTAAAGGACCTAGAGCTAGCTCGGTTTCTTCTCGAATCGATTTGAAGTTAGAGACCTTCCATTTAGTGAGCATTCGCTATTTGCCTCCCATTCGTGTTACTGCTTGGTCATACCACATGAGCAGCTTTGGATCCTCTTCAAGTATGTTGTTTGGGATTTTTTCGGCAACCTCGATAATTGTTCTATAGGCCTCATCAGTACGTTGTTGCCAGAGTTGCTTGAAGCCTGCGCGGACGGCTTCCAAGCGAAAAACCTTGAGCTTCTTCTTGATCTGTTTGTATTCCTCAAACTCCTTGAGTAGGGCTTTTTCGCGCAGTTTTTCCAAGTCTCCGGCCTTGTTAGGATCAGGCACGTACCAGCGGTCACGGGACTTAGCCACTAGGGCCGGATCGTCCTTTGGCAGGTTGCGTAATTCCTTCCAGTTGGTCGAAAGGTAGGCGTGAATCTGTTCAGGAACTAAACCTTTACCGTCATAGCAGAGGAAGTTCTGGTTCAGCAGTTCGCGTAGATCGAACAGAGCTTCGTTTTTACTCCAACCGCCAAGTTGCTGCATAAATTGAGGGTTGATGTCTGAGAAAGTTTGCGGTTTTTCTTTGAGGAGCTGTCGCAGCCATTGAATTGCTGTGGCTTCGTCGGAGACGAACAGCGATGCCTGTGCTACCTCACCCGACATCAGCTTTTTGCGATCATACTCTGCAACCTGGTCCGGCAGGAAAAACATGCTATCTCGTTCAATGAAGCGTTGTGTCAGTCCTATCTGGAACTCCGGGCTGGAAATGGGCACAGGGTACCCCTTGCGGACATAATAGGCCACCATTTGATCGAACAAAATACGTGGGTCGCGCTCGGGCACCATTTGCAACAAAACACCTTGTCGCTTGGTGACGGGCAGGTATTTCAGATGGGTACGAACAAAATCCCAGACACCCTCTTCGGTCTGAGCTTCTTGTTGAAATCGTTCTTCAAAACCGCCATTAGGCTTATAGGCAGAGATGACCAAATCTTGTTTAACTGCAGTTGGTGTTGTGGCTGCTTTAAAACTTTCTTTTTTCTTATCCAAGGCAGAAACATTTGCCACAATGAACCCAGCCTCTGCAATCGCTGTCTGAATACTATTCCAAACACTTGCTTTAGTATTGGAAAACTCAACTGTCATCCATCTGCCAGGCTTAAGCAGTTCGAATGCCCTACGGAAAGCTAAGGCCATTAACAGGCGATACTCATTAGCTCCTTTTCTTTGGACACTATTTTCAATGGCCTCCTTTTCATTGTTCGTCTTTACTGAAAGCCATTCTTCCCAAAGTAGCGCAAGCTCTGAGTACATAATGTTAGAGCCAAATGGAGGATCAATAAAGACATAATCCAGAACATTGCTCATCTGAGCTATAAAGTTTGTTGCAGATGACGTAGAAATGGTACTAAATCTCGAAGAGAAGGGGCTGCCTGCCTTACTTCTATCTTTTATAGCACTCTTCATTTGCTCAATAATATTGAGCTCTTTTATTAGTGATGGAACGTACAAAGTCCCTGATTGAGGTCCACCACCTGCACCCCAAACTCCAGATTGATAAGTGAATCGATAGCGTTTGGTGATTTGAGAGGATACTTTTGTAAGCACCAACTTCAGGGGTGATGATGTGCATTTCGATAAATAGGCTGAGAGAGAATATAGGTTCCTATTTGTGTAAAAATGATGGAGATGAGTAATTCCGTGAGAACGAATTGGCTGAGATGTATTGAATCCGTCAGGAAGTTCTGAAATTGGTAACCAGTGAGGGATGGGCATTCTCTCTGATTTGTCTATGAGTGCAATATCATCGGCGTCAGGTTTTTTTTCAAACCTGTTACTGCCAATCGAGTAACTAATCAATACTGGTAATTGTTTCGCCTGACTAATTGTTTTATTCAAGTGAGGATCATACTTGGTGACCCATGCACGCTCCATATTGCGTTTAGTTAATTCTGAAGCGCAATGAGGGCAAGCAAAGCTGTCGTTAATCGTCCCTTCTGCTTTGTTTACGGCGGATTCCCAATAAATAACTTCACCCATGCATTCCTGGCAAACAAATATATCTGACCATACGGTATATTTAATTTGTCCAGTTCTTCCATCAGAGTGCTTTGTTTCATACATCCAACCACATTCTTTTTCTATTTCCTTAAGGATGAGTATCGCTTCTTTCTCGAATGTAGTTACATTTATTGGAGTATTGTAGTTGTAAGCAATGAAAGTCGCAGAAGGAGAAAGATCATTTAAAATAGCCCTGCGTACACCAAGTTTGGAAAAAGATACCCAGGACTTTCTACCATTTTCTTCTACATCTTCGCGTAATATGGTTCCGTCTGCTTTCACTTGATAACCTAGTGACATGACCACGTCTCGGTCAGCGCACATCTGTGCTGCTACACCCGTCATGCCAGTTCCACAGAAACCATCTAAAACAATGTCCCCCGGGGCAGTGTAATGGAGAATATAGCGCATAATGGCTTTATGAGGAACCTTTGTAGGGTAAGGATGCATCATATAAAATGGGTCATATTTTCCTTCTCCAACATCTGCTGCAAATGGTTCGCGGTGATAGTGGTTGTCTTCTGACTGGGTAAGCTTCTGTGCTTCCCACTCAGCAATGAAATCTACAATCCAGGGGTTTGGACAGGCGGTGTAATAAGGTGGGTCACTTAGTGTAAGAATGTCCTCATCACTTCCAAGAGGAAACCCGTCGTTTTGACGAAACTCTGGGTTCTGGAGTTTTTCCCGTAGCTTCTCTGTGAAATGTTTGCGGCGTTCCTCGTCATTTTCGAAGGTAATGCCAAGGCAAACCATTGGGCCGGAGGGCTTCTGCGTCTCTAAATTCTCGAATAAACTGGTACCATTCATAGCCTAATCCTTAACTGACAACATGTGAGTTTTAGTAGTTTACACAAGGTACATTGGTATAAAAGCACTTAAATTCAATCCTTTGTTAGAAATTCACTGGCAATATTCTAGGCCGACCAAAACCTTCGGTGTTAACAGTTACTGAAAGTGCAATGACTTCAACACCCGCAGCCACTGCCTTATTAAAAGCTGTGGCATAGGCAGGATAGTAAGTATCACTAACAGCAAAACTCTCAGCATCTCCACGTTGTATAAGGTAAAGAAAAACTACACGATGACCTTCCTCAGCTTTCCGTGTGAGGCTCTCAAGATGCTTCAAACCACGAGGAGTAATTGAATCTGGGAAACGAGCCACCCCTTTTTCAACAACTGTGGCACTCTTAACTTCAACATAACAAGCGCCTTCTATCCCGGTAAGTAAAAAGTCTGCTCGGTGGCCCTCCTCCACACGTATCTCCCGTTCCAGTATTTCATAACTATCCAGGCTTGCTATTAAGCGCTGCAGAAGGGCCTGTCCCACAAGGCGATTAGCAAGATGCGTATCCGTTCCAACCCAGACACCTTCAAGCTCAACTGCTCTCAAAGTATAGCGCCGCTTTCTTTTTGGATCTCCGCTATCCCAAAGAAGAGCTGGGCTACCTGGCTGAAGACAACCGTTCAGGGAACCAGGGTTTGCACAATAAGCAACCGTCTGGGTACCATCAGGAAAAGCCATTTCTGCCAAGAAACGCTGCGGGCGTCTTAAAAAAGTGGCGTTGAGTTGCGGCTTGGGAAAAGGCATAAAAATCTCGTCATTACTCATTCCATGACGATCCGCACCTTAGCCGGGTCTTTGCCCTTGGTTATCTGGTCAAGGTATTCTTCAAAGCGTTTCTTCATTTCAGTTGGAGTAGCTGGACCACCTGTAATCTGCAGAGCGCTTTGCAGCTCTTGCACCTTGACGGTGACCTTCACCAGCCCGGAGAGTACCTCTTTCAAAGCATGAACAAAGTTGCTGTCAAGCGGCACTGGTAACTCACGCAATTTTATAAAAGTTTTCAAGGGCTCTTGTTCGTCCCTCTTGAGCAGATCCATGTTGGCTTGAGTGATCGGGTCTTCAAGGTTGCCGAGTATGGTTGAGGTCCAACCTGCAACCATGTCATCAAGTTGTGTGTCCATCTGAGCTATCAACATTGAGCCTGCCGATGTACTGGCCTCCACCGAGGGTCGGAAACTGCAGTGCGGACAAATCGGGGTGGAATCGAGATTCTGTTCCGTCAGTGCAAAGCAGCTCTTCAAACCCGCAAGGCGATTTTGAAAGTCGTTGAGCTGCTGTCGTGGCATCAAGTCGATACCTGCCAGCTTCAACAGGGTCTGAAGGCGTGGATCATTGATTAGTGTTGCCTTGCGCTTATCATCGTTCAAGCCCAACCTTGCCTTGGTATGTAGACTAATATAGGCAATGGTATACTCTTTTTTGAGCTGTTGGAGCTTGGCACCTATGACTTGTGACTGTTCCGGCAGCGTTGACAAATTTATCTGCTTGAGAGCATCGAAAATGTCCTTCCGGGTTACCTTCATGCGGTCTACCCATTCGTGCTCGTCAGGCAGCACAGCTTCAGCAGCGGAGAGCCAGGAGGCCGTCGGGCCGCGATCCATGACAAATTCGCGTAGAGAATTTAGCTCCTCCAGTGCCTTAACTGCCTTAGCATGAGCAGTCACTTCCTGGGCGCTGTAGCGGAAATTTTTCAGCTTTCCCGGTGAGGTGTAGGCCTGCAGCGATTCAAAAAAAGTCTTGGCCTCTTCCAGACAACTGACCTGACTGGCAAAGTCAGTACCTGCAAGAAGGTCCAAGCCCCAGAAGGAAATGCCCTCGCGGAGGGTCTGCTGGGTCATGACGAGACGTTTGACAAGCTTGGAAACCCTATCGATCATTTCGATGACTGGTGTATCGCTACCTTGACTGACCAATTGAGGATAACCGGAGGGGAGGCCAAGCAATTCAAATAGTGCCTTGAGTGCCGGCAGGTTCCATTCCTTGGGCTGCTCCAGGTGCTTGAAGCGGATCAGCTCGTCCGTACCTGTTGCGGCAAACTGCTGCAACGAGGTGGCGTCAAACTTTTTGCCGGGAATGGAGACTACAATATCTCCAGAGTAGACCAGCGAGGCGAGGATTACCACTGCCCACTCAGGCTCCAGACGGGCAGCCCCTGGATTCAGATACTCCAGGCCATGGTCGTCCTGGATGATTTCGCTTCGGTTCACCACCTGACCGTGACCTTTAGCCTTAAGCGCATCAAGGATAAATTTGGCATATTTGGACTTGCTGGCGTCGATCTTTTCACCTTCGAGTAGCTCCAGGGCATCCAGCACGGCGGTAGCCTGTTTGGTACGGTTCTGTCCGGCGATAGCACGCAGAGCGTCCTGGGCAGCCTGGGCACGGTTGTTACCGGTGATGAGGATGGAGAAGCAGGGATAATCTGGAGCCTGATTGGCAAAATTTGGTGAGAGGCAAACTCCCGAAATAGTATTGACCAGATCACGGAAGTTGATTGTTTCGTGAGAGGCGATTCCTGACAGTGAGCGGATATTACCGCCTTTTTCTTTAGCCCATTCAGTCATAGACTTGGTGCGACCTTGATAGGTGACCTCAAAGGCCGATGCCATATTCTTTTGGAGCCACTGAACCAGCACGCGAAGAGACCCGTTGGCCTTGGCTTCGTATGTAGCTTTGGCATGGCCGGAGGAGGTCGCAGCAAGATCGAGTGCCGCTGCATAGCTCTTGAGTGCGGTATGAAACTCTTCGTCTGTTCCTTTGAGGCGAAAGAAAATTTCATCATTTTCCTTCTCATCCTTGAAGCGTGGTGGATCGTTTGGCTGGATGAAATAAAGATAGAAATCACGCTGCGGAACCGCTGTGGAACGCTCGTTGGGAGCGCCAAAAAACAGATAACCGGCCCGAGAGGCTTTGCGCTCCTGCCATTCCAGCTCATACTGCCAGATCTTGTAGCCTGTAACGTAAGTGGAATCCTGACATTCCATTACCCGCTTGAGTGCCTCGTAGTAAAAACGATCGAGCTGGGCATCTCCAAGGCTCTCGGCCCGAGTTCTTATCTTCTCGTCATAGTCGATGTCTTTTGAAACATCCAAAAAAAACTGACCGCTGAGCCGCCCTCGACTATCCACTTCCGTAGCAGAAATAAACTGCCCACTGACGGCTTGGCTTATCAGACGAATGGCGGTTTCAACTTCTCCTCGTAAGTCTTCGGCAGAATCTTCCCCGCCCAATTCGGTAATTAATGGATCAAAAAGACAAAGTGAGTCACGTAGGGCCTCGGCAGTGAGACCATTGGGAGAAGAAAGACTTCCAACAGTCAGTCGGTGAACACTCAGACCACGGACAATACGCAAAGCAAACTCCTTGTTCTTAGCTTTCGGGTAGTTCGAGTTGACAAGGTTTTGAAGTGTATTACTACAGTCGATGACCTGTTTAATTTCCGGTAAGGTTCTATAAGCTGCATTAGTTGAAAGAACATCCCAGTAACTGTCAAAGGCGATCAACCCCGGTTCGTGCTGCGGCACCTCTTTGCCAAGAATGCCTTTCATCCCCAGAGAGAGAGTCTTTAGCACTTCGCGCTTTTCAACCACGGTGACCCGTTCGAAAGTGTCGATGTAACCTGGATGAACCGGAAAGAGCCTGACGAATTCATCAATCTGCTCGTTGAGGCCACCGTAGAACTTGGCGAAGGGCATCAGATACTCACGGATTTTAGCCTGCTGCTCAGCGGTCTTCTTGAGCAGACGCTCTGCTACCACGAACTTGACGTCGTTGCGGGCAATCAGGATCTGTTCAAAGCGGTCCTTCACCCGGCGGATACTGTCGGCGACGAAGGCGAAGCGGGGACTGTCAAATATGGCTTCCTGTACGCCTGCCATGAAGCGAAAACGCAGATCCTTACAGACTTCGCCGATCTCACGGAGGAAATTGAGATCCAGGATCAGCTCCTGATCCTTACGGGTGCGCAGGTAATCCAGCAACTCATCAACCACCAGCAGAAGGCCGTATTCAGGATATACCTGACCAAATTTTTCCATCATGTCTTCGAAGGCCCGCTTGTGACTCGTGATGGTGCCCACCTCGGGGAAAATATAATCCACGCCGAGTTTGTTGAGATTC
>Ga0194047_10000627_pt1 | contig 23106 bp, 20 predicted proteins | sample JunL225m_MetaG_2_FD_160070 | JGI IMG/M metagenome (GOLD analysis project Ga0194047, IMG submission 160070) | Anoxic zone freshwater microbial communities from boreal shield lake in IISD Experimental Lakes Area, Ontario, Canada - Jun2016-L221-5m | ecosystem: Environmental > Aquatic > Freshwater... | reverse complement strand
GTTTCTTTAGTTGTTTTTTTAGCATAGTAGTCTAGTTAATATTTCCTTTATCTATTATGCTATTAGAACTACTATTTTGTCCAGAGATGTTAAAGAGCCCGTTTTGCTTGACATTTGGGCTTATTCTTGCTATATTTTAAGAGCTTTAGAAGGTTCTGCTGCCTGGTGGCAGTTTTTTTAAATTCCTACATAATTACAAAAAAATACAAAAGTACAAAAATTTTATATTTTGTATTTTTGTAAAAATTTCGTATTTTCGTAGGAGTTTAGTATTTTTGTAATAATTTTGTAATTTTGTAGGACTATGGAAATTCGAAACATCGCCATTATCGCTCATGTGGATCATGGTAAAACAACTCTGACTGATGCAATCATGCGCCAAACCGGCATGGTGGAAGAAGGTGTCAGCATGGATAACAACGCTTTGGAACAAGAGCGTGGAATTACGATTTATGCTAAAAATACTTCGATCAATTATCGCGACACGAAAATTAATATCGTGGACACCCCAGGCCATGCTGATTTTGGCAGCGAAGTTGAACGCGTGCTACGTTCAATTGACAGCGTGCTTTTGATTGTGGATGCTCAAGAAGGACCAATGCCACAAACACGCTTCGTGCTGAAAAAATCATTGGAATTGGGACTCAAGCCGATTGTGGTGATTAACAAAATCGACAAACCGGCAGCTGATCCAGACTTGGTTCAAGAGCAAGTGTATGAACTTTTTATGGATTTGGGTGCTAGTGATGAGCAACTCGACTTCACTACAATTTATGCTATTGGTCGCCAAGGAGTTGCCAAAGAGCATTTGACTGATGAGTCTGATAACCTAGAACCGCTTTTGGATATGATTTTGCTTAAAGTTCATGCTGCCAAGGCTGACCGTGGAGCGCAACTTCGCATGCAGCCGTTTAATCTTGGTTATGACAATTTCTTGGGCCGACTTGCGGTGGGGCGAATTCATGAAGGTACAATCAAGGCTGGCTCAACCTATGTACTCAAAAAAACTGATGGAAGTCTTGAAAAATCACGCATCACAAAGTTGTATAATTTCAAGGGAACTATTCGTGATGAAGTTACCGAGGCTTATGCTGGAGACATTGTGATGGTGGCAGGTTTCCCAAAAATTGACATTGGGGAAACTATTTGTGAAAGCGAAGAGCAGCAGTCTTTACCAGCAATTACCATTGATGAACCAACAATTTCCCTTCGATTTCTAGTTAATGATTCGCCTTTTGCCGGACGCGAAGGAAAATTCGTAACCAGCAAACAAATCAAAGAACGCCTGGAAAAAGAATTGGAAGTTAATGTTGGTCTTAAAATTGATTTCTCTACTTCAGAATATTACACCGTGTTTGGTCGCGGAGAACTTCACATCGCGGTGCTTTTGGAAAATATGAGGCGTGAAGGTTATGAAATGCAAGTTTCGCAGCCACACGTTATTATCAAAGATATTAATGGCGTCAAGAGCGAACCTTTTGAAGAAGTGACTGTGGATGTGCCAAGTGAATTGGCAGGCACAATTATTGAGACTCTTGGAAAAAGAAAAGGCATCATGTCGGATATGCATGTGCATGGCAGCCAAACCAGGCTTTTATTTGAAGCTCCAACCCGAGGAATGTTGGGTTATCGCGGGCAGTTTGTGGTTGACACTAAGGGTGAAGGAATCATGTCTTCACGAGTGATTGGATTTCGACCATATGTTGGCGACATGAAAAAGCGCGAAGTTGGCTCGATGATTTCAAACGGAACTGGCAAAGCCCTTGGATTTTCGTTGGCAAATCTTCAAGATCGCGGAGTGCTTTATATTGGCGCCGCAACTGAGGTTTATGAAGGTCAGGTTATTGGAAATGTTTCTAAGGGGGAAGAAATGACGGTTAATCCTCTCAAGGGTAAACAGCTTTCAAATATGCGTTCTTCTGGAACTGATGAAGCAATTCATTTGATTCCGCCGTTCACGCTTTCAATTGAACGCGGCTTGGAAATCATCAATGATGATGAATATCTTGAAGTGACTCCGCACTCAGTGCGTCTTCGCAAGCAATTTTTGAAAGAAGGGGACAGAACTAAGGCTGGAAGAAAGGGCAAGTAATAACTAGGATATAAAATGGCTAAGTTCTAATTACTAAGGCCTAACAAAATTCAAAATTTCAATGTAAAAAAATCCCGATGAGAATCGGGATTTTTTGTTGATTGATAGACTATTGAAAAATTAGAGAGAAAGGTCGCGGATTGTTCTGGCAGAAAAATTGGTACCGGTCAGTGTTCCATGAACGACGAGCTTGTCTGTCGTTTGAATATCTGAGAAATTAATGCCTTTCCAAGCCTTATTAAAGACTCTGGTTGTAGTGGTGTTTGAAACGGTGAAAGTTTTTGTACCTTTTGTTATGTCCAATGAATCAGACTTTATTGAAGCGACTGTTCCACTGAGTCCCTTTCGGTGGCGCTGAAGCAGGTCATTTTTGAGAACATTTTTCCCCTTGAGGCCTCGTTCATGGCGCAGACCCCCATCATTAATTGTTTTGGCATTGGCATCTAAAACGATTCCAGAAGTTCCGAGCACAATAGCCATTCCACTTATTGCAAGCGCATTTCGCATGTTTTTTTTCATAGACTTTATGTTTAAATATTAACTGGCACATTTGTTCATACGCAGCTGAAAATTATTTCTTTTTGAATAAAATAGCCCCCATTGTGAATCAGCATTTGTTGTAGTAGACTTTAAATATTATGATTACCCCTGATTTCCATCATCATTTTCAAGATATTAGCCCAGCAGTTCATTTTATAAGGAATGGATCATATTTTGGCATTTTTCTTTTTTCTATTGTTGCTAGTTATATTTTTCCAATTCCTGAGGCTATTTTTTTGCTCCTGGTTGGCTATGTGGCAAAAATCACGGGGATGAATCTGATTGGGGTAATAGCCCTTTCTACCTCGGGCATAATTATTGGGGATAATATTTTGTACCGACTTAGTTTTTTTGGAAATAAATACGTCGAAAGGTTTAATCGAAAAATGCGGAAACACAAGTTAATTCAATATGAACACTTGGTCACTGACAATGTGGCTTTTTCAGTGTATTTTTTGAAATTTGTGGCGGGAGTGCGTTTTTTTGGTCCTGTTATCTTGGGTTCGTTGCGAGCATCAAGAAAAAAATTTGTGATTCATAATGCTATTGCTTCTCTTTTGCACACTGTGCTACTTATTATTTTGGGTTACTATTTTCATAAAAAAATAGTAACCACGATAGCAGGAGTTGAGATTTTCAAGAATGTCTTGCTTTTTTCTTCGGCTGTGATCGTCGGATTTATCATCAGTCTTGCTGCAGAAAAGATAGATAAGAAAAGCAGCTAGTGGGAAGGGGTGCGTTGCAGGTGTTCGGGCTATTATAATCGTTGTAATTGGCCTAGCTGTTGGGACTGTTGTAATTGTTTTAAATTATAGATACTAGATACTAGGCCGTTAAAAGTATTCTTTGATTTTAACGAAATCTTCATCAAGCTCAGGATGACAAGTTACTTCGGTGGTTCCATCGGGAAGTTTTGTGAGAAAATTGTCAACATTCTTGATCCAATCTATGCTTACAAGTGATCCGGAAGAAACACAGCTACGGCTAGTGCAGGCAGGCAAGTTTATTCTTCTTAGCAGATGCAGGATATAGGAAATCATATTGTGATGAGGCATGGAAATGCTGTCGCCAAACCTGATGTAGGGGATGGTGTATTTTTCACGCAAATCAAGTGCAACTTTGAAAAAAGGTGGGAAGAGATGCACATGTTCATGGGAGTTTAGGCCATCGGGATTTTTCCCGAAAATTTTTCGAAACATTTCAATTTGGTTTTCCCAGTCAGCAGTGACTTTTTTGATGGTGATTTTTCTTGCTGCAAGTTTCAGGCAAAAATCAAGAACTCTGCCAAAAGATCCACTCCTTCTTTTTTTGCTTTCATCAAATTCATGCAAAATATCCAGATGAACATCTAATTTCACATGACTCTTGATTAGTTCTTCAACTTCATTGGGTGATATTTTTCCATGCACCATAACTGCAACTCGATTGATTTTTCCAAGGCTAAGCAAGTAGAGAATATTGCGATTTGTTTGCGCATTAAGACCAAAATCATCCGCAGTAACAATGATTTGGCCCCTGTTTGATTCGTATGATTCCATTTGGTAAATGTTGTTTATTTAAAATTATATGCATTGAAAATGTTTGAATAAAGTATTTTCACATGGTATAATTTTAGCAAGACAATCATATTTAAGCAATCATATTTTTTAAATGCATTTTTTTGTCATTAGACGCCTGAAAATTATGAAACAAAAAAGATACAATTTATATTTTTTCCTGATTATTTTAGCAGCTATAAGTGCAATTACGTATTTTATTTTTCAGCCATTTTTTCTGGCAATTATGCTAGCGGGAATTTTAGCGGTTGCTCTCCAGCGGCCGTATTCGTTTTTTGTGAAAATTACTGGTGGTCGCAAGGGACTCAGCTCAATGCTCATCTCCCTTTTTGGGGTGATTGTGCTGGTTGTTTTTATGGGCGGAATTGTCAGAATTGTAGCTGAGCAGGCAGGTGCTTTGTATCAAAGCACAGTTTCAGACGGAAATGCTTATCACAAATATGCTGAGCCGGTCATTGCCTATGTCAATCAAAATAAGCTGCTCGTTTCGCTTGGTTTTGATAGCGTCATTACTAAAGATACAATTGGAAAATCTGCAACTCAGATTGGCCAAGGTGCTTTTGTCCTTATTCAAAAAACGTATCAGGGTGTTGCAAGCGGGATATTTTTTATCATCGTTATCTTCTTTACGCTGTATTACTTGCTGATTGAAGGAAAAAATTTGGTTGAACAAACAATGCATTTGAGTCCACTTAAAGATTCGTACGAAAGAATCTTGATTGCGAAATTTATATCAATATCCAAGGCAACAGCCAAGGGCGCCCTTACCATTGCTTTGATTCAGGGAATCATTGGAATGCTGCTATTTTTGGCACTGGGAATTCCGTCAGCCTTTATTTTGGGAATTGCAATGATGTTTTTTTCACTGATTCCGATAGTTGGCTCAGGTTTTATCTGGGTTCCAACCGCACTGGTGATGTTTATAACTGGAAACATTTGGCAAGGTTGGGTTATTTTGATAGTTGGTTTCGGAATTCTTTCATCCATTGATAATTTTTTGCGACCCAAATTAGTCGGTAAAAATACTCAGATGCATCCCTTAGTTGTTTTTTTTGCAACTTTGGGCGGAATAAGCCTGTTTGGTTTCCTGGGCTTTATCATCGGACCAGTTATTGTGGCCCTTTTCTTGGCTCTTTGGGATATTTATGCAAAGGAATTCAAAAGTCAGCTGAAGAAATATAATGCATGATTTTTATCAACATCTTCCAGAAATAATAAGTCCGGTTGCGTTTACAATCAAATTTTTAGTTGTGCGTTGGTATTCAATTATGTATGTTGTTGGATTTGCGATTGTGTGGCTGCTGCTGAATTGGAGAATAAGAAAGGGAGAACAGTTGATATCCAATGTTCAATATCCAATGCCTAATGCCAAAGAAACAAGAAGCGAGAAACAAGAAACAAAGAACAATATAAAACATACAAAATATCTAATGCAAGATACAATTCTTGATTTGATGTTGGTTGTCTTTTTGGGTGGGACTGTGGGCGGAAGAGTCGGGTATGTCATCTTGTATAACCTAACTTATTTTTTGACTCATCCGCTGGAAATCATTTCTCCTTATGGCACCGAGGGGGTTTTTGTGGGTTTATATGGGATGAGCTATCACGGCGCTTTGCTGGGCGCATTGCTTGGTGCCTATGGTTATACAAAAATCAAACAAGTTGATTTTTTGAGCTATGCAGATTTCGTTATCCCTGCTTTGCCGCTAGGTTATTTTTTTGGCAGGCTTGGGAATTTTTTAAATGGAGAATTAGTAGGCCGGGAGACATCCTCCTGGTTGGGAATGTATTTTGTGAGCAGTCAAACTGTGCTGAGATATCCATCGCAAATATTTGAAGCACTTGCCGAAGGACTCTTGCTTTTTATTGTTTTGTGGAAACTGCGAAATCAACAAAAATTCGAAAAAGGTTTCTTGCTAATCTTGTATATTTTTAGTTATAACATCGTTCGTTTTATTTGTGAATTTTTTCGCAATCCTGATTCTCAATTGGGATATGTTTTTCTTGGCTTAACCATGGGACAAATATTGTCAATTGTTTCAGGCTTAATTTTGTTGGGGTTGCTATTTTTAAAAAGTAAAAAAAGTGCTATAATAAATTTGTCTTAAATGTTTTGATAAATTTGACAGAAATAAGTTTCAAAAAATGAACGAGTTTTAATAGTTAAACTTTTTTCATGAATATAGAAAGAAAAAATTTGCGCTATTTGGATTTTAAATCCAGAAACAAAAATAAAAATTCAGAGGATTTTTTCGAAAACAGTTTGAATGGCAATAATGTCAAGACTGTTCTTTATTCGCGTGGCAAAAAAATAAATGCTTTTTTTACTGAGGATTCAAAACTTTATATAACCCCCCGAGAGGCCAAGTTGATGCGAAGAGGCATTGCGCTAAACCGCAAAACAAAGGGGTGGGACAATTTGAGTTCTCGGGTGGTTAGTAATTTCGTCAAATATCAGCCAAGCAAGTCAAGCCTGTTGATTGAACTTTTGGAAAAAAGATATGCCTTAATGAAAGAAAGCGCAGCCGAGGCTTCTCAAAATTTTGTCGGACAATTTACGCTCTTAAGGCTTTGGAATCTTTCTGTTGTAGGTTCAATTTTGTTTGGGATGGTTACAATGACTTATGTTTATAGGTATTTGGGTCAGGGAGCGTCGGCGGACAGTGAAAACATCAAGCAAGTTGCAGCGCAAACACAAACGGCTGATCCAACGCAGCAAGGTAGAGTTCTTGGCATGGCTAGTGAATTAGCTCAGACTGCTGATTCCGAAGAATCATTTTCCAAACAAATTGAAGAAATTCAAAAGGCTAGCGATCAAGCAGCTTTAGAAAAAGAAATTTACGGAATTGTCAAAGGACATCCAATTGAAAAAATGGTTCCATATATTGCCCAGCAAGATCGAACAGTGGCAGCCTTTATTGTGGCAATTGCTAGAAAGGAAAGTGGTTGGGGTGAACATTATCCAGTTTTAAATGGAGAGGATTGCTATAATTATTGGGGGTATCGAGGACAACGAGATAAGATGGGAACAGGCGGGCATACTTGTTTCGATAATCCGGAGGATGCTGTTAATACTGTTGCAAAACGCATCAAAACTCTTGCCGAAGAAAATGGCCGAGACACTGCTGCGAAGATGGTGGTTTGGAAATGTGGTGGAAGTTGCGCTGCAACGGGTGGTCAGGCCGCTGCAAACAAATGGATAAGTGATGTGGATACTATTTTTCAAGTGCTTAAAACTTAGGTTTTCTCTTTGCGAAATATTTTTTATAAGCTCCGAAAGGGGCTTTTAAGTTTGCTGAAATAATAAACTGTAGAAACCGTATAAATGCTTTAAGCAAGGCAAAATATGCTTTGAATGTGAATAATATGTTTGACCAAATTTACTTTTTTTGATACTATTAAACCTGCGTCTTTGGTGGCAAAAATAGCAAAGACCATTAATTTTTTTAAAAATACTATATGAATGATCCCTTATTGAATAGGGGGGAGAAACTGCGAAAATTTGTGAAGAATCATTTGCAAAAAGCAGTAACTTTAATTAAAAATAATAAATTTCTTTTTGTTGTGCTTGGGGTCTTGGCAACAAGTCTGATTGGAAAATTTTGGAATTTTCAATCGGCTCCATATGCTCAGGCATATTTGAGCGAAGAAATTGTCATGGCGCAATTGCAATCACCACTGTTTGAAAAAAAAGCAATTTTTCCGATTTATGTCCAGAAAAACAAGGAGGAAGCTTTTGCTGAAAATGGCTTAGTTTTGAAAATAACTGAGGGCGAAAATTCTCAGCCGGGCGAATTTGAAAAGAATCTCGCAAGTATCGTTGAGGGAACACCAATAGCTGAGATGGTTCCATTTATTGCTAGGCGTGACAGCAGAGTCGCAGCCTTCTTGATTGGAATTGCCAAAAAAGAAAGTAGTTTTGGCTTAGCTTCACCTTCAAAAAATGGAGAAGACTGTCACAACTACTGGGGCTATAAAGGCGTTGGTTCAAAGGGTGAGGTTTCTGGGTATAGCTGTTTTGGAAGCCCACAGGAAGCTGTTGAAATTGTTGGAAATCGAATCGAGATTTTGGTTAACAATAATCACAGCACACCAGCTAAGATGGTTGACACTTGGAAGTGTGGCCGAAGTTGCGCTGGCGATCCTGGCGCACCAGGTTGGGTTGCAACGGTAGCGCTGTACTTCAATGAGATTGTTAAGCGTGAAGGATAGGCGTTTTTAGTAACCAGTAATCAGTAACTAGTAACTGGGAATTGAAAAAGTATAAACAAAAAATCCGCCGGGTTGGCGGATTTTTTGTTTGTTTTTTCGTAATTCGTATAAACTAAAGCTTGATTTTCTCAACCCCTGCTAAAATTTCGCTAACTATTCTTGGAATATCAAGTGCCTTTTCGGCCTCCAAGACAGCAGGAAGCTTGGATCGTGTCTCGGGTTTTTTGGGCATTAGGCGCATGCAACAATCATCGTGAGCAAGCTTTGAAATATCATAGGTTCCAATTTCTTTGGCAGTGTTCATGATGTCTTCTTTGTCAGCGCCAATCAGTGGTCTGAAAATTGGCATTTGTGCAGCTTGGCTCACTACAAAAATATTTTCCAGGGTTTGAGAAGCAACTTGCCCAATTGAATCTCCCGTCACCAGGGCAAGAGCTTTTTCTTTTCTGGCTAATTCTTGTGAAACTTTAATCATCAGGCGACGATAGAGAATGATGCGAAGTGATTCGCAGCAATTCAGCATGATTTCTTTTTGAGCATCGGCAAAGGGGATAGAATATAAAATCCCAGAAGATTGATATTCCTTGAGAACCCTAATTAAAGTAGTGACTTTCTCAACACTGGCTTTTGAGGTGTATGGCATGGAGTGAAAATGCGCAAAGCTGGTAGTGACGCCGCGACGCAGGATGTTGAAAGCCGCCACTGGCGAATCAAAACCACCCGACATTAAAACCAAAGCCTTGCCCCCAGTGCCAACTGGCAAACCTCCAAGTCCTTTTTTCTTGTCCAGTGAAACCAGCGCATAATCATTAATGATAGCTAGAAAAATTTCGCAGTCTGGATTCTTGAGTTTGACAGCCTTCTGGCCTGCAAATTTTTCAAAAATAAAACCGCCAATTTCACACTCAATTTCTGCTGATTTCAGTGCAAACTCTTTGTTCGAACGCTTGCAGGTGACTCGAAAAGTTTGAAAATCTTTTTCTTTGATTAACTCCCAACAGAAACTCTTGATTTTTTTCATGTCTTGTTCAATGCTGGTGGCGAAAGAATAGTTGACGATTCCGAAGGTGTGCCTGATGGCATCTTCAACCGCTATAATGTTGGTAAGGCCATTTTTATTGAGTTTGACCAAAATAGCTCCGGAGATTTTTTTCACAAATTCAAAACTGCTCGGCGAAAAAACGTTAAGTTGGTCTTTGAGGTTTTTGATCAAACGTGCCTCAAAATAGTTGCGGTTCTTTCCCTTGAGCGAAATTTCGCCGTAGCGGATTAGGATATGGTCGGGTTGCATAAAAAAGTTGAAAAGTCGAAAGTTATATGGTAATAAAGTTGTAACGTCTTTATTGTATTAATTATTGATAACATGCAAATGTTTCAAAGTAAAGACGTTTTTAGTTGCCTAATTGTTTTATTTGCGTTACGCTTTACGTTATGAGCATTACAAACATTATAATGTTCCAGCGTTCATAATGTGTATAATTTTTTACTTTTCAAATATTCTATGAGTTTACAAATCGGAATCGTCGGGCTGCCGAATGTGGGGAAAAGTACCTTATTTAAGGCGCTGACCAAAAATCCAGTGGAAATCAGCAATTATCCGTTTTGCACCATTGAGCCGAATGTGGGAGTGGTGAAAGTGCCGGATGAAAGGCTTTTGAAGTTGTCGGAAATGTCGCAGACGGAAAAAATTGTGCCGGCAGTGGTGGAATTTGTGGATATAGCGGGAATCGTGAAAGGCGCTTCGGAAGGTGAGGGTTTAGGGAATAAATTTTTGGCCAACATCCGGGAGGTTGATGCGATTGCGCAAGTAGTTCGGGTTTTTGAAAATACTAACATAACGCACGTGCATAATGTGATTAATCCTGTTGAAGACATTGAAGTTATCAACTTGGAGCTTATCTTGGCAGACCTAGAAACTGCCAGTAAAACACAATTCAGAGTTGAAAAAGAAGTTAAAGGTAACAAAAAAGGAGCCGACAAGCAATTAGAAGTCGTCAGAAAAATAAAAGTGACCTTGGAAGCTGGTAAACTTGCTAGCGAAACGGTAGGTTTTGAAGAGATGCTCAAGGATGAATATGGTAAATTGATTATTCGCGAAATGTCGCTACTCACCATTAAACCATTTTTGTATATTTTCAACGTGGCGGATGTTGAAGAGAAATTATTGCCGGAGCTGGAAAACAAAAAGCATCTTAAACTCGACATTAAAATCGAAGAGGAGTTGCTTGAAATGAGCGAGCAGGAAAAAGCTGAGATGGGCTTGGTTTCACATATTGATGACTTAATTGTGACGGCCTATGACTTGCTGGGACTGCAAACCTTTTTGACCACTGGCAAAATTGAAACTCGCGCATGGACCATTAAAAAAGGTGCTACGGCGCCAGAAGCAGGAGCTGCTATCCACACTGACTTTCAAGAAAAATTCATTCGGGCGGATGTGATTGCCTGGGACAAACTATTGGAAATCGGTTCTTGGGGCAAAGCCAAGGAAGTTGGAGTAGTTAAAACTGTTGGCAGGGATTATGTGATGACGGATGGAGAGGTGGTTGAATTTAAGATTTAGTCATGGAGCATAAAACAAAGAGCAAAGGAATATACAATATACCTAATACTAAATACTAAATACTAAATACTAAATACTAAATACTAAATACTAAATACTAAATACTAAATACTAAATACTAAATACAAGTAGCCTTAAGGGGCTACTTTTTTTGTGAGTGCTTGTGTGATATAATATAGAACATAGAAAAATAAAAATAATATGCAAATAGCAAATAAACAACTAAAAGATTTTATCATAGATTCAGGCCTAATTAGCAGTGGGGTGATTGAAGAAAATTTCAATGAAGCTTTAAGCGAAAACAAAAAACTGGGGGATTTGTTGATGGAGAAAAGCCTGATTAGTGAAATTGACCTAAAAAAATTATATTCATACATCCTGGGAATACCTTTTGTAAACCTGGAAAAGGAAGTTATTGCTAATGAAATTTTGCACATAATTCCTGAGCCGATTGCGAAAAAATATGGAATTGTGGCGTTTGAAAAAGAGGGCAACAATTTGAAGGTGGCGATGCAAAATCCGGAAGATTTGCAAACAATTGATTTTATCAGAAAGAAAACAGGCCTAAAAATTGTTCCATGCCTTACTAGTGAAGACAATATCAAAATAGTTTTAAAGCAATACGAAAAAAGCTTGAAGGCTGAGTTTGGAGATATTATCAGCAAGGATTCTGAAAGTGTTTCTTCAAGTGATTCTGAGGATGATTTGGAAAAAATTGCGCAAGACCTTCCAGTTATCCGTATTGTCGATACCCTCATTAAGCATGCGATTTTGCAATCTGCTAGTGATATTCATATTGAACCAGATGAGAAAGAAATTCGAGTCAGATATCGAATTGATGGAATCTTGCACGATGCTATGACGCTCCCTCATCAAGTTATGGGAGGCTTGATTGCACGCATCAAAGTTCTTTCAAACCTGAAGCTGGATGAGCATCGCTTGCCGCAAGATGGGCGGTTTAAAATTGAAAAAGATGGATACAAGATTTCATTTCGTGTCAGCATCCTGCCTGTTTTTGAGGGTGAAAAAATAGTAATGCGTCTGTTGGATGAAACTTCAAAGGGTTTGACCTTGGAAAAAATGGGTCTTTTTGGCGATGCCCTGGAAAAAGTTCATCAAAATATTAAGCGACCCAATGGAATGATTTTGGTAACAGGGCCAACTGGAAGTGGAAAAACAACAACTCTTTATACGATCATGGATATTCTCAATACTCGGGAAGTTAACATCAGCACGGTTGAAGATCCGGTTGAATATCGCATGCCAAGAGTCAATCAAACTCAGGTTAATCCTAAAATAGGAATGACTTTTGCTGCCGCCCTTCGAAGTTTGCTTCGTCAAGACCCGGATATTATTATGGTCGGTGAAATTAGAGATGGAGAAACAATGCAGATTGCCATTGAGGCCGCAATGACCGGTCACCTTGTGCTCTCAACTTTGCACACTAACAGCGCCGCTGGAACATTGCCACGACTTTTGGATATGGGAGCGGAAGCCTTTTTGGTGGCTTCAACCGTCAATGTGATTGTCGCTCAGCGTTTAGTGCGAAAATTGTGTAATGATTGTAAGGTGCCGTATAACTTTGAAGAAAAGGATATTAAAAATTTGCAGGAAAGTTTTGAAATGACTAAAGCACTCGAGATACTCAAAAAATCACCACAGCTCAAGGGTATTGTTGACGCAAAAAGCACCTGGAAAAATATTCAATTTTATCGAGCAAAAGGTTGTGACCAATGCAGTGAAGAAGGTTATCACGGACGTCAAGGAATTTATGAAGTGCTTGAGATGAATGAAAAAATTGGAAAATTGATTACTTCAAATGCCTCGGCCGACGAAATAGAAAAAAGTGCCAGAGAGGATGGGATGCAAAAAATGTATGAGGATGGTTTTGTTAAAGCAGCCATGGGAGTGACATCCATTGAAGAAGTTTTGAGAGTAACCAAAGAATAAGGGTAGTTTTTTGATTTTGTTGCGCAAATGATTTAAATTCAAAAATTCCTTTTAGGTGCTGTACCCAAATTTTTAATTTTTAATTTTTAATTTTTAATAAAATCTGAATTTTCTAATTTTAACATTGGAATATTGAAAATTCATTTTAAATTAAAATTTCAAATTTAAAATTGTTTTGAATTATGCCCAAATATATTTATACAGCCAAAAGCTATGATGGCCAGACAAAGGGTGGCGAAATCATTGCACGTGACGAAAAATCACTAGCCAGTCAACTCAGGAGTGATGGTTTTTTGGTTACCTCAATTCATTTGGTCAAAGAAGACCAGTCAACTATGGGCCCGCAGGTCAAATTTTGGGACAAATTCAATAGTGTTCCTTTGAAGGAAAAAATGGTGTTTGCCAGGAATCTTAGTGTTATGATAAGTTCGGGTCTTACTATTTCACGTGCGGTAGGAAATCTTGCATTGCAATCGGAACATAAGGGATTTAAAAAGATTCTTGATGATATTTTTAATGAAATGCAAAATGGGAAAACCCTCAGTGAAGGATTTGCAAAATATCCTGGAGTTTTTGACGATCTTTTTATTAATATGGTTAGAGTTGGAGAGGTGGCTGGAAATCTTGAGGAAGTACTTAAAATAGTTTCGGTACAGTTAGAAAAAGAGGCTGATTTAAAGGGAAAAGTAAAGGGGGCAATGATTTATCCGATTGTTGTTCTTTCAGTGATGATTTTAATTGGAATCCTTATGTTGACCTACGTGCTTCCTCAAATGATGGGCGTCTTTAAAGATATGAATGCCAAGCTTCCACCAACAACTCAATTTTTGGTGGATCTTAGTGAAAAAATGAGAAATAATGGACTGTTTGTGGCTGTTATATTTGTGGGTGTAATTGCTTTTTTGAAATTTTTTCTCAAGCAAAAAGCTGGCAAAAAAGCGCTGGGGTATTTTGTTTTACATGTGCCAATTTTTAGCCCCATTGTAAAACAAGTTAATTGTGCTCGTTTTGCCAGAATTTATAGTTCGTTGCTAAAAAGTGGAGTTAGCTCAATTGATGCCCTTAAAATTATTTCAAACACACTCTCAAATCAGTATTACAAGGAAGCATTGCTTGGTGGCATGGAGGACATCCAAAGGGGAATTCCACTTAGTACTATTTTGCTGAATCATTCGGATATTTTTCCTATGCTAGTTTCTCAAATTGTTCAAGTAGGGGAAGAAACAGGAAAAACAGACACGGTCTTGCTTCAGTTGGCACAATTTTATGAAGATGAAGTTGATCAAGTTACAAAAAATATGTCGGCGATAATTGAGCCCATGCTGATGGTTGTCATTGGTGGATGCGTCGGATTTTTTGCTGTCGCAATGCTTCAACCTATGTATAGTCTAATGGATAATATCAAGTAGTCATATAAACATATAAACATATAAGCAGGTAGGCATATAATTGCTTAGGTGGGTAATCAAAATGTTTCAAGAGAATGGACAAGACGAAAATAATTAATCGCGAGAATAATATGTATTTTCAAAGAATATTTAAAAATAAAAAACGTGGCTTCACTTTGGTTGAGATGCTGATTTTTATATTTATTTTTACAATTGCCGGCGTGACCTTTTATAAGGTTTTTACAATAGGAACTAAGTCGATGGGAGATGTTAGAAGTCGACTTGGGGCAATTGCGCTTGCAAATGAAAGAATCGAAATAATTCGCAATCTTAAATACGAAGATGTCGCAACATTGGGCGGGATTCCGTCTGGAAATCTTTTGCAAGCCGAAACGGTCAGTCGTTCAGGAAAAACTTATTATGTGCATTGTTCGGTGGTTGCTGTTGATGATCCATTTGATGGCACCCTAGCTGCCGGAACAGACACTCGGCCTGCCGATTATAAGCAAGTTAAGATTGTTGTATATTGGGAGGATAATAATCTGTCAAAGTCCACAACGGCAGTGACAACAATTTCGCCGCCCGGAGTTGAGGCGATGTATACTGGAGGAATTCTTTCTTTGAATGTAGTGGATAGTTCGGGAGTTGGAATTGGGCAAGCTAATGTTAAAATTATCAACAATACAGTTTCTCCGTCGGTTAATGCGCAATATACAACAGATTACACGGGAAATCTCTTTTTGCCGGAAGTTATTCCCGCACTGCAAACCTATAGTCTTCAAATTTCTAAAAGCGGATATTTTTCAGTGCAAACCTATGCGCCATATCCCTTGAGCACTGTTAGTCCGATTGATGTCCACGCCAGTGTTGTCAATGCCAGCATAAATCAAAAAACAATTGTCATGGACAAGTTTTCAACAATTAATGTTTACACAAAATCTCCCCTTGGTGACATAGTTCCAAATATTGATTTTGCGCTAGCTGGTGGGCGGAAAATTGCAGACACCGTGGCCTCGCCGGCATTGCCAGTATGGTCATTTGCTAAAGCAAACTTTAATTCAGCAGTCGCTGGGAAATCGGTTTTTTCTGAGGTGAGTCCTGGCCTGTATTATTTCACCTATCCGGCGGGCGCACAAAATGATAATTACAAATTGCTTTATCTTGATGTTGCAACAGATGCGACTAACTCGTTCAATTTATCCTCGGATGTATCTTTGGACGCCAATGTGATTTTGGCCAACAAAGAAACGGATGCTCTTTTTGTGACAGTGCTAAATGACGCAGATAATAAACCCTTGGCTGATGCCTCAGTCGAACTCAGGAGTGTGAGTGGGACCTATGACGTAACCTTAGCCACCAATAAATTTGGGAAAGTGTATTTTCCAGATGCAAGCGCAAATGTTGTTGCAGGCAATTATAAATTAAGTGTTAAAGTTGTGGGTTTTACTGATATTATTGATCAAGATGTTACGGTTAATAAACTTACTAGCCAAGAAATTAAAATGGTGGCCGAATAAATATGCTTATTTTGACAAAATTCAAATACACAAAAAAAGCAGGCATGACTCTGGTTGAAATGTTAATTGCTATGTTTATTTTTCTTATTGGCATTGCTGGTCTTACTATGCTTGCCTCAAAAAGCTGGGGGATGAATTCCTTTGTGATTGAATCAGGCAATGCTACAAGTAAGGCTACTAGCGCACTTAATAGTGTTATTAAAAACTTAAGAAAGATTAGGCAAGCTGATGATGGAAGTTATCCAGTGAAAGAGGTTGGCAGCAATAGCCTTACGGTTTATCTTGATGACGATAACACTGGTGACGGCAAAGTTGAAAGAGTTCGTTATTATCTTGATTCTGCAACGCAAACCCTGAAAAAAGGAGTCACAAAGTCAAGTGGAACACCAGCTTTTTATCCCGCTGCCGAAACTATCAGTGTAGTTGCAAATTACGTTGTCAACACGCCGGCGCAGCCAGTTTTTGAATATTATAATAGTGATTATCCAATCGACACAATAAATAATCCGCTCGTAAATCCGGCGGTGGCCGATGTTAAATTAGTTAAGGTGCGCTTGTGGGTTAATATTAAGCCACTTACTGCCCCGGACAATGTTAATCTGGAATCTTTTGTGGAATTTAGAAATCTTAATGATAACTATTAGTATGAATGTGGAAAAGTCGAAGCTTATTATCAACAACAAGAAAGGTTCAGCCATTGCTTACGCCTTGGTTATTATTGCGATGATTTCAATCTTACTATCTTCGATGATACAGTTTATTGCAAATAATTCGAAGAGTTCTTTTCAGGTGCAAAGCAAGGAGGAGGCATTTCAAATCGCAGAAGCTGGTGTTAATTTTTATCGATGGTATTTGGCGCATGAAACTGATGGCAGAACCGCAATGCAAGTTCGAGATTTTTGGCAAAATACGAGCCCTTATCCCTATGGAGTGTCTCATCAATTTGATCGTGAATATGTAGATGCGCAAGGTGGTGCAATCGGAAAATATAGTATTAATGTTTCAAATCCTGATCCAAGTTCAACTATTGTCGATGTTATTGTAGAGGGCTCTACGTATAAGTATCCCACTGTAAAAAGAATAATAAAAGTTCGTTTTAGGCGACCTTCTTGGAGTGAGGATAGTGTTTTGGCTAATGATTTTATGCGTTTTGGTGAAGGAACTGTTGTTAATGGTAAGATACATTCTAATTCCGGCATTCGTTTTGATGGAATTGCTACAAATATTGTTTCAAGCTCCTTGAGCACAATTGACGATCCTGATCATACAGGAGGAATTGAGTTTGGGGTGCACACTCATGTCAATGTTCCTCCTGCAACGGGCGTCAACGACAATCAGCGCCCCTTGGAGGCTCCACCAAATGCGGTTGCTCAGCGAATAGATGTTTTCAGGGCTGGAAGGGTTTTTCCAGCCCCGCAAATAGATTTTGCAAGTGTTGTTTCGGACATTTCATATATGCGTAGTCAGGCATCACAGAAGTTTGATAATAGCGGAGCGGGTCGTAGAATTATTTTGAAAGCAGATGGTACTTTTGATGTTTGCAAAGTTAATTCCTATTCTTCAACAACTAATGCTATTACGGATTATGCCGGAATCACAGTGGGCGCCTCCGGTGCTTATGCCGCGACCAATGGGTCGGTCTGCTCTTTGCCGACAACAGTTTGTTGCAATAATGGAACAATCGCCTGCAATTGGATTGCAAATGGCACTCATTCAAAAGGGAAATGTTTAAGTATGGATAATTATCCAATCCCAAACAGGGGAATAATTTTTGTCGCAAACAACATTTGGCTGGAAGGCACTGTCAGCGGAAGACGCGTTTCTTTGGTTGCGGCTGAACTTTCTGACGAACCAGTTGGTGGAGGTGTTGCAAATACTGGTGGCAACAAAAGTGTATTTTTAGGCATGAATAATTTGCTTTATAGTACTTTTGACGGAAGCGATATTATTGGAGTAATTGCGCAAAAAGATGTTGAAGTTATTAAAGATAGTCAAAGTAACCTCACTATTGATGGGGCACTACTTGCCAAGGAGGGTCGTGTTGGTAGAAATTCCTACGGCAACAATAAAAGCACAATAACCATAAATGGATCCATAGCGACCAATAATCGTTACGGATTTGCTTATGTTGGAAATACTTACAATTGTGGAGGAGGTGTTACAGTTGGCGACGGATACTGTTTTCGTAATCTTAATTTTGATAACAATTTGTTGTATTATCCTCCACCATATTTTCCGACCGGTACGCAATATTCCATCGACAAATGGGAAGAAAATTAATTTATTATGAGCTTTGAAGAAAATAGTGTAAAATAAAAAAAGAAAAAACAATGGACATAGCTTCATTGTAGTTTAATTTGTTTTCTCGTCGTGGCGAGTAAGTGTAGATTGAAATAAAAACAAAAAAAGTGGGAGTGTAGGATATTTGCTTGTAATATTGTATGCTTTATGCTTTATGCGTCCAATGAGCATTTTGAATAAAAAAATTTTTAGTAATGCTTCAAGTATTTTTGGCCTTGATTTGAGCGATCTTTCTGTTAAGCTTATTAAGTTTGAAGATAATGGCCGGGAGAAAGAGGTTGCTAGCTATGGTTGCGTGCAACTTCCTGTTGGGGCAATTAGTGATGGCGAAATAAAAAAGAAAGAGCAGGTGGTGGATGCCATAAAGAAACTTATTGAAATTTCTGGACCAAAAAAAATAAAAACAAGAAAAGTTATTTGTTCTTTGCCAGAAACGAAAGCTTTTCTACGTATTATTAGTATTCCGAAAATGGATGATAAGGAAATTGGAGAGGCGGTAAAATGGGAAATGGAGGCAAATATTCCTTTGCCACTTGAGCAAGTATATTATGACTGGCAAATGGTTACTGAGGCTCTGACTACGGAAAAAAATAAAATCAATCTCTTGGTCGTTGCTGTTTCAAAGGCAACCGTGGATGAATCCATTGAAGTCATTGAGATGGCAGGACTTAGGGTTGTTGGTTTGGAGATTGAATCCATAGCTCAGGCGCGCAGTCTACTTTGCTGTGATGATTATGGTAAAACAGTTTTAATTGTTGACATTGGGGACAGGCGAACAAGTTTTTCAATTTCAAAAGAAGGAGTTCCGTGTTTTACTTCTAGCGTACCTCTAAGTGGGCAAACTTTGTCAGATGTCATTTCCAAGGGGATGGGAATTTCCTTTGAAGAGGCTGAGAAAATAAAATTTACACATGGTATTGGTTGCGACCCAAAGGATGATGCTTTGTTTAAAATAGTGCAACCAATTTTAGAAAGTTTTTCTCAAGAAATAGAGCGATCAATTAATTTCTATTTATCCGGATTGGGCTATTCAAAAAAAATAGACAAAATAATTATTTGTGGTGGAGGCGCGAACACGAAGGGGATTATGCCATATTTGTCGAAAAAATTAGGGCAAGAAATTCAGCTTGGTGATCCTTGGTCAAATATAACCTTAGGAAAAAAATCACCAATTATTGAAAAAAATCAATCATTGCAATATTCAACAGCGATAGGCTTAGCACTAAAAGGACTCCAATATGAAGATTAGTCTTGATTTACTTCCGCAAAATAAAAAAGATGAAATAAAGAGAAACAAGCTTTTTCGTGAGCTTTTGCGTGAAGAAATATTTTTCCTTTTTCCATTGCTGATTCTTATCATCATCCTGGTTAACGTTAACTATTTGTTGTCAATTCAACGAAGTAGCAGCCAAGCAGCATATGAATTTCAGCAAAATCAGGATAAGTATCAAGAACTGGATAAGTATGATGCAGAATTCAAAAATATTAATAATGCTACGAGCCTTTTGCTAAAAGTTCAAAATGGGCATTTGCGGTGGGCTAATGTTTTTAGCCACCTGGGGCAAGCTATTCCAAGTGGAATTGCAATCAATAATTTTGCTAACAAAAATTACGTAGTTTCCTTGGCTGGAAAGGCTTTAACCAGAAATAAGTTGCTTGAATTTAAGGGAAATTTGGAAAAAGATGCATGTTTTGGGGGCGTGAATGTCCCTCTTTCTGATCTTGTTGTGAAAGAAAATGTTGATTTTCAATTGGATTTTAATGTAACGCAGGAATGCCTGAGGAGTGAAAAATAATAAGTAGAGATAGAGTAGAAATAGTAACATAGTAGAGATAGGGTAGAAATACAGTAGATATGCTATACATATAATGAATTTCTATCATATTTTGCCAAGCATATTTCTATATATCTTACTTAGTCAAATAAATTACTTTTGCCTTTAAGTGTCTGTATAATTCTATGTTTGAATGATAATATCATGAATAAGAACTTTTTGAAAAATCAACGAGAAATAATCATCCTAATCCTATTTTTCTGTATAGTGGGGGGTTTGTTTTATTTTGTCATTTTTCCATTGTTGGGAAAGATCACTGAAACGAAAAATGCAATGCAAGAGAATGCTATTAAGCAGGAAATTAAAAGTCAAAGACTTAATGAGCTGCCTAAGATAAGGCAGCAATATACCCAAATTGATAGTCAACAGGGGAAGCTGGATATTTTGCTGAGCAAGGAGCAAGTAGTTGTATTGATTGAAAGATTAGAGAAACTGGCGCAAGAAACTAACAGTGCGATTACAATTTCCATTAAAGATGATGCAGCGCAAAAAAACGGTTCAGCTGCAGCGATTAAAAAAGACTCAGAAGTCGCGACTTTGGCTGATTCTTTGCCAAGTAAGGATTATTTGAAGTTAACAATTTCATTGGTCGGTGATTATGATGGAATTTTTAAATTTATTAGCGGCCTGGAATCGCTGGAATATTATGGCGATATCACGGGAATTAACATTAGTCACGCAGTTGAAAGTAAATTGCCGATTGGCGTAAGCCCAAGCTCAAATAGTGGTATTTTGAACCCTTTTAACACTAAATCTTCCGCTGGCCAAACTGGCGAGGTTTTGTCCAAGCAAGACACAAACAAATTAAATGCAATCCTCGATGTCGTTTTTTATAGTAAAAAATAAAAAGTATATGAAATTAGATACCTCAATAAATTTTAATAAAGAAAAAATCCTTTCCAAGTTGGAATCTACTTGGAAAAAAATATACAAAATAGTCTTTTTCTTGTTGCTTTTTGGGGCAATCATTTTTGGTGCTTATATCTGGCGTGAAAACTTATATTTATCAACATGGGATGATAATCAAGTGCAGTCATTTAGAAATACTCAAGACAAGGGAACTGTTTTTAATGAAAATAATTATAAAAAGGCTCTTGATGTTGTAAATCAGCGTAACCAGGAAAGCGGAAAGCCGCTTGATTCTGGTAGGAATTTTTTTCTTACTTTTTGAATTTTCAATTGCGAGATAATATTATATTCGTAAGGCTGGAAAATACACTTTGGATTATGCTTGAGCCATAAATAGGTAATAAGTTACATTCGAGTGTAAATTATCCCTCTGAGGTTATTGCAGAGCGTAATATTTAAGCCTGTTATATGCTTATTTATTACAAAAATATGCAAAAATAGCCTTACAGATTTACTGTTAACCCGAATAAGGCAATTAGTTAAGCGTGATTTGTTTCTTGATAAAAAAATACGGCAGCCTTTTTGGGGGCTGCCGGTAAATAGTTAAGACAAGTCGTTAAATGAGTAATGTGAGGTTTCTTGGAATTGATCAGACCATTCCACAATAGTTTGCCCGCAACTTGCGTTGATTTCAACACCCATTGTGGGTCTTTCCCGAATCTTAATGTTCAATTTCTTCAAGGTATTTCCGAAATTTACAACATCTGCAGCTGCTGTTTCGATGTTTTGAAGTTCAGTAATTTCATTTAAATTTTTGGAAACTAGTGGCATTAACTTAATTTCAAAAGCAGGCCTGCCATCTTCCAAAAACTTGTTTCCAAAGAAATTCGCAATCATCTTAGCATCTTGCAGTTTGTTGTTGATACCAAGGATAACTATCCAGGATACCGTGACGGGTGTTTTGGTCCGGATGGCTATTTTTAGATAAGCATCTCTCATTTCTTTGAGGCTACCAAGTTTTTCCGTCCCTGGCATTAGCTTACTTCGCACTTTTTCATCCAAGCAGTTCACGCTCCAATAGTGTCGAATGCCGGGCAAATCGATATATTTTTCGATATAGCGATTTAATGCTGAAATGCTCCCGATTGATGTAATGATGAAGCTGATTTCAAGACTAGGTATTGTGGACAGTTGTTTTATGGCCAGCATGCAATTGTCTAAATTATAAACAAAGGCATCACCCTCGCAAGTGAAGTTGAGTACCAACTTTTTCTGGGAATTTTCAACGAACACCTCTTTCAAGCGGGGACTAAGTAAGGCTAAATAAACCTGGCCAATAATTTCGTGAGAAGGTAGTTGTCTTAAAAAAGCTACGCTTATCCCCTCCTTGTTTTTGCGAGTGCGATGATGTTTGCAAAAAAGACACAGTCCTGGACAACCAAGCAAAGATGAAAGGCCAATATTGATATCATCCTTAGCTACTTCTTTATTGGCATAAATAACCGTATTGATGAATTCTCCTTTGTTTGTGATACTTGTTATTTTCTCAACCCATTGCTTATTTGGTTTCTCCTCGGTTAGTTTGTGAGAATGAAATTTCAATGATTCAACGCCTGTTAGGTTTTGAGTGGCGACCCAGAGATTAAGAGTTTCTTTTACAGATGGGTTTACGCGCTGACGCTGGGGCTTCATTAGTTTTGCACAGGCTTCGAGCAGGGTTATGCTATTGATTGGCTTTACTAGGGTGTCATCTGGAGTAAAGGTTAGCATGGCTGACCAATCTGGATAGGCGGTTTGAACAATAATGTTTATGTCGCCAATGATGTTTTTTACCTTTCGCCCGAAGTCACCGCCGAAATCTTCGCCTAAACTCAAATCTAGCAAAATCAAGTTTATGGGTTGATTATTTTCCAGGGAGTTGACGATTACTTCGTTTGCTATTTTGATGGTATTTGCGCAAATCGTTTCATAGTCTGCTTTTATTAATTGAAAACTGAGAAGCAGCATTGAGGCGTGGTCGTCTTCAATGATTAATATGGTTCCTTTTTTTGCCATGGGATGCTCCTTTTTAATTTTTTTATTGAAATTTGTGCGCGATGTCTATATATTTTTTAATGAGCAGGCTTTTTAATAGCCTATATTGTATAACTTAAAATTTGGCATTTGTCAAATTTTAAAGGTTCTTTAACATCTTTGGACAAGTATTTCGGCAAATAGGGATATGGGCATGAGGCAGAAAAGCAATCTCTTACAAAAACGCTCCATATTTCTAATCCCAAAATGATTTCGCTTAATTCTCTCAA
>Ga0194047_10000626_pt1 | contig 23123 bp, 11 predicted proteins | sample JunL225m_MetaG_2_FD_160070 | JGI IMG/M metagenome (GOLD analysis project Ga0194047, IMG submission 160070) | Anoxic zone freshwater microbial communities from boreal shield lake in IISD Experimental Lakes Area, Ontario, Canada - Jun2016-L221-5m | ecosystem: Environmental > Aquatic > Freshwater... | reverse complement strand
TACATTTACATTGATAGTACCTGTTTGAATTAACTGCAATCCCGACCAGTAATTATCAGTTGCTGTTACAACATTTTGTGCAATGAATGCAGTTCCAATTTGGTAACGAACAGTATCAGTTCCGGTTTTTCCATTAACGATACTTGATATTACAGGTTTAGTAGTATCAACAACCATTACAGTTCTTGTTTTAGAAGCAATAAACCCAAATGCATCGGTGATGATATAAGTTACAGGATATGTACCTAAAAGGTTTGTATTTACAGTTCCTGAGATAGCAACCAGGTTACTGATGTTTCTTCCAAGATTATCAGCAGCAATTGCGCCTTGTTCTGTATAATTATATTTCACACCTACTTTCACTGTGTCGGCACCTACAAGAGCAATAGTTGGTCCTGTTTGGTTTACTTCCACCTGAACAATACGTGTTATTGGCAAGCTGACATTTCCATATAGATCGGATACCGAATATGATAAAGTATAATATCCAACAGTATTGGTATCAAGGTATCCGGTTCTTACATAACGTGAACCAATATTTCCTTCTAAATTATCTAATGCAGTAACTCCTAATTCGGTATAATGTTTACCAACCTGCATTTTGTAAACAGCAGGTCCAATTAAAGCTAGAACAGGTTTCACATAATCTATTCCGATATTAATTCCATAATCTTCGAAGCAACCTAAGCTTGCCCAATCAGGTCTTAAAGTAGTACTATCGTAAGTAATACCAACACGCATTCTTGTGTTTCCTGTTGGGGTAAAATCAGGAATGCGGAAAACTTTAGTAGTACTTATTTTAAACTGACTCATCTCATCGATAATCGTTTCTAAAGTATCGGTAAAATAAGAATTCATATTGTAATCAATCCAAACTCTGGTGGTCATAGGATCGTTGTTAGTTAAACGGAAAGTTGTTAATGTATAATTTACACCTTTATATAATGTTGCTTTTTGCAAGTTATTCATTTGAGTATAAACTGGAGTCTGCAATGCAGTAGTTGTATCAATTTTCTCTAATACTACACGACTGATTCCAATATCTGAACCTGAAGGAATCGGATAAGCAGTTCCAGGAGAATTGTATCCAACAACATTCACCATACAAGGAAATACTTTAGTGTCACATCCGATAGAATTACATGCTCTTAATGTTACTGTATAACAGATTGCACTGTTTAAAAACACAATTGGATTTTGAGAAGTAGCACTTGTACCACTAAGGTAAGCCACGTTAGCAGGATTAAATGTCCACAACCAAGTCATCGCTCCATTAATACTATTGTCATAAAATCTGAAAGTATCGGTAGTGAAACCTGAATTTCTACTCACGGTCATATCAGCAGTTGGTCTGCTAGGTACAGGTAAAACACGTATCTGTTTACAAACAGTATCCGTTCCAACACAATTGGAAACTCTTAAACAAATATTGTAAAGACCAAGCGAAGTGCCAGGTGAAGTTGCCCAACTAGGATTAGCGTTAATTGAATCTCCTCCAATAGAAGTTCCGTAAACACCATTTCCGTCCGTATCCCAACTATAGCTCATATTTGCACCTGTGCTTGTGCTGGTATAATTAACTGCATAACCTCTGTAAATAGAAGGAATTCCATTAGTTGTTGGACCATTTGTTGTCATGGTGAAAGAAGCTTTTGGTTTACCATAACTTGCCGGAACAATATTCCAATGTATCGCAAATCCTGAATCTCCAACAGAAGCAGGAGCAGCATTCATTTGAAAGAAAACAAAACCACCCGGTACTTTATAATGACGTAAACTATCGTGTAATGTTTGTCCTCCAAGGCGTTTAATAATTGCACCTGTTGGAGTTCCAACTCTGATGGTTAATGAATCACCAATAGTTAATTTAAAACGTTCAATATCTAAAACGATCGAATCGGCACAAGCAGCAATTCTAAAACCAGCAGGACAAGAACCTGTTGTTCCACCGGTATAATTACTTGTTGGTCCACCGGCATCATACACATATCCAGAAGAAAGGAAACTTACTGAATCGGAACCGTTACACATCATGTATCCGTTATTAACGTTAAGATAATTATGTCTACAAATAGTATCCCAACCTAGAGAGTTTCCTGCAGCCAAACAAACATCAAATATTCCACCATCAAAGGCATATAAATAAGGATTTTGAACAGAATCAGTAGCATACCAAGAATTTGCTATAGGATATCCGGCAAAAGTATTCACACCATAATATGAAGGATTTAAAAACCATCTCCATGAGGTAGGTCCATTCGAACTCAAATCATAATAATTTAGTTGATCTGTAAAACCAACAGAACGGTTCAAGCTAAAAAAGCTTGCAATAGGCTTACGCGATGGAGGAGCACAAACAACTATTTTTGTAATGCTATCAACTCCATAATTATTAGAACATTTTAACTTTACTTTATAATATCCAACCTGAGTAAACTTCCAACTAAAATTTGTATTAACAGTGTCGATGTAACAAGTATTCCAACGAGTTGCACAGATACGTGGATTTGTAGGTGGAGGAGTAAATGCAGAATAAGTTCCATTTAAAGTACTGCTGTAACCAATAATATCCCAATAATTATTTTTAGAATTATTACTAGTATTTACAAAAATATAAGGGTTATTTATCCAAGCCGTATCAAAGTTTATATTGTATGCAAAACCTGCTAAAGGAGGAATAGTAGCACCCGGACTTGAAGGGATATAATCAAATCTCATATTCGGTCTGGTAGAATAGCTAGTAGGTGTTATCCCTACCGGACACATTGTGCCAGTTACTCCATCGCTCCATGCTTGAATAACGGAAACAAAAGAAGTTGTTGAGCTATTAACTGATAAACTGTAGGTGTAATTGCTATTTCCATTATCATGACATACATCTACCAAAAGGTTGGAAGTTCCATCCCAAATAAATGTTGTAGCAAAAGGATGATTCACCCAACCAGTAGCAGAAGGGGTGAAACTAACTGGTCCAAAAACTGTGGTCAATCCAGTATTATCCCAAGCTGAAGTTAATGCTGACGCAGTTGTGTTTTTTAATTTTATCTGAAAATTTTGATGAGTACCAGCACCATTAGTTGCAGTTACACTAAAAGAAAGACTTGTTAGTGTGGTAGCTCCAGTTAAACCAAGACCAGAAAGTTCGCTTGCTAAAATAAGCATTTGAGAGCGTGACTGAGAATACCAAGCCCCGTATGGAGTTGGGTAACTAGTACTTGAATTTGTTGTTGTACCGGTTCCAATTGTAATTGTTTGGGCATTAACTTGTAAAGTCAAAAAAGAAAGCAGAATACTCAATGCAAGTAATCCGATTTGATGTATATGTTTTTTCATAATTTTAATTTATTCAAGTAAAAGAAAGTCGAAAATACTATTTGTTCCACGATAAACAAACTTAAAAAAAACCTAATTAGGGTTTTGAATAAGAGGTGTTAACGATTAAAGAAGAATCCGTTAACGTTTTAAGAAACAAAATCAATTCTCGTTTTTCTTGAGAAGAGAGATTAAGACCTGCAGGATGGGGATTCTTAGTAATAAATCCATCAACATTTGAACCCTGATATGCTAGGGCATCATAAAAATCAACTACCTGCTCAAGTGTGATAAATCTTCCATCGTGCATATAGGGTGCAGTATAAACAAGGTTGCGTATAGATGGTGTTTTAAACTTCCCCAAATCGCCATTATTTTTTGTGATACGTGCTAGTCCAGAGTCGGTAAATATTTTCTGCAACCCATTATTGTGAAAACTGAAATCCAATCCAAAATCAGTTTCCAAAGGTGATGAAGGAGGAGCCAAAGTATGACAATGCCAACAATCACCTTTTTCGCTAGTGAATGTAATAAATCCGTTCATTTCTTCAGGAGAAAAATTTGAAAAATTGATCAATCGTCCTTGGTCAAATTTTGTGTTTCCCGAAATGATCGTTCTTTCAAATTGTGATATGGCAAATGCCAGTAATTGAGAAGTAATCGAGTCGGTTCCAAAGGCCTTTTTAAATAGAGGAGGATATTCTGATTTTAACCTTAATTTAGTCAAAACATTTGGTAAGGTCTCACTCATTTCAATAGGATTTGTGATTGGCCCAAACACTTGCGACTCTAAATCTGATGCCCCTCCATCCCAAAAGAACTGATGCGTTAAAACTCCATAATTTGTAAACCATCCCAAATTAAAAATTGGTGGTGCATTTCGCTTGCCAACCTCCCCATGCAAACCTGAACTAAATTGTTTAGTACTATCGGTAAAAGAAAAATTGATATTATGGCAAGTAGCACAACTCATCGTGTTGTTTTGTGATAATATTGGATCGTAAAAAAGTTTACGTCCCAATGCAATTCCTTCAACTGTTAATTGATTATTAGCAGGATTCAAGATTGGAACCTTCGACCAAAAAAAGGGATAATTGATGCTATAGGGAGTTGCTGAAAAAGGTACTGAAACTGATACAGGCTGTGAAGTATTATCCTTTCTGCATTGAACAAAAAAAGTCACTAAAAATAATAATATAAAAAACTTTACTTTCATTGTATAGATAAGATACTCATCATATCTTTTGAATTTTGTACAAGTTTTGAAATGCCATTTGCTGTAGTTGAATGAATATCTTTATCATCCACTTTTAAATTATAACTGTATGGATTTTGAAACAATTCTTTGATATCCATTTTAATATTGATTGTGCGAGAATCTGCTAACGAAAAGTTTGCAGGAAACTCATAACTCATGATATTTTCATCACCTCCTAAATCCAATGAAAAAGAGGTATTTGTTGCACCGAAATTCCCTTTCAATCTGTAAAAAATATAACCCGTATTCCAAAACCAACACATGCCCATGCTCGGGTCAAGTGCACCTGTTTGTCCTACTGTATGATTGTGTAAACTATCAACTCCAATAACAAAACTCAATGTTTTATAATCTCCTTGCGGTACATTATTAATGGTTATTGTTGTTGAATCCGGATTTTGAGAATCGATATCGTAATGCACTAAAAAAAAGTTTCCGGGAGAATAAATTGTATTATCTGTTTTCGTCAATTTTATATTCGAAAAATAATAGGCAAACTGCGATTGAATTCTAATCGTATCATTTGCAGTTAGATAACTTTTAGAAAATTGTAAAGGATTATTCCCAAAAACATGTGATATATTAAACGTAATAGTACCTGTTGAAACATTTCCTGGTTGAGCAGTTTGATCTTTTTTGCATCCCAAAAAAATCAGAAAGAAAAAAAACAAAACCGTAAAAAGTAGTTGACTGTTTTTTTTAATTATTCTCATGGATATGAATCAGAATGGTTAGAAATTCAATTCAAACTTAAGGTTTACAATTCTTAAATTTTTCATAAAATTGTTGGTAAAATCAAGTTTACTAATATGAAGCAATTATGGATTTGACAGAACTGTCATTCAGAACTTGTTTAGGAATATTAGAGATGCTGAAACAAGTTCAGCATGACGACAAATAACTTTCCAAACTCCTATTTCTTTACTTTCTTTTATAAATTGGCACATTACTACAAGCTTCTCCAAACATCAAACTTTTAACATGAGGCAAAAGTTTATGAGTGATTTCTATATATGCACTCACAGGAATTGGAATAACTCCACATCCTTTAATTATTACACGAACATCGTTGTAATCTTGTGCATTTATTTTTTGGAATGCGTCAGTAAATAAAACCGTTTCAAGAGTTTGCATATCACCAAAAATATAACGATTGGCAAATGGCTCAATACTGACAGCTAAAAGCATATATGCCCAAGTTGGAATGATGGCATCAGCAGAACAAGTAAAGGCAATATTTTTATTTTGATATTGATTCCAATTATGTGTTTTAACAAATTCTCTGAAATCTTTTTCACGTAAAATCATCTCTCTAAAAAGTTGATCTTTGATATCAAACAAAACGCGCTCACCTTTATGGTAAAACTCTTCCAGATCAATGGTAATTAAACCACTTTCGGCAATTTTATTTTCTATGGGTTTGATATCGTTGGTAGGTTCCATTAATTATTGAACAAAGTTTATTGACTTTTGATTTTTTTTGCTCTCGCTGATTTCGCGGATTCTCGCAGAAATAATTTTTGCTTATTGTTTGATTAATTTTTCTCTCGCGGTTTTCGCGGATTCTCGCAGAAATAATTTTTGCTTATTGTTTGATTAATTTTTCTCTCGCGGATTTCGCGGATTCTCGCAGAAAATATATTTAAAAATTCTGCGCTTATCTGCGAAATCTGCGTGAAATTATTTACCCCAAAAACTTCTTCCAGTTAATTTCTTCAGCTAAAATTTCTTTGATGCGAGAAATTGGAATGCGCTCTTGTTTCATTGTATCACGATAACGAATTGTAACTGTTTGATCAACCAATGTATCATGATCAACAGTAATACAATAAGGCGTTCCGATAGCATCTTGCCTGCGGTAACGTTTTCCAATTGCATCCTTTTCTTCATAAAAACAATTGTACTCAAATTTCAATTCGTCAATTATTTTTTCTGCTACTTCAGGCAACCCATCTTTTTTTGTTAATGGAAATATTGCCACCTTTACGGGAGCTAAAATTGCAGGAAGTTTTAACACAGTGCGCATTTCTTTTTTATCCCCTTCTCCTACCTCCTCTTCAATAAAACTTGCACATAAAGTTGCCAAAAATAAACGATCCAAACCTATTGAAGTTTCAACAACATAAGGAATATAATTTCCAAAAGGTTTGCCTGTAGATTCATCTACTTCACTATCGAAATATTGTATTTTTTTTCCTGAAAATTCCTGGTGATTTTTTAAATCAAAATCAGTACGAGAATGAATGCCTTCCATTTCTTTAAATCCAAATGGATAATCAAATTCAATATCCACGGCAGCATCAGCATAATGGGCTAATTTCACATGATCATGAAAACGATATTTCTCTGTTCCAAATCCTAATTTATGATGCCATTTGATACGTGTTTCTTTCCAATGTTCGTACCATTGTTTTTGTGTGCCCGGACGAATAAAAAATTGCATTTCCATTTGTTCAAATTCACGCATGCGCATGATAAATTGACGGGCAATAATTTCGTTGCGAAAAGCTTTTCCGGTTTGTGCAATTCCAAAAGGAATTTTCATTCTACCTGATTTTTGCACGTTCAAAAAATTGACAAAAATTCCTTGTGCAGTTTCTGGACGCAAATAAATTTTATCTGAATCTTCAGCCATCGCTCCCATTTCAGTTGAGAACATGAGATTGAACTGACGAACATCTGTCCAATTACGAGTTCCACTCATCGGACAAACAATTTCGTGTTGTTCAATTAAATTTTTGAGTTGAGCTAAATCATTATCAAGCAATGCCTGATCTAAGGATTTCTGTAATTCTTCAGCTTTGTTTGTCTTACCATCTTTCTCATATCTGGTAATTTTATCTTCCAGTAATTGATCGGCACGATAACGTTTTTTTGAATCTTTGTTATCAATCATCGGATCGCTGAAACCATCAATATGACCGCTGGCTTTCCAAACTTTAGGATGCATAAAGATTGCAGCATCCAATCCTACAATATTTTCATTCATTTGCACCATTGATTTCCACCAATACATGCGCAAATTATTTTTCAGTTCCACACCATTCTGACCATAATCATACACGGCACCAAGTCCGTCATAAATTTCGCTCGATGGAAAAACAAATCCATACTCTTTGCAATGCGAAACAACTTTTTTGAAAACTTCTTCACTCATGGTCGCAAAATAAAGCCTATTAAGTGTATTTGAAAATTAAACATTAAACTTTTTAAAATGATTTAACGCACTTGGATAACAAGTTTCAATCTCTCATTAATTCTCACTAATTTGGCACACTTAATAAATCGCTGCATTGCTATACGTTTATAACACAAAAAAAACTGAACGGTTAAAATATATTCTCGATGAACTGCTTGGCAGGCGGATGGGTTTTGATTTCTTATTAACAGATGATTTAAACGAATTCAAAATATTAGATGGTGCAAAAATAAATTATAGTGAAACAGTTTTTGAAGATGCCATCAATATCAAACCACACTTTTTGCTTTTTGAAGATAATATCAGAAATCAAAATATTGAAGTAAAGAGTAATACTGAGTGGAACAAAATATTTTTTGAAAGCCAATCTGAAATACCATTTGATATTTTTGCAGCTTCATTTTATTTACTTTCGAGATATGAAGAAAAACTGCCTTATGAAAGTGATGAACACGGAAGATATAACGCTGAACAAAGCTTGGCAGTTAAAAATAATTTTATTGAAATTCCACTTATAGATATTTGGTCTAAACACCTTAAAGAAATAATTCTTGCAAAATTTCCTCAAACAATATTCAGAGAAAATCAATTTAAATTTACCTCAACAATTGATATTGATTTTGCTTATAAATACAAAGGAATTGGTTTGATGAAACAAACTTTAAAGTTTGGAAAATCTATACTGCAAGCACGTTTCAAAGATTGCATTGAACAACTAAATTTCAAGAATGACCCATATGATACTTACGATTTTATTCAAAAAATATCAACCAATAATCAATCAACTTTGCTCTATTTTTTGTTGATGAGAACAGGAACTAAATTTGATAAAAATATTTCTCCAAAAAGTGTTGAGATGAAAAATCTTGTTATAAAATTATCAGAGAAAAATGAAATTGGCTTACATCCCTCCTACTTTTCTGACGATGAAAAAAAGTTGAAAGAAGAAAAATTATTACTCGAAAAGATTTCAAATAAAAAGATTTCAATTACTCGTCAGCATTTTTTAAAATTCAATTTACCTCATACTTATCTAAAATTAATTATGCATGGATTTACTGATGATTATTCGATGGCATATAGCGCTATTTGTGGATTCAGGGCATCAACATCTTTTCCTTTTTATTTCTTTGATTTAGAAAATAACGAAAAAACTAATTTGCTTATCCATCCGACAACTGTGATGGATGTTACACTAAAAAATCATCAACAACTTTCTCCCGAACAAGCCATATCAAAAATAGAATTTCTTATCAACGAAGTAAAAAAAGTTGACGGAACATTTATCAGTTTGTGGCATAATTCAAATTTGTGTTTGAACGATGAATGGAAAGAATGGAGAATTGTTTTTGAAAAAACGCATGCATTATCCACTAAAAAAACAAATTAATTTGATCAACTATTTAACACATCAGCAAATTGATAAAGCAAAATGGAATGAATGTATTGAGCATTCTTTGAACCCTTTAATCTATGGATATTCGTGGTACTTAGATGAGGCTGCTCCTAATTGGGATGCTTTGGTTTTGGATGATTACGAAGCCGTTTTCCCTCTTACTCATGCTAGAAAATATTTTATCAATTATTTATACCAGCCATTATTTACACAACAACTCGGTTTGTTTTATAAAAATTTAATCGGAGCCGAAGAACTAGAAAATTTTATCAATTCTATTCCTAAAAAATTCCGATTTGTTGATATTGCACTTAACGAATCAAATCATTTTGAAACAGAAAGAATTGATTTAATAAAAAGAAAAAACTATGTGCTTGATCTGGAAAAAAATTATTCCAAATTATCAAAAAGTTTTACCGACCATACTTTAAGAAATATCAAAAAATCGAAGAAAAATTCTCTTAAAATAATTCCACAAAATTATACTGATACCATACAATTATATGTTGGTCAAAAATCGGAACAAACTTTAAAAGTTACTTTAGAAGATTACTCCCGTTTTTCAAAAATTGTTGGGGCAATTCAAAAGAATGCACAAATAAATTGTTTAGGCATAACAAATGAGAAAAACGAAATAATTGCATCAGCAATATTTTCTATTAGTAATAACCGAATCACTTACCAGATGGGTGTTTCAACAAAAGAAGGACGTGAAAAAAGAGCCATGTATTTTTTATTCGATCATATCATTGAACAGTATAGCGAACAAAAATATTTATTAGATTTTGAAGGATCCGACATTACGGGAATAGCACAATTTTTTAAAGGTTTTGGTGCAACAAAAAGTATCTACTACAAACTGAGAATTAACAACTTGCCGTGGTATGTAAAATGGCTTAAGAATTAAGAATATTCATCTTATGATCAGACTGACAACAAATCCGCCTGACCGATTATAATTATTTAACACAACTACACACTTATTTCCAAAGTAATCCTCCATATTGCAAGTGAAAAAATATTGAAATGAAATTTGCTGCTATAGATATCGGATCAAATGCCGTGCGACTTCAAATCGCCAGATTAAATGATGGAACCGGAATTGAACCATACAAACGTGTGGAGTTTATTCGTATTCCAATACGTTTAGGCGATGATGCTTTTAAAGAGAAAAAAATTGGAAAAGAAAAACGCCAGATATTTTACAAAGCTATGGAAGCTTTTAAATTATTAATGGAAGCATATGGCGTGGAACATTACATGGCATGCGCAACTTCGGCTATGCGTGAAGCAAAAAATGGAGAAAAAATTGCAGATAAAGTTGAAAAAAATACAGGACTAAAAATTGATATCATTGATGGAAAACGAGAGTCGCAATTGATCTTAAAATCTATCCAACATTTTTTTAAACCTGATAAAAATTATTTAACAATTGATGTCGGTGGTGGAAGTACAGAGATGACCGTAATAAAAAATTGTAAGGCTTATGATTCCATTTCTTTTGATGTTGGAACAGTTCGTTTTTTGGATAACGGCATCAATAAAAAAACATGGAAAGAACTGGAAGAGTATGTAAAAAATCATGTTTCCGATGTTCAACATACCAATGCAATTGCAACAAGCGGCACGATAAATAAAATTGCATCTATCATAAATCCTACATCAAAAGAACTTGCTATTACCACTCAACAACTTGATGGATTTTATAAAAATATCAAGCGAATGAGTTTAAATGAGAGGATAGAATTTTACAAACTCAATCCTGACAGAGCAGATGTAATTGAACCTTCGGCTGATATATATTTGAAAATTTTAAAGTGGGCTGATATACAGCAAATGTATGCCCCGAGCGCAGGTTTAAAAGATGGCATTTTACATGAGTTATTAGAAAAAATCGGAATCAGAACAGCCAGTTAAACATGGTAATTAACTTATTGCCGAAGAGGGTATAAATTGAATACAGAATTAAGTTCCATCCTAGAAAAGAAAAAAACATCATTCGCTTTATTTTCCATTTGTTATGCTCAAAAGTAGCAGCAATAATTACCCCAATTGGAACTGTTAAAATTGTTGGAGTTAAAATCACTACCCCAATCAATTCGTATTTTTTTATTAGCTTAACAAAAAACCTTCTTCTTTTACTAATCTTAATTCCTACTATTGGTTTTGCCGGATAATATTTCCGTTTTAAACGAACAACAAAATCCCAAACATAAAGATAAAAGATAACACCAAACATTCCTCCAATAACATTATAGACAAGGGTCTCAACAAAACTAAAACCTGATAATAGTGCTGTAATAAATCCAAACACAAACTTAAATGAAGACCAAAGTAAAACGACTAAAACTTTTAAAATATATTCAATCATGGAAGTGTAAATTTAATAAATTTTGAAACACTTAGTTGAATTAATTTAAAAATAAAAAGGTTACTAAATTTTAAAATATTGAAATAATATTACTTCTTTTTTGATGCGATTGCATTTCTAACACTGCCAAATTTTTTCAATAAACTGTCTGCCGATTTTTCATTGATTTTCAATTCATCCATGATCATTTTTGTGCCACGCTTGATGAGTTTATTATTGCTGAGTTGCATGTCCACCATTTTATTTCCTTTCACTTTTCCAAGTTTGATCATCAAAGAAGTGGAAATCATATTTAACACTAATTTTTGTGCAGTACCTGATTTCATACGAGTGCTGCCTGTAACAAACTCGGGACCAACAATTACTTCAATTGGAAATTCTGCTTCATTTGCAACACGAGAATTTTTATTGCAAACAATACATCCCGTTAAAACATTTTTCTTTCGGGCTTCTTTTAAAGCTTCGGCAACATAAGGTGTAGAACCTGATGCAGCAATTCCTAATACAATATCTTTTGATAAGATTTTATGTTGCAGCAAATCTTTCCATCCTTGTTTTTCATCATCTTCGGCAAACTCAACAGCTTTTCTGATTGCAGCATCTCCACCGGCAATCAAACCAATTACCAAACCATGAGGCACGCCAAAAGTTGGGGGACATTCACTTGCATCAACAATTCCTAAACGACCACTGGTTCCGGCTCCGATATAAAATAACCGTCCACCATTTTTCATTTTTTCAAATGCCGCATCCACAAATTTTTGAATTTTTGGCAATACTTTTTTTATGGCAAGAGGAACCGTTTGATCTTCGGAATTGATATTTGAAAGCAATTGTTTGGTGCTCATCTTTTCGAGATGATCATATTTTGAATTTGACTCTGTAGTTTTTTGAATAGATTTTTTTGCCATTATTTATATTTTTTATTAAATCTATGTAAAATAGAATTACTCTTTGCGCTCTTTATGTTTTTGTTTCTTAGCGTTCTTTGCATTTATTTTTTTTACCGCAATGGTCGCAAAGTTCGCAATGTGAGTTTCATAAAACTACCAAGTTTAGAAATTTATTTCAAAGCAATACTCAACTCATCCAACTGCTTTTTATCAATAGAACTTGGCGCATCAATCATCACATCTCTGCCAGAATTATTTTTGGGGAAAGCGATAAAATCACGGATAGAATTTTCTCCACCAAACAACGAACATAATCTATCGAAACCAAAGGCAACACCTGCATGCGGTGGTGCTCCGAATTCAAAAGCATTCATTAAAAACCCAAATTGATTTTGTGCTTCTTCATCAGTAAAGCCAAGAATAGAAAACATTTTTTTCTGCAAGTCTTTATTAAAAATCCTTACCGAACCGCCTCCAACTTCCACTCCATTTATTACCATATCGTAAGCATTTGCTCTCACTGCACCAAGGTTAGTTTCCAATAAAGAAACATCCTCAGGTTTTGGAGAAGTGAATGGATGATGCATGGCAAAATATCTGTTTTCATCTTCATTAAATTCGAGTAATGGAAAATCTAAAACCCATAAACACGAAAATTTATTTTGATCACGATACCCTAAACGAGTTCCCATTTCCAAACGCAATTCACTTAACGCTTTGCGGGTTTTATCGGCATTACCTGCTAAAATCAAAATCAAGTCTCCGGGTTTTGCATCAAATTTATCTTGCCATTTTTTTAATGCATCAGCATCGTAAAATTTATCAACGGACGATTTAATTGTTCCATCTAAATTCACTTTTGCATATACCAAACCTGTTGCACCAATTTGTGGTTTCTTAACAAACTCTGTTAATTCATCCAATTGTTTTCTGGTGTATTCGCTACATCCTTTTGCATTAATACCAACAACCAATTCGGCATCATCAAAAACTTTGAAATTTTTACCCGAAACAATATCATTTTGTAGAGACGTTGCATGCAACATCTCTACCGATTTTAATTCGACAAATTTCATTTCGAAACGTGTATCAGGTTTATCGCAACCATAATATTTCATCGCATCTGCGTAGGTCATCCGTGGCATATTTTCGATGTCGATTCCTTTAACAGTTGCGAATAAATGCTTCACCAAACCTTCGAACATATTTAAAATATCTTCCTGTTCCACAAAACTCATTTCACAATCAATTTGTGTAAACTCGGGTTGGCGATCAGCACGTAAATCTTCATCTCTAAAACATTTTACAATTTGATAATAGCGGTCAAAACCACTCACCATTAAAAGTTGTTTAAATGTTTGTGGAGATTGTGGTAACGCATAAAACTCACCCGGATTCATCCTTGAAGGAACAACAAAATCTCTTGCTCCTTCGGGTGTTGATTTAATTAGCACCGGAGTTTCCACTTCAATAAATTCTTTCGAATCTAAAAATGAACGCGTTTGTTGCGCCATTTTATGACGAAGCTGAAGATTCTTTCTCACTGCATTTCTACGCAAATCGAGGTAACGATATTTCATGCGCAATTCATCACCACCATCTGTTTCATCTTCAATGGTAAATGGAGGTGTGAGTGAGGTATTCAATATTTTTATTTCGGAGCAAACTATTTCGATTTCTCCTGTTTCGATTTTAATATTTTTACTGCTTCGCTCGCGCACAACACCAACAATTTGAAGCACAAACTCACGTCCGATTTTTCTGGCTTGATCACAAAGAATTGGATTCTCTTCCATGTTAAAGGCAAGTTGTGTAATGCCATATCTATCTCGCAAATCAATAAATGTCATTCCTCCCAAATCGCGCGAGCGTTGAGCCCAACCGCATAAGGTAATATGATTTCCAATATCTGTAATTCTAAGTTCTCCGCAAGTATGTGTTCGTAGCATAAAAATATTTTGTATAAGATAGAAGTTTTGCGAAAATATAAATTAATGCAAACTTCAGACTAAAAATGGCGTGCAAAATACGAAATATTGATCTGTTTATATCATTCGATAAGTATTCAAAAATTTGAACTTAAATAAAAATGAAAGTTGAAGATTAAAGTGCACAATTTTATTTTCGTTAAACCTCCATTCGTCACCTATGAGTGTTGGTTTAATTTTAAGGCAACTAAAACACATTAAAATTCACCAATTTAATTGCTATTCCGTAGCTTTCTATTATATTTACTCATCGAAAGAATCCAACAAAATGAATATACGTTTTACAATTTTAATAATTATACTTTTATCGCTGTCAATATTTTCTAAAGCAAGTTCTGGAACTGATTTGTCATCAGCTCCAGTAAACAAGGCAAAAGGATTTATTGAAAACAAAGGTCAAATCATCGATCAAAATAATTTACCCAATAGGGATGTTGCCTATATTTGGAATGGACCGGGATTAAATGTTCAACTAAGAAAGACCGGTTTTAGCTATGATGTTTTTAAAACTATTTCTACATCAAAAAATCAACTTGAAATAGATAATACCCTATCGAATAACAAAACACAAAATGAGCTTTCTTATTATGTTCATCGCATTGATTTTGAATTTGAAAATGCAAATGATCACATTATAACAGTAAGCGAAAACCCATTTTCAGACCCTATAAATTATTTCACAACAGCCACTTCATCAAATGACTATACTACAGTCAATCATTTTGCGAATGTGATTTATAAAAATGTTTGGAATGGCATTGATGTAGAGTTCATGTTGATTAACAATAAACCAAAATATAATTTTATTGTTCACGAAAATGCTAAACTCTCCGATATCAAATTGAAGATCACTGGTGCAGATAAAATCACAGAAAACAATGGTGAACTTATCATCAAAAATTCCATTAATGACATCACAGAATCGGTGCCTTATAGTTTTTATTCATTCAGGGGAAATAAACAAAATATTAAAATTTCATTCAAACAAAATGCAAATAATATTTACACGCTTGCTACAGAAGAAGTAATTCCATCTGGAAGTATATTAACCATCGATCCAATTCCTGATATTATCTGGTCGACCTATTACGGAGGTACAAGTGATGAAGTTCCTTATTCCATTTGTGCTGATGGCAGCGGAAACATGACCACAACAGGCATTACAACTTCGTCTGGAAATATCGCCACCAGTGGTGCCAATCAAACATCTTATGCAGGAAATACAGATATTTTTATTGCGAAATTTAACACCTCAGGACAAATAATTTGGAGCACTTATTATGGATCCACCGGAGATGACGAAGCTTTTGGAATTACATCGGATGGAGGTAATAACAATATCATCATTGGTTTTACAAATTCAACTTCTGGATTAAGTACATCAGGTGCTTTATACCAAGGTGCTTATGGCGGAGGTGCATCTGATGCTATTATGGCAAAATTCAATTCATCGGGAGTTATCCAATGGGCAACCTATTTTGGCGGATCAAACTCCGACTATGGATATGCTATCGTAAGTGATACAAATAATAATATCATTATTTCCGGATTCACTAGTTCAACTACAACTATAGCAACTAGTGGTTCCTATCAAACTACAAATGCGGGATCTCAAGATGGGTTTATTGCAAAGTTTACACCAGCAGGTGCGAAATCATGGGGAACTTATTACGGAGGAAATCAGCAGGATAATTTTAAAGCAATTTGTGTTGATTCCTTATGCAATATTTATGTTGCGGGAGTAACTTATTCGTCATCAGGAATTGCAACTTCAGGTACCTATAAAACCAATATAAGCAGTGGTGGAGATGGCTTTATTGTTAAATTAAATTCAGCGGGACAGAGACAATGGGCAACATATTACGGAGGCTCAGGGACAGATTTTGTTTGGGGAATAAAATGTGACAAGTTGGGGAATATCATTTTTTGCGGGAACACAAATTCGGCTTCTGGAATTTCCACAGCAGGAGCAAATCAAATAAATTATGGTGGAGGATATGACGCTTTTCTTGCAAAACTAACACCTTCCTGCTCACTCTATTGGGGAACTTATTATGGAGGAAGTCAGCAAGACGCTGCCACAGCATTAACACTCGACAACACTAACAATATTTACATTACTGGAAACACTAGTTCCTCCAGTGGCATTTCAAATAGTTTCTCAAACCAATTTTATTTTGGAGGAGGTTCGGATGATGGTTTTATTGCAAAGTTTGATACTTCAGGATTAAACTTATTCTCTTCATACTGTGGCGGAAACTTAACAGATCTGGGAAAAGGGATTGCCTTTGATGGCATATCGAATATTGTTATTACAGGACAAACAAATTCTACTTCAGGAATTGCAACTTCAGGAACTTATCAAACTTCACTATCTGGAAGCTATGATGCATTTCTTACAAAATTTAGCATTTGCCCTTCAGTTTCTGCAATTACACTTTCAAGCAATTCACCGGTTTGTTCAGGAGCTGATTTGATGTTAACTTCATCAAATGCTACAAGTTTTAATTGGACAGGACCAAATGGATTTATTAGTTCTTTGCAATCACCTACAATTATTAGTGCAACAGCAATAAATTCCGGAAGTTACACTTTAATTGCAGGTCTAGCTGGATGTTATGTTACTAAGCAAATCATACCTTCAATTTTAACAGTTTCAAAACCTGTCGCTGGGTTTTCTCAGAATTTTTTGAGTACCTGTTTATCTGGAAATTCTTTTGTGTTTAATGATACCTCTCAAGTGTCTTTGGGAACCTTAACACGACTATGGAGTTTTAACAATGGTGATACTTCTACCAGCAGTAACTTTAGTAAATCCTTCGATACTGTGGGAACTTATGTTGTAAAACTATATGTTACCTCAGGTGGTAATTGTAAAGATTCTATTTCTAAAACAATTACCGTACTACCTTCTACATCAATTGGATTTACTATTGATGATACTCTTCAATGTTTAACAGGTAATACTTTCAGATTACGTGATACTTCTTCATATTCAGCCGGAACCTATACTAATAAATGGAAATTGGGAGATGGACAGATTGTTTTATCTAAACCGCAGTTAACAAAAACATATACTACTCCAAATAATTACGTTATAAAATTAATCACTACTAATAGTAATGGATGTATTGATTCCGTTCAGAAAAATGTATATGTAAATGCTAGTCCAAAAGTTGGATATACTCAAAACTCTTTTGCTCAATGCTGGGCTGGAAATAGGTTCACATTAGTCGACACTTCAACAATTTCCACAGGTATTTTGACGCGAGTTTGGAAATGGAGCAATGGAGACTCTTCAGATTTTTTAAACTACCAAAAATCATTTTCTGCAGCAGGAATATATACCCTTAAATTAATTGAAACATCCAATCTGAATTGTTCAGATTCTGTTACAAAAACTTTCACTGTATACCCACAAAACACTACCGGATTTGTGACCAATAGCAGCAATCAATGTTTTTCAGGCAATCATTATATTTTCACTGACACTTCTACAAGCACTGGCTATACAAGGTTATGGGATTTAGGCGATGGCACAACTTCTGATTCGGCAATCGTGAATAAATCTTATGTTTCGGTTGGCACTTATGTGATAAAACTTCATACAATAACTACAAGTAGTGGTTGTATAGATTCGGCACAACAAATCATTTCAGTAAACCCATTTGTTCAACCAATAGTAGGCTTTACTCAAAACACTTTCGCTCATTGTTTAACAGGAAACTCATTTACTCTTCACGATTCATCAAGCATTCCTTCAGGTACTATTTCTCGTATTTGGAAATTTAGTGATGGTGATACTTCAACCGCAAACGACATCTCAAAAAGTTTTAATAATCCCGGAACGTTTACAATCAAACTAGTTCAAATTTCAAATAATAATTGTAATGATTCTATTTCAAAAACTGTTACCGTTTACCCTCAAACAACTATAGGATTTAGTAATAATAATTTGAGTCAGTGTTTTTATGGAAATAATTTTTTAATAACAGACACTTCTTCAATTTCATCCGGTACCTATTCGCGTTTATGGACTTTGGGTGATGCCACTACCTCAACATCGGCAACATTAAATAAATCATATTTATCAGATGGTTCTTACAATTTAAAATTAATAACTACATCAAATAATGGTTGCATTGATTCTATTCAAAAACCAATAACGGTAAAAGCACAACCTCGAAGTGGATATACACAAAACACTTTTGCTCATTGCTTAACAGGGAATGTTTTTTCACTTCAAGATACTTCTACTGTAACCTCAGGATTATTTCAGGTTAATTGGTTATTCGGTGATGGAGATACTTCCTCATTAAGTTCGTTCAATAAAACATTTCTAACAGCCGGAACTTTTACATCAAAATTAATTACTACCTCAACAAGTGGTTGTAAGGATTCGACAATAAAAACTTTTACTGTTTATCCTCAAACCGCAATAGGATTTAACACCAATAACTTAAGTCAATGTTTTTATGGAAATAATTTCTTATTAACAGATACCTCGTCAATTTCATCTGGCTCATATTCGCGTTTATGGACTTTAGGAGATGGTACAAATTCTACGTCAACATCGCTTAATAAATCATACTTATCTGATGGCAATTACAATATAAAATTATTAGCAACATCAAACAATGGATGTATTGATTCTATTCAAAAAACAATAACAGTAAAAGCACAACCTCGAAGTGGTTTTACGCAAAACACTTTTGCTCATTGTTTGACTGGAAATGTTTTTTCAGTTCAGGATACTTCAACTGTAACCTCAGGATTATTTCAAGTTAATTGGTTGTTTAGCGATGGAGATACTTCAACATTAAGTTCGTTAAATAAAACATTCTTAACTGCGGGAACATTTACATCGAAATTAGTTGCAACTTCAACCAGTGGATGTAAAGACTCGACTATAAAAACTTTTATAGTTTACCCACAAACAGCCATTGGATTCAGCATCAATAATGCAAATCAATGTTATTCTGGAAACAACTTTATTTTGATAGATACTTCATCCGTTTCTGGAGGCTCATTTAACAGATTATGGAATTTAGGAGATAACACCTCTTCAACAAGTATTGTGATCAATAAATCGTATTCAAATGACAGCATTTATCTAATCAAATTAGCTACTATTACCAATAACGGATGTACCGATTCTATTCAAAAAAACGTATCTGTTTTTGCACAACCTAAAGCGGGATTTACAGAAAACTCTTTTGCCCAATGTTTAAACGGAAATAGTTTTACCTTTTTTGATACATCAAGTATTTCATCGGGTTTATTATTACACTTATGGAGATATAGTGATGGAGATACATCAACCAGTATAGTTGCAAATAAAACTTTTCCTTCAGCAGGAACTTATACCATTAAACTCATTGAAGTATCAGACCATAATTGTTTAGATTCGACTGTAAAAAATGTGCAAATTTACCCTCAAACAAATAATGGATTTAACGTAAATAAAATTAGTCAATGCCTTAATTTAAATAATTTTATTTTCACCGATACATCAAATATTTCTTCTGGATCATACACACGAGTTTGGGATTTAGGTGATGGCTCGTTAAATTCAACCTCAAGCACAAACAAAACTTATTCGAGTGTAGGCACTTACCCTATCGGTCTTAAGACAATCACTAATTATGGTTGTATAGATTCAACTAAACTAAATATAGTTGTAAATGCTCAACCTCAATCGGGTTACAATCAAAATAATTTTGCTCAATGTTTAACAGGAAATCGTTTCACATTAAATGATACTTCAGGTGGAATTACTGCAAGCAGTTCACGCATTTGGAAATTTGGCGATGGCGATACATCCTCGCTAAATGTAGTTTCAAAAACATTTATCAATGCAGGAACATTTACAATAAAACTAATCGTTACTTCTATTAATGGCTGTAGTGATTCATCTCAAAAAACATTTATTGTTTATCCTCAAACTGCAATTGGTTTTTATGAAAATAATTTAAGACAATGTATCACAAACAATAATTTTATTCTATTCGATACGTCTAGTGTTTCTTCTGGAAGCTACTCTCGTTTATGGAGCTTGGGTGACGGAGCAACATCTTCAAATTCATTCATCAGTAAATCGTATCAGAATGAAGGTATCTATCAGTTAAAATTAAATACAATAACAAATAATGGTTGTATTGATTCGATACAAAAAACATTACAAGTAAATGCTCAACCAATTGTTGGATTTACTGTAAATAATGCTACTCAATGTCAGTCGGGAAATTTATTTATTCTTAATGATACATCATCTATTTCATCAGGTACAATAAATAAAAACTGGAGCTTTAGTAATGGCGATACATCAACTTCCTCAATTGTAAATAAAACATTTTTAAGCCCGGGAGTTTACACTTCAAAACTGGTTGTTATCTCAAATAATTTTTGTCGTGATTCTGTTACAAAATCTTTAACAATTTATCCAAAAACATCAATTGGGTTCTCTATCAATACTAATCAAAATCAATGTTTAAGTGGCAATGGATTTATTTTTCAAGACACTTCATACTCACTAGCCGGTAGCTTCACCAGAAACTGGAACTTTGGCGATAGCACTTTTGCATCTTCAAGTTATGTTTCTAAAAAATATACCGTAGCTGCCTCATATCCGGTAATTCTAAAAACCACCACTTCAAATGGCTGCGTTGATTCTATTCAAAAAAATATTACCGTATATCCTCAACCTGTTGCAGGCTTTGACCAGAATAATTTTGCTCAATGTTTTAAGGAAAATAATTTCAATTTATTTGACACTTCAACTATTTCTAACGGAACAACATCAAGAATTTGGAATTTTAGTGATGGTGATACATCTACCTTTGATTCGGTAATAAAAACATTTTTAAATGATGGAAATTATCAGGTAAAATTAATTATCACTTCAAATAATAATTGTCAGGATTCGATAAGTAAAACATTTTTAGTATACCCTCAACCACAAGTTGGATTTACTCAAAATAATTTATCACAATGTTTTGGAAATGATTTTGTTTTTAATGATACCACAAAAATTAATTCAGGATCGATGATACGTTATTGGAGTTTAGGCGATTCTACTTTCGACAATGCTGCTACTATTAATAAACGATATAATGCACCAGGAACATACGTTGTTACTTTATATGCGTTAAGCCAGCATTATTGCAGCGATATGACTACAAAAACTGTGACCGTTAATTATAAACCTCAAGCAAGGTTCACTGAAAACTCATTATCGCAATGTGTTTCCTCAAATAGTTTTGCATTAAATGATGTGTCAGTTATTCCTCAAGGAACCTTAACACGAATTTGGAATTTCGGTGATTCTACAACATCATCACAAAAAAGTTTAAATAAGTCGTTCGTTAATTCAGGTTTATACCAAATAAAACTAATTTCAATTTCTGATAGCAATTGTACCGATACATTGATAAAATCTTTTAATGTTTATGCAAAACCTTCGGCTGGGTTTACGGTAAATAATTCAATTCAATGTTTCAATACCAATAATTTTGTGTTTACCGATACAACAAAAAATATTGCAGTCGGTTACAAAATGTTTTGGAATTTTGGTGATACAACAATTGATTCGATATCTCCTGCTCACAAATCTTATTCAGATATAGGCTTCTATAATGTTTCTCTAAAAGTTGTTGACAATAACAATTGTTCTGATAGTGTAAACAAAACAGTTTCAGTATTGGTTTCTCCTGAAAAACCTATTGTATCAACACTTTCTCGTACTTTATTAGAAAGCACTAAAGCTGGTAAATATTCATGGATACTCAATAACATGATCTATGAAGATTCAGGAACACAGCAGTTGAATATAAAACTAAACGGAAGCTACAGAGTTAAAATCACAAACTCATATGGCTGTTCAAACACTTCCGATTCTGTTGAAATTACTAATGTAGAATACAATGCTAAAAACGGAAACATTTATGTTTATCCTAATCCGGCAAGTGATAAATTTTACATAGACTTTAACGGGATGCAAGGAAATAAAGATATTCAACTGTATAATTTGAGCGGGCAACTTGTTGGAGAATTTTCAAGTTCGGATTTAACATTTTCTATTGAACTAGAAAGCTATACTAAAGGAATGTATATGTTAAAAATAAATTCGAATGCAGGATTATTTATCAAGAAAATTCTGATTTATTAATACCGATTTCTACTTATTGTTTTAAAAAATATTTTCCTGAATTAAATAGGGAAAATTTAAAACAATGCTCAATCTTCAAACTCCTGTTTTCTCCAATTCATGATGATATTGAACAGTGTAAGTATAACAGCCAGCTTACCAATATAATCTCCATATTCAACATAAAAAGTAGTGTTTGAATTTAAATTCACTGTTGTTCGAATCACATCTTCTTTCCACCATTCGGTATGTAACAACACTTTTCCCTTTGCATCAATAAATCCAGATATTCCGGTATTTGCAGCTCTTGCAACAAACCTACGTGTTTCAATTGCACGCAATCTTGAATAATCAAAATGCTGATGAATTCCCGGAGTATTTCCCCACCAACCGTCATTTGTAATCACACAAATTAAATCAGCATTTTTATGAATATACTCACCAACATATTCTCCATAAATTGATTCGTAACAAATTACTGGTGCAACAAAATGATTATGATTTATTGAAAAAGATTCAGCTTGTTCGCTACTTCCTAAACTTCCACTTGTACCGCCAAG
>Ga0194047_10000624_pt1 | contig 23140 bp, 24 predicted proteins | sample JunL225m_MetaG_2_FD_160070 | JGI IMG/M metagenome (GOLD analysis project Ga0194047, IMG submission 160070) | Anoxic zone freshwater microbial communities from boreal shield lake in IISD Experimental Lakes Area, Ontario, Canada - Jun2016-L221-5m | ecosystem: Environmental > Aquatic > Freshwater... | reverse complement strand
CTTAAGCCAAGACGACACGTGGTCCGCGGTGGGGCAGTCCTTGGCCGATCTGCTCGTCGGACACCGCTAGCACGGCAAGCGCTCGGATGATCAGGTGGGGGTGTCGGTGACGTGATCTGACGTGGGGTCGTCGTTTCTGCTGTAATCCGCGCGGTGGGGCGGGGTGGCGGTGACGCCCAAGTCGTCCCGCGCCGGTCTAGGCCGGCCCGTCGTCGATCGCAGCCTAGAGGGTCATCTGTGGACCACACTCGCCCGATACGTCAACTGATCCTCTTCACGGTGCTGATCAACGCCGCGGCGATGCTCTCGCCGATCATCAACAGCGGGGATGCGCTCACCTACGCCTCCATCGCCCGTCACATGGCCTTGAGCCACGACTGGATTCGTCTGGTCGTCGACGGCCAAGATTGGCTCGACAAACCGCACTTTCCGTTCTGGATCACCGCGCTGTCTTTTCGCTTGGGCGGTGTGAGCGCCTTCACGTACATCCTGCCGGGCTTTCTCTTTCATCTGTTAGGCGCCTACTACACCTATCGTCTCGCGCGGCTGTGGTACGACACACCGACCGCGTGGCTTGCGGTGCTGATCTACGTGTCGACCTTCAGCCTCTTGGACTCCTCCATCGAGATCAAGGCTGAGGCTTTCTTGCGTGGGCAGATCTTAGGTGCCTGTTACCACTGGTTGCGCTACGACGCCGACGCGCGTGGCCGCGACCTGTTGCTGGGCGCGCTCTACACGGGCCTTGCGGTGATGACTAAGGGGATCTTCTGCCTGCTGACCATCGCCAGTGGACTCGTATGTCTGTGGATGTACCGCCGTCAGTGGAGCCGGCCTTTGCAGCCGCGCTGGTGGCTGGCGTTGGCGTTGTCGCTCCTGTGCGCGGCCCCGGAACTGATCGCGCTGCATCTGCAGTTTCAGCAGCCGCTGGCGCTGGGCAATCTTGCACAGCCGACCTCGGCCTTCAAGTTCTTCTTCTGGGACAGTCAGTTCGGGCGCTTCTTTAACACCGGCCCGATCCAGAACCACGGCGGTTATCCGCTGTACTTCGTGTTGGTGTTCTTATGGGCCTTCATGCCTTGGACGGGCGTGGCGGTCGCGACCCTCCGGCACCAATTGGTGCGCTGGCGGCACCTGGATCGGCAGGCCCGTCAGGGCTTCGTGTATCTCTTTTCGACCTTTGCCTGCACCTTCGTGGTGTTCAGTGCCACGAAGTTCCAGATGAGCTACTACATCGACATCCTGCTGCCATTCATGGCGATCCTCTGCGCGCGTTTCTTCTCGCAGGTGGAGATTGGTCAGGCGTTCTATCGGGCGCAGTTGGGGCTCGTCGGGTTTTTGGTGTTCCTCGTGGTCGCCTTGACCGCGTACGTGATGAACGCCGCGATCACGCTCGTCGTCGTCGGGGTGGGCCTGGCGGCGTATCTGTACCGACGCGGTCTGGGTGACACGCCGCTGAAACTGCGCTTCGTCGGTTATTCGGTGTTTGCCGTCACGCTCGTCTTCATCTTCTCGGCACTGTTGTCGTATTCGGCGTTCTCACGCTATGGACTTGCGGTACAGGCGGCGCGAACGCTCGGCCGACAATCCGACGTGCCCATTGTCGTTTATCAGATGCCCGAAGTCGCACACGAGTTGACGCTCTACAGCCGTGCACTGGTGCAGTCGGTGGAGAGCACCGAGGCCTTAAAGAACATATCGGGTCGGTATTACCTCATCGTACAACACCCGCAAGCCGACGAAGTCGTGCGTGGGGTGACCGTGGTGCGCCGCGAGTCCCATGAACTTGCGGTTCACAAGACCGGGACATTGGGTAAATTGTTGAAGTTGGCCAAAGGGACGTGGCCGCTTGAGTCCATCGACTATCTAGAAATCTTTCGCTGATCAAAGAACGAACGAGATGCAGGGCGTCGGTGGCGCCTGCTGGTGAATTGAGGGATCTTATTGGGAATTCGACAGGCTAATCGTCACCCTACTGGCTGCCGCGGTATTGACGCTGCTGTTGGATACCTAATTAAAACCATCCCAGTAGGTGGTTGGCCATTCGGCATCACCTTCGATGGGGAAAATGTTTGGGTTGCGAGTGGCAGCAATACAGTTGCAAAAATCCGTGCTTCTGATGGATCTGTGATCGGTAGTTATGTCACCGGCCAAGGGCCTAACGACATGGCTTTCGACGGCCAGAACATTTGGGTAACCAATCAGTTAGATGGAACAGTCACTGTACTTCGTGCTAGCGACGGCGCCTGTGTTGGGACTTGTACCTTTGCAGCCGGGCATGTGCCGGAGCTGCTCGCATTCGACGGAGCAAATATGTGGGTGACGCTGCGCGATGATAATACGGTAAGAAAATTCTAACCTGTCCGTATCAAAATTTGTCGTTATCTCTGCGATGTCATCCGTATCTTGAGCAGAGCAAACTTTCCCACTTCCCTGATTTAAGGCGCCACCGAACCAAATTTTCACCATCGGCAGGGAATTGTTTTCCGAATTCTGGAAAAACGTGGCGCAATTTTAATTACAAATTTGCTTCACTCTTCCGTTACATAAATCGCTGTGCCAGTCGCAGATTTGATGAAGACGTTCGTGGCTACGCCAAACCCGGTCCCGAAAGCGTTGTGTCCAGCCGTTGTTGATGATCCGAATCCTGTAGCGACAGCTCCAGCGGACTGATCACCAGCGCTCTGAAGTAAAATCCCATTGGCGCCAATTTTGGCGGCTTGAGTCTTTAAACCGAGAATCGCAGTGTCCATTTTTTGCTGATCTGTGAAGGCGAAAGAGCCTCGGCTAGATGCGTCTAGTATTGCGACTTGTTCAAATTTCTTAGGCGGAGACAGGTAGATCTTAACCTGCTCTACAGCTATAGGGGCTCGCACCGTTCCTACGATAACGTGAGACTGGGAGGCGCATCCCGTGACAGAAATTATGGTGAGCAGCACAAGTAAATTTTTCAGCATTGGTCATTCCTTGATTTCTTCACGGGCCACTGGCGGGAAACTACCGGATAATTCGGTTCATGCCAATCGCATGAACCAACTGTCGGCGCAAGAATCAGACAAATTTCGGGCACCGTCAAAACCACCAGAAAATCTTTTGATACGTTGGGACACTTTTTCGGTGATCACCACGCTGAGTCATGAGTATCCCATCGTCGAAGTATTCAGGGTAGCTTTACTTTAGAACTTTCCATTAGCGAGTTGTCTGTCTCTTGTCATCGCGTCGGCCGTAAAATTTTCGATGCCAATAACCCGTCGAGACCCCTTTGGAAAAAAGCCGAACGGTCCGATTTGACAATAATCGGCCCGTATTCACATATCGTTGACGCCCAATATTTCGCCACGTAAAACGTCAGTCTGGCTCGCTAAGGAACAGCAAAAGAAAATGCGCGAGAACTCAGGGATGATTCGTGCGTCGGTGGTTGCGGCGTCGGCTTTTCTCATGGTCGCGTTGGCGAGCGCTGGCATGGCTCGCGCTGCCAAGCCCGATAATTTGGGTGTTATGACGACCAGCGGTGCAATCGGCCAGACGGTCAAAGTTGGCCAGCAATTTTGGGTCGTAGCGGTTGTGTGCAGGCCTAATCCCACGGGGCTGGAATCTTGGGTGCTTAGTCTCGACGGAGTGCAGGTCTCTTACGGTCAGTGGGCTATACCTTCTGGGGGATGCGGATTATTTACAAGTATCAATTCGCAAACTTTTGGAGCGAAAGGCGACCATGTTTTGCTGTGGAGTGATGGATATTCGTCCGCCCAACTGAGTATTCGGGCCTTATAGACTTCAAACTGCTTTCAATCGTTAGCATGGCGAAGCCTTTTGTGACCACGGCATCGCGACCTTCCTCTATCAGGGCAAGCGCGTCTCGGCCGTGCGCTACCAAATCGTTCAGCAGACGACGCCGGGGCACATCGAAACATACTTCACGGCCGCCGGTGTCGCGCCGGCGCACTTCGAGGCGGCCCGTAACGCCGACTTCGCGGCGCTCGCCCGTGAGCATCGTGCGGTACTCCGTGATGCCATCGTCATCAAACCCTGGTCCGACCTTGAGCGGCAGGTTGGCGCGGCGACACTCGCTGGGTTCGCCGATGGGCTCGCCGCCCGCGAGACGGTCCTCACCGGACTCGACGTTCACGGCGTGTTCTATCGACGCGAATGCACGAGCGCGGCCGGTCCGCTGCCCTGGTGCGAACGGACACGCTTCGGGATCTGGTCGGTGACCAAGGCCTTTGCCAATGAGGCCGCGCTCCTGCGCCTCGCGCAAAAGTACGGCCCGTCGGTGTTCACGCTCAAGATCCGCGACTACGTCCCGGAGGTTGCGGCCGTGAAGGCCTGGGAGAATGTGCGTTTCGACGACTGCATCAACATGGCGACCGGGCTTGGCAATGGCAGCCCCCTGCGCGAACCTAATGACGCCAGCGACGGCTACATTGACGCGACCTACAACGAGTGGGCCGACGCACGATCCCGCGCCGATAAGGTGTCAGCGCTCCTTCGGATCGCCAAGGTCTACCCGTGGCGCCCCGGTGAGGTCACCCGTTACCGCGACCAGGACATGTTCATCCTCGGCGAAGCGATGGACCGGTTCCTGAAGAGCAAGGAGGGACCTTCGGCCGACCTATGGTCGATGATGGAGCGTGAAGTCTATCGCCCGATCGGGATCCACCACGCGCCGATCAACCACACGATCGAACCGGACGGTGGCCGCGGGTTGGCGATGACCGCGTACGGCTACTACGCGACCCTCGATGACCTCGTCAAAGTCGCGCGGCTTTACCACGCGCGCGGCCAGCACCATGGCCAACAGCTGCTCTACGCACCGCGCATTGATGAACTGCGCGCCGGCACGACGCCGCGGGGGCTACCGACCGGCGTGCACAGGCCGGCCGGTGAGACGACGTATTTCAATGCCTTCTGGCAGATGCGCTATGACGCGACCGAGGGCTGTCATCTCTACATCCCGCAGATGGAAGGCTGGGGCGAAAATTTGGTGGGCTTATTCCCGGGTGGTCTCACCGGCGTGCGGATTGCCCACAACCCGTCCGGCGACCCATCGGCAGAAAGCGACCCGCTCGCCATGGTCCGGGTGGCCAACCGGCTCGTGCGGTTCTGTGACTGAGGTCGCGCCTCGCAAAGTGCGCGGCGCCTAGGCGGCTCCGGCGGTGGATCTCGTGCGATCGCAGCATCCATATTCAGAAGGTAGGAACTGTCGGGCGTTGGGCATTTCAGGGTCGAGCTTGCGAGACACGCTTGAGCCGAGATCCGATGAGAGGCTATTGAGAACTGCCGTCTTTGGTCTTAGCGCCCAGTATGGACGCTATGGGCGCGAGGTCGCGCCGGCGTTACCCGGCGATCGAGTATCAGAAAGTATTGCAAGAGACCGATATTCGACCACACGTAATGAGGGATTCGAATTTCGGTTCTCTTCCACTTAGCGAGGATGTCTGGTCTGAATGCCCCAACTCTAGTGCACTGTTTAGGGTGAGTGAGTGTCTTTCCTAGTGGCGAGCGCAGTCTATTGCAGAATTTGTACCCGACCTTTCTCGGTGCATAGATAATTGGTATTCGTGCAGGTGTTTCGTCGCGAAGGTTGAATTGTTGCTCAAGATCAAGAATATCGATGGACGACATTATCTCAACGACGCGTGGCTGGAAGTGAAAAGGTCGAAGTCATGAAATGTCTTTTAAGATTTCGAGCGTGGTTGTGGCTCATCGTGAGCGTCGTTTGCGTAGTTCGTGTCGAGGCGAATGCCGGTCCGTCGGCGAACAGCAAATGCGCAGATCGCGGAGCCAAGACGGGTCTCGCAGCGACATCGGATTGCCTTAAGGCGAAACCGGTGGCGCAAGCGGGCAACTTGGCTATCGATCCGTCCGGCAAGGAGTTATCACCTGAGATTCCTTTGGAGCAGGCTCGCTTCGAATCCTTCTTTTTAGCATGGCGGAAGGCGTGGAGCGACGCCGAGCAGGCGGCTGTATTGTCGAAGTCGAGTGGATCGCGGTTCGAAGAGGGCACCCGAGCCCGACACGAGGCAGACCTGCAGTACCGGCATGACCTAGAAAGAGTCGAGCGGTTTACCGACCCAAATGTAGCTAATCAGACTCTTGACTACAAAACAGGCCGGCTGGCTGAGGGTTGGGTGTGCTATGCATTACTGCCGGCGAGTGACATGCCATCGGATGCGGTTACGGGGGTGGGTTTCTTGGATTGCAAGTTCCGCAACGTGACCTACGCAATCCAGCTGGCTGAAATAGACGCTGCGCAACTGAAAGACGAAATCTTTAAGAAAGATTTGTTGCGATTCAGTGGCCGGGTCTTTCCCGGTTATGAAAATGATGCCCAAAGGTTCGTTACCGGCGCTGTCGTACTGCCGAGTTCTGTGTCAGTCATGACTGCGGACGGCGAACATAGTTGGACGATGAAACAGGTGCCGGGCGCAATCGTGCAAAACGGCAAGCCGCCCGCACCGACGGCAGTGATTTCTGCTCGAGTCCAAAGGGGCGTCAATCTGGGTGAGGCTTGTGACAAGTTATATCCCCGAGCTTCCCGTCGAGCAAGAGAGGAGGGCTCCGTTGTGTTGCTCGTCTATGTGGCAGCGGATGGGTGGGCGCGTGAGGCTAAAGTCGAAAGCACTTCTGGCTATGCGCGTCTAGACGACGCCGCTATCAGGTGTATCCAAGGCGACCGTTACTTCGAACCCCAGAAAATCGACGGCGTGCCGGTGGACGCTTGGCAGCGGATGAAGTGGACATGGCGTCTGACGAGTTGATGTTCGGATTTGAACGCATCTAGTCACGTCAGACGAAAATGCTCATCACCTTTAGCACCAAGAGGCGCCCCCGCGATTCAGAACAGCAGCAGAAATGCGCCTGCTCCAAGAGACATCTGGCCACAGCCCTCGCCACGTCCGATGGCTGACCCGCCATATCCTCCCCGATAGATCTTGTCGCCGTCGATCCGCCCGACCGCAGAGCCACCGTACGCCCGATCGTAAATCTTGCCACCATCAATCCGGGCGATGGCAGAACCGCCGTAAGCGCGGTCGTACACTTTGCCTGCATCCACACGTCCGATCGCAGAGCCACCGTATCCGCTGTTAAAAATCCTACCGCTTTCGATCTCGACCCGGCCAATGACTGAGCCGCCTTAGGCGCTGTCGTAGATCTTGCAGGCGAGCGCGCTTTGTGCGACGCAGCAGAGGATCCCGATTCCAATTACGCTTCTCATGAACTCTCTCAATGTTGCGCACGCAGGGTAGGCTAGGTTCGAGGTCACCCCTCCAGCGAGTAGCAGAAAGATCTGCGTGAAACGTTAATCCACACAGTCTCCCGAGTATACTCCGGGCACCACCAAACCCGCAGAAAAATCGCGCAAAAACTTTTTGCGACTTCGCGGCGCGACGTCACCCCTCTCTTGAGTAGCCGAAAGCTTTGCGTGAAGCGTTGATTGACACCGCTTGCCGGGCACATTCCGGGCACCGTTAAAACCGCCGAAATTCCTCCTAGGATTTCAGTGACTTTGCGCCAATCGCGGAAGTTGTTGAACTGCTGCTGGTTGATGAATTTTAGGACACGAGCCCAATCCAGCTCGCGCTCTTCCTTGCGCTCGTGAAGCTGGCCAAGAAGCCGGTGTGGGTGGGCGACGTCAAGCAGGCCATCTAGCGGCTTTCGCGACTGGGATACCGTGCTGACGCAGTCTGTAGTGGGCAATCTCGCGGCGCGGGGCGTCGACTTATATGCGCGAACGAGTCACCGCCGCGGCGGTTGCACTGCGGATGGCGGACCGAGCCGGTGAGCCTGCCACGCTGCGGCTGCGCGAAACACGGCGAGAACGCGAACGGGGATGGCTCGCCGTTAGCGAAGCGCTCCGAAGCCAGAGACAGATCACGTTTGCCGAGCAGACGCGGCGATTCGTCCGCACCCTGCCGCCGGCGAGGACGGAGCGGGAGTGGCTCATGGCGGGATTGGTTGAACCGGCCCGACGGGAGGGTGCACCCCGGGAGGTATGAGAGGACGCGGTGAAATGCGGCCACTGGGGCTTAGGCCAGCGCTGTCTCGCCGCCAATTTAGAGCAAATGAATAACATGTACCACCGAGCCAGATGACAATGCCGGTCTTCTAGGTCGGCACTGACAAAAATGCTTTACAACATTCTGATTTAGAAATACTTTCGTATTTCGCGAAACAAGAAAGACTGTAGTGCGCCATGTCCCGACTGAGTAGCCGCCAACCCGTTCTCAAGCCGCAGGATCTCTACCTGTTGCTGGTGCTGGCTGCTTGCCGCGATCGCGGCACGACCTATCCGGAGCTGGCGGAATTCTCGGGGCTCTCCATGTCCGAGGTGCACGCCGCACTCAAGCGCGCCGAGACCGCAAGATTGTTGCACTTCGACGCCAAGCGGCCGCGCATCATCCACGACGCGTTCAAAGAATTCCTGTTTCACGGTGCCAAGTACGTCTTTCCTCCGCTACGCGGCGGCATGGTTGCGGGCATTCCGACAGCGCATGCGGCAGAACCGTTGAGCGCCCATATTGCACCCTCCGCGGACCCCGCTCCCGTGTGGCCGTCCGTCTCCGGCAAGATTCGTGGGATTGCGCTAGCGCCGCTGTACCGTTCCGCTCCGGCAGCGGCGCTACGGAATCAGGCGCTGTACGAGAGCCTTGCCCTGTTCGATGCGATTCGGTCCGGCAATGCACGTGAACGTACGCTCGCGCGGAAATTGCTCGAGGATCGCCTGTGATGCCCGGTGACCCCAATGTCCAGCGGGTCGAGCTGGTGGCAAACGCTCTGGGTAATCTACGCGACTAGCTGGTCCTCGTCGGCGGATGCGCGGTGAGCCTATTGATCGACAGTGTGACGGCGCCACCGCCGCGGGTCACCTACGACGTCGATCTGATCGCTGACGTTGCAAGGTTGCGCGACTACCATGCGTTGGAGAAGGCATTCGCGCAGCGCGGCTTCACACGCGACCTATCCCCCGAGGCGCCAATCTGCCGCTGGATCGTGGGATCGGTCAAGGTCGACCTGATGCCCACAAACGAGTCTGTGCTGGGCTTTTCAAATACTTGGTATGCGGAAGATACACGTTCAGCGACGCGCTACATCCTGCCGAGCGGAGTTGCGATTAATCTGATCTCTGCGCCTGCGTTTATCGCAACCCAGCTCGAAGCCTTCGACTCACGCGGTGGTGGCGACATGGTGGTAAGCCACGACTTCGAAGACATCATAAATCTCGTGGAAGGACGCTCGACACTGGTGGCGGACATGCGCACCGCCTCGCCAGCCCTACGGACTCATGTGGTGCAGCGTCTCGCGGCGATTGTCGCCGACGAGGGTTTCCGAAACACGTTGCCCGGGCTGATCGTCGCGGACCAACAGCATGCGCAGCGAGTCACCAAGGTGCTAGACCGACTTTCAATCTTGGCAGCGCTGTGAAAGTAATATCAGATGCAACGAACTGATCGCCGATTGGAAGCGCTTATGCCTGCGACACCGCGACCCAGACTGATCGCCCTTCGCCGGTGTGTGTAGTGGGTGAGAATGCTTGTTCCCCTAAGGATGTGGGTGGCCCGCATGGCTTCGCACTGTTCCTGGAGATCATCGGCGACTGCAACCACGAGCAAGATGAAGACATGGTTCGTTGGATCGGCGGGGTTTTCGATCTTAGGGGATTCGACCTGAACCGACTCAACCGTGAACGAAACGGTACCAGTAAGCGCAAGCGAGAACATTCGCAATGACTTCCGGCAACTCCGGACCGCACCCAAACAATTTCTGATCCTCGAGGTTTGCAGTGAAGCCAATCGGTCGCCGCTTGGATAACGGCGCCTTCATGCGTTCGCGAATGGCAGATGGCATTGCGGCAATCGCCTCGTCGTGTTCTGCAAGTTTCCTGTCGAGCCAGGTTTCGAGCTGCGCATAGGGGCTCTAAGCACACAGATTGTGATCCTAAAGCAGACGTTTGGCAGCGTTTAAACGGACTGAGCAATACTCAGAAGCGCGCTTCCGCTTACGCGCTCGCGCGACCGGATTTCAGGGCTGTAACTTTCCCCCCGCCTCGCTCAATTTCCAGCAGAAGCGTCGTCCAAGATTCGAGCGCCGCGCGGCGTTCTACAAAATAGTCGTGTGTGTTGTACACGCCCTGAATGCTGGGCAGTTTGTGATTCAGACACCGCGCAGCGGCTTCGGGGCGCACTCCGAGTGCAGACGAATGGATGCGCATGGTGCGTCGAAGATCAGGAATCGTAAAAGACTCCAGGCCGTACTCAACGGCGGCAAGCGCCGCGTTGAAGGTATCGATGCCCCCATGTAATGCGCGTTGGCGGTGGTCGCGGCGCCGTTTGGGGAAAACGAACCCACCGCCTTCGTACACGGTTGTAGCTTAATGGACAGTTGTAGCTAGACCAGGAACACGCCGTCTGGATGTATTGTAGTTAGCCATGTAGCTACCCATCCAGCTACAACTCTGGCGCAGACAGGGTTGGAGGTCCACGGACGTTAGTGGTAAGTAACTGGCTGATTTATATAGAAATGTGCGCGACGACCGAACGCCCAAAAACAACCCGGCAAGCTATTCGATGTTCTGCACCTGCTCGCGCATCTGCTCGATCAAGACCTTCATGTCAACCGCCGCGCGTGTTGTCTCGGCATCCTGGGATTTTGACGACAACGTATTGGCTTCGCGGTTGAATTCCTGCATCAAAAAATCAAGGCGACGACCGGCTGGTTCGGACGCATGCAAGGCTTTTTCTACTTCGGTGATATGGCTACCGAGTCGGTCGAGCTCTTCATCCACGTCCATTTTCGATAAGGCCAACGATAGTTCCTGCTCGAAGCGCTCGCGATTCGGCTCGACCGGGAGCAGGAGGGCACCGAGCCGGTCCTCCAAGCGCGCTCGGATCCGCTGCTGCACATCCGGCAGGCGTATCCGCACGCTCTCGACAATTCCACCAATCTGGGTCGCCCGGGTCTGGATCATCGTGTGGATGCGGCCACCTTCGCTGGCACGGGTTTCATTCAGCGCCACCAGCGCGTGACCGAGCGTCGTGGTGGCCGAGGACTGCAGTTGGGCCGTGTCTGGTTGCGCCCCGTCCGTCAGTACCCCAGGCCAGCGCAGTAAATCCAGCGAGCTCGGTGGCGTGAGCGACCCGCCGTGAGCGGTCGCGCGCTTGGCTACCGCATGGGCGCGTGCGATCAGTGCATCCAAAAGGCCGTCATTGACTTCCAGAGTGGCGCGCCGCGCGGCCGGTGGGCGCAACTGCAGCACGGCGTCCACCTTGCCGCGGCGCACCGCGGCCTGAATGGCGCTACGGAACTCACTTTCTGCGGACCGGAGTTCTTCGGGAACCCGTAGGGCGATCTCTAGATAGCGGTGATTGACGCTACGCACCTCCCAGACCAGGGTGCCGACCTCGGCTGCGTGCTCGCGTCGGGCAAAGCCCGTCATGCTGCGTATCATGGGGTACCGTGTGCGCTAGACTAAGGGGACCACTGTAGCAGCACGACCCCCCTGCTTGCCGAACCATGGGAGACCGCTTGCGCAGCGAACACGCTCACTTGAGCCTGATTGGCGATCGTGCTGAGAATCAGGATCGATCCGCGATTCTGTTCGCAGACGGCGTTTCGTGCCTGATCGTCGCCGATGGCATGGGCGGGCACGCCGGCGGGGCACTGGCAGCGACGGCAACCGTGAACTCCTTGTCCGACTCTTTCTTGCAGGAACGTCTGCCCCTGATGGATCCGCTGGGATTTTTGCACCGGGCGATCGGCAGAGCACATGCGGCGGTCGTTGAGATTGGGCGGGTGGTGCCGATCGCAGAGCGGCCCCGTTCGACCTGTGCTGTCTGCCTCGTGCAGGACGGCGCCGCCTATTGGGCGCATGTCGGCGACAGCCGCGTTTATCATTTGCGCGATGGCCAGGTACTGGCGCGGACGCGCGACCATAGCCACGTGGAAGATCTAGTCCGTAAGGGCAAGATTACGACCGTCGAGGCGCGCCGGCACCCATTGCGCAATTTCGTCGAGTTTTGTCTCGGCGGGACGCAGGAAATCACGGAGATGACCATCGGTCGGCGGCGGCCGTTGGAACAGGGTGATATCTTGTTGGCCTGTACCGACGGTGTGTGGACCAGTTTTAATGACGATGACATTGGCCACCCGTTTCGCTCCGGTGCCCCGGCAGCTGACGCGATCAAGTGGTTATGTCACTCCGCGGTGACGACTGCCGCACCCTACAGCGACAACACAACGGCCGCCGCTATGCAGTGGCTGGATTGATTTAAGACATCTAGGAGACTCTGTGAGCACCAGACCGAGCGGCCGCGAACCCGGCCAGCTACGCCCTATTCGATTTGTCCGTCACTACACGCGTCATGCGGAAGGGTCGGTACTGGTTGAATTTGGTGATACGAAAGTTCTTTGCACGGCGACTGTAGAAACGGGAGTCCCTGGTTTTCTGCGGGGCAGTGGTCAGGGTTGGATCACCGCCGAGTACGGCATGCTGCCGCGCTCGACGCACACGCGCAGCGCGCGCGAGGCGGCCAAAGGCAAGCAGAGCGGCCGGACGCAGGAAATCCAGCGTTTGATTGGGCGCAGCTTGCGTGCGATCGTTGATCTACGTGCGCTTGGTGAACGTACGATCACCTTCGACTGCGACGTCCTGCAAGCAGACGGAGGTACCCGCACGGCGTCGATCACCGGCGCCTATGTCGCCTTGGCGGATGCCGTGCGTGCACTGCGTAAGCGAGGCGATCTGAAAGTCGATCCACTGCATGGGCAAGTGGCGGCGGTGTCGGTCGGGATCTGCAATGGCGTGCCGGTCATCGACCTCGATTATCGCGAAGACTCAGGCGCCGAAACGGACATGAACGTCGTGATGAATGATGGTGGTGCGTTCATTGAAGTGCAAGGCACAGCGGAAGGGCATGCTTTTCGCCGCAATGAACTGGATGCGCTGTTGGATTTGGCCAGCGCTGGGATCAGTGAGATTCTTGCACTACAGCGCGCGGCGCTCGCCGAGGGCATCTAAGCGTGCTGACTCTGCCGCGTCTCGTGGTCGCTACCGGCAATGCTGGAAAACTGCGCGAGCTCGCGGCGATGCTCGATGGGGTTGCGGGGGAATTGATCCCGCAGTCTGCTTTGGGTGTCGTGTCGGTGGAAGAAACCGAGTCTACTTTTCTGGGTAATGCGCTCCTCAAAGCCAGGCATGCGGCGCGCGTGACCGGTTTGCCGGCGCTGGCAGATGATTCCGGATTAGAAGTCGACGCACTACAGGGGGCGCCTGGGGTCTGGTCAGCACGTTATGCCGGCGATAACGCTGATGATGCGGCGAACAACGCGCGTTTGCTGACCGCTCTTGCTGAAGTGCCAACGCCACGTACCGCGCGCTATCGGGCGGTATTGGTCTTGGTGCGCACGGCAGAGGATCCCGCCCCGTTGATTGCCGAAGGCGTCTGGGAAGGCGCCATCGCCTGTGCGCCCAGAGGTGCCGGTGGCTTTGGCTACGACCCGCTGTTTCTGGTCGAGCAGGGCGCGCGAACGGCCGCAGAGCTGGCTCCGGATGAGAAGAACCGATACTCGCACCGTGGCGCTGCATTGGCGCAGCTACGCGCGCGGTTGCTGGTCGCCTGACGATGCTGGCCGATCCGCCGCTCGGTCTTTACGTGCACGTGCCTTGGTGCGTGCGCAAATGCCCCTACTGCGACTTCAACTCCCACGTGCACAAGGGCGCTTTGCCAGAAGATCGTTATGTCGATGCCCTGCTGTCCGATCTGGAGAGTGAAGCGACGCATGTGCCGGGGCGCGTGATTCAAACCATATTTTTCGGTGGCGGTACGCCGAGCCTGTTGGCGGCCGAGACCGTGGCCCGGCTCATTGCCGGCATTCGTGCCCGTGTCGAGGTAGCTGCCGATGCGGAGATCTCGCTCGAGGCGAACCCCGGTACCGTAGAGCGTGGTCGCTTTGCGGGTTACCGCGACTCGGGCGTCAATCGAATTTCCCTCGGTGCGCAGAGCTTTGGTGGGCGTCAGTTGGCGTTGTTGGGTCGAATTCATACCGCTGAGGATGTGCCGGTGGCCGTGGCGGAGATCGCTAGTGCGGGGATCGGTAACTTCAACCTCGATCTTATGTACGCGCTGCCCGAACAATCACTGCAGGATGCGTTACGGGACGTGTCTGCAGCCATTGCCTTGGCACCCACCCACCTGTCGCATTATCAGCTGACGCTGGAGCCAGGGACGGTATTCCATAGCCGTCCACCGGCACTGCCGGATGAAGATTTAGCTGACCAGATCGAATTGGCCACGCACGCCGCGCTGCGTTCGGCCGGCTACCGGCGCTACGAGATTTCGGCCTGGTCGATGCCCGGCGCCGAGTGCCGCCACAACCTCAATTATTGGCACTTTGGCGATTATCTCGGCATCGGCGCCGGGGCGCACGGTAAGCGCTCGGCGGCCGGGCGCATTGTCCGAACCGAGCGGCCCAAGGGGCCGAAGGAGTATTTTGCGGCGGTCGAAGCGGGCCAGTCCTCGATGGAGCGCGCCATCCCTTCATCCGAGCGCCCGTTTGAGTTCTTCCTGAACGCCTTGCGCCTCGTCGATGGCTTTGAAGAACAGGCGTTTGAGGCCACCACGGGTCTCAGAATCGCGACCGTCCATGCCGCGCTAGAGTCTGCGCAAGCCCGAGGGTTGTTGGCGAGAACCCCGTCCGGATGGCAACCGACTGCGCTCGGACTGCGATTCCTCAACGACTTGCAGAGCAGTTTCCTGGTGAGCGCTTGAGCGCATTCAAAAATATTATGACAGCGCCTGAAACTGCTTGACAGAGTGCGAATTAGCGCTCGTGTAAACGACGCGGTGGGGAGAGTTGTGCACACCGCGCCTTGGATAGTCGAAAGATGTGGACTAACGCGCCTTTCCTGAGCCTTCACCTTAGGTGATCGTCATTAACCATATGTTTTATATAAATAAAATAGTGTGCTCACTTTTTAACCAAACTGACATCAAAGCCATTTTTCCGCCGTGCTGCATGTTGTTAACGCATTTCATCCACACAGTTATCCACAGGAAATGTGGATAACAATGACAACCCAAAAAACACGACCGCTTACGCGATAAACTTCAGTAATAAATCACGTTGCGGCGCCTAACTGACTGCCCTGCCTAACACTTTTTGTTAAATTCTCTGTGCGTGAGGGGGTTGGTCTGGAAACGGTGTCTTGCACCTAGAAGGATGCCGCCCTATACTTCGCGCCCTTTTTGCGACCCTTTAAACTGAGTGAGCCTGCGATGAAAGCTGCGATCCACCCGGACTACAAGAGCATCACCGTGACCTGCAGCTGCGGCAACACGTTTGAGACGGGCTCAACCCTCGGTTCCGACCTGCAGATTGAAGTCTGCTCGGCGTGCCACCCCTTCTATACCGGCAAGCAAAAGACCGTTGACACGGGTGGCCGTGTGGACCGCTTCCGCAAGAAGTACGCCGCCCGCTAATTATATCGCCTGCCGCCTCGAGTGGCAGTGAAACGAGCGCCCGGCCGTGCCGGGCGTTTTGCGTTGCGAACGCCTGAAAATACCTAGCAATAACCGCTGATCACCGCGACTTGTTGCCCTCTGCAGGGCGCCCTTTGCCTTGATTATTGCGCTGCAGCGTGAGACGCTTTCGCGGTTACAAGGGACGGCGATATGGCGACTAGAAAGTTCACGCTAACGGATGATGCCACGGGTAAGTCGACCAGCCTTGACGTGCTCTCGCCCACAGTCGGGCCCGATGTTCTGAACATTGCACCGATGGCGCGTGACCATGGGGTTTATACGTTTGACCCGGGCTTCATGTCGACTGCCGCCTGTGAGTCCAAGATCACCTACATCGATGGTGAAAAGGGCGTGCTTCTTTATCGTGGCTATCCGGTTGAGCAATTGGCCGCCAAAAGCTCTTTTCTGGAAGTGTCGTATCTGCTGGTCTACGGTGATCTGCCAACGGCTACGCAGTTGGCTGAATTTAGCCGCAGCATTGGCCGGCACACCATGATCAACGAGTCGTTGCTGCGCTTTTACAATGGGTTTCACTACGATGCCCACCCCATGGCGCAGTTATCTGCCGTGGTGGCCTCGATGGCGGGTTTCTACCACGACTCGCTCGACATCTATAACCCGCGCCATCGCGAGATCTTCGCGCACCGGGTCATTGCGAAAATGCCGACCATTTCGGCGGCCGCCTACAAGCATATGCTCGGTCAGCCGTTCATCTATCCGCGTAATGACCTCGATTATTGCTCCAATCTACTGAGCATGTTCTTTTCCGTACCGTGTGAGCCATTCGAAGTCGATCCAATCGCTGCGCGAGCACTCGATCTGCTGCTGATCCTCCACGCTGATCATGAACAGAACGCCTCGACCTCGACAGTTCGGCTTGCGGGCAGTACCGGAACCAATCCGTACTCGGCAATCTCATCCGGTATAGCGGCGCTGTGGGGCCCCTCGCACGGCGGCGCCAATGAGGCGGTTTTGCAGATGTTGGAGGAGATCGGTACCGCAGATGCGATTCCGAAGTTTCTTACCAAGGTGAAGGACAAGCAGGATCACACGAAGCTCATGGGCTTCGGTCATCGCGTCTATAAGCATTTTGATCCGCGCGCCAAGATCATTCGTGAAACCTGTCATCAGGTGCTCAAAAACATGGGGCGCTCCGATAACCCGCTATTTGAGCTTGCCTTGCGACTTGAAGAAGTGGCGCTCAAGGATGAATATTTCGTTTCCCGTAAGTTGTACCCGAACGTCGATTTCTACTCCGGCATTATTTACAGCGCGATCGGCATTCCGCGTTCAATGTTCACGGTGATGTTCGCAATCGCACGTACCGCGGGTTGGGTCGCTCACTGGCAAGAAATGATTGCAGATCCGGGCATGAAGATTGGCCGACCACGGCAGCTTTATACGGGGACTACGGCGCGCGATTACCTCGATATCTCGTCGCGCTGATTGAGCGGCGCGCCCTTGCATCGGCGCACAGCACTCGGGGTCCTGCCGTTGCGCACGAGCCACCTCAAAGCGGTCGGCATCATGATCTCGGCGGTCGGCGTCTTCTCGGTCATGGACTGGGGGCTCAAGACACTATCGACTGAATATCCGCCGATGGAAGTGACGACGCTACGTGCCGCAGCGTCTTTGCCGTTCATGCTCGCCTCCGTTGCCTGGGCGGGGGCTTGGCGACAGTTGTCGGTCGCCAAACCCTGGATTTATGTGGCCCGTTCCGCCTTAGGCGTGCTCATGCTGGCAAGTTTTATCTACTCGGTCTCGCTACAACCGCTGACAGAGTCTTATGCCGAATTCATGAGCGCGCCCTTGATGGTCGCGGTGCTCTCAAGCTTGCTGCTGCATGAACGGGTGCCACTGGCGCGATGGATCGCCATTTCGGTGGGCTTCGTCGGCGTCTTGATTGCGCTACGTCCATCGCTGCACGGTTTCGCCTCGTTGGGCGGGCTGGGTGCACTCACTAGTGCAGCCTGTTACGCAGGCGGTGTCCTGTTGATCCGGGTGTTGAGCCGGACCGATTCCGCGCACGCCTTGGTCCTGTGGTACATGACACTAATTTTTATAGCATCTGTAGCCATCGCCTTGCCAAACTGGAAGCCGATTGCGCCGGCCCATTGGTCGGTCATTGCCATCATCGGTGCGGCTGGCGCCTTGGCGCAACACCTAATCACTGCCGCATTCCGTCGAGCTCCCGCATCCGTGATCGCCCCTTTTGAATACACGGCTTTGCCCTGGGCAGTAGGCATCGACCTGGTGTTCTTCGCGAAACTCCCCGCAGTACATGTCTTTGTCGGTGGCCTGATCGTCGTGCTGGGTGGCCTGTACCTCGTGTATGACGCACATCGCACCGGTAGTCGGTAACGCGTCCGGCGGTGCCGGAGCGCATTGAAGGAGTGGGAATGGACGCCGCTGATCGTTTTCTGGCCTTGCGCGACAAGTTACTAACGGTCGGCTCGGATCTCTCCGCCGCCCATCGAGCCTTCCAATGGCAACAGCCGGTGCATTTCAACTGGGTGCGCGACTACTTCGATCGACTCGCAGAGGGCAATGACAGTACGGCGCTCCGCGTGGTGGACGACGCAGGCACCGATGACTCCTACAGTTTCGCCTGTCTTGCGCGTCGCTCGCATCAGGTCGCCAATTATCTTGCAGCCTTGGGTGTGGAACCGGGCGACCGCGTGCTGATCATGCTGGGTAACGTCTTACCGCTATGGGAAACGATGCTGGCAGTGATTCGCTTGGGTGCGGTGATGATTCCCGCGACGACGTTATTGCAGCGTGACGACCTCATGGATCGCTTCGAGCGTGGCCGAGTGAAGGCGGTGGTCGCTGACGCGACGCTCGCGGGTCGCTTTGCGGGATTGGTCGGCGCCCCGGTCCGGATTGCCGTGAACGGGACGGCGGATGGCTGGTCCACGTATTCCGACAGCGAGCAGGCGGTGGTCCCCTATAGGCCGACGCAGCCGACGCGTGCCGAGGACTTGATGCTTCTCTACTTCACCTCTGGCACTACTGCCCGGCCGAAGTTGGTCGGACATAGCCAGACGAGTTATCCAGTCGGACACTTGTCGACAATGTACTGGATTGGGCTAAAGCCGCAGGACATCCACCTCAATCTGAGCTCACCTGGCTGGGCGAAACACGCTTGGTCTTGTTTTTTCGCACCGTGGAATGCGGGCGCCACCATCGTCGCGTATCAATATGAGCGCTTTACCGCGTCTGCCCTACTCGATGTGCTGGTCCGTACGGGCGTGACAACGTTCTGTGCGCCACCGACCGTCTGGCGAATGTTGATCCAAGAACCCCTCGCGGCGTGGAAGACCGCGATCCGCGAACTCGTTGGCGCTGGCGAGCCGCTCAATCCGGAGGTTATCCAGCAGGTCCATGCCGCATGGGGAATTACGCTGCGTGATGGCTTCGGCCAGACCGAAACGACCGCACAGGTGGGTAATCCGCCGGGCATGCCGGTAAAACCAGGCTCCATGGGTCTGCCCTTGCCCGGGTATGCAGTTGTCCTGTTGAACCCGGACGGCCAACCCGCCGACGAGGGCGAATTGTGCCTTCCGCTGGCAACCCGGCCGGCTGGACTCATGATCGGTTACTTAGGAGACGCGGATAAGAATGATGAGGCCATGCGCGACGGCCACTATCACACTGGCGATGTCGCACGTCGTGACGCCGATGGCTATATCACCTACATCGGTCGCACGGATGACGTGTTCAAATCGTCCGACTACCGCATCAGTCCCTTTGAATTAGAAAGTCTCTTGATCGAGCACCCGGCGGTTGCGGAAGCCGCCGTAGTCCCGAGTCCCGATCCGCTGCGCTTGTCGGTGCCGAAAGCGTTCATTGCACTGGCGGTCGGTAGCGCGAGCAACGCGGAAACTGCACGCTCGATCTTCGCGCATATCCAATCTCGGGTCTCGCCTTACAAACGGGTGCGTCGACTGGAGTTTGCGGTGTTGCCCAAAACCATTTCAGGGAAGATTCGGCGTGTAGAATTGCGACAGGCCGAACTGGTGCGAGAGGACTTGAGCGAACGGCGCGCCGCTGAATTTTGGGAAGAAGATTTCCCGGGACCGCGCAGCGAGATCACCTGACATGCTTGCATGTCTTTTTGAACTGCGCCGTGCCGTGTATGTGCAGCTCGCAATACCTGCGGATAATCAGCGGTATCGAGACGACTGTTCGCGGCAGTTGCCTAAAGCAATCAGGAGTAAGACTTGATGACTACGCAAGACGAAGACATGCCGTACATACTTGAGCGTTTCGATGCAGGCGTTCTCTATCTGACATTGAATCGCCCGACCAAGTACAACGTGTTGTCGGATGCGATGATTGCTCGATTACGGACCCGGTTGGACGTTGCGGCAGACGACCTGGCTGTACGAGTGATTGTGCTAGGCGCTGAAGGCAAGGCGTTTTGTGCGGGGCACGATTTGAACGAAATGGGCGCGGATAAATCGGTTGATCAATTGCGAGAGTTGTTCGCGCGCTGCACAGCACTGATGCTGACGATTCAGCGTCAGCCGCAACCGGTGATTGCCCGCGTACAAGGCGTCGCGACGGCTGCCGGTTGTCAATTGGTGGCGATGTGCGATCTCGCAGTCGCCACCGAAACAGCGCGCTTTGCCGTATCAGGAATCAACCTCGGACTTTTTTGCTCGACGCCGTCCGTTGCGTTATCGCGGAATCTCTCGCGCAAAGAAGCATTCGAGATGTTGCTGACTGGAGAGTTCATCGATGCGGCGACGGCCAAAGAAAAAGGACTGATCAATCGGGTCGTGCCGCTCGACCGATTGGACGAAGAGGTTCGTACATTGGCAGTCTCCATTGCGGCGAAGTCGCGTGAAGTGGTTGCAGCCGGAAAATCGTTGTTCTATCGCCAGATTGAGTCCGGTATCGAGCAGGCTTATGGGATGGCCGGCGACGTGATGGCTTGCAACGCGACTTTCGCCGATGCCCGTGCTGGCATCGCACGTTTTACGCACAAGGGCTAAAACGCTCCATCGTTTCCACTAGCGCGCGTACGTCGCTGAGAGAAGCGCGTCGGGCCGGCTTGCCGTCGCTGGCTGATAAGGGCGCTTGGCGAATGCCGTCGCGCGGGAAAACGATCGCTTCGAAAGGTATGTCGTTGACATCGAATTCGATGGTGGGTAGCAACAGAAAGCGTTCCGAATTCATACGAACACGCTGCTCGCCCACGTTATAGGGCACTCTTTGGTCAATCAGACGCATGCTAATCGATTCCGGAAAGTCGCAGAACAGGTGCAGAGAGACGGTCTGGTAGGGTGTCGCGGTTCCGGTCAGTACTGGACCGACCAGTCGTGGTTCGAATTCGATCAAAAACTCCATGGCTGCGACCGCCGCTTGGCGCTGCATTGCTAACGTGTCGTCATGGGTTTCGGCTGCAAACAATCGTTGATATTCCGCGAGTGCTGCATCGATTTCCGCATTTTTCGGCAGTACGGCATAGTCACTAGCGCCAAGTCGTTCGGCCGCTTTGCGTTTGGCAAAACCATAATCTTCGATGCCGTTTTCGAACATGATCCGCGCAGCTTCCTGCGAGAGGGCAACACGCAGGTCGTCGCCTCGAATAGAGCGGGGACGGGTCATGTGATCACTCTTCAGCCAGACACCGTGACTCTAGCATTGGGCCAACCGTCTCGGCGAGACCTTAGAATATGGATTCTTCGCCGCCGGCGGCACCTGGCTTACCGACGGCAACGCCGGCGCCGTCGCCGGCCAGGCCCCCAGCCCCCGGTAGTCGGCCGCTGAGGAAGAATTCGAAGACACCCTCCGGATCATTCGGGCGCGCGGCCGCACCGGTCGTCGGGGAGATACGCATCGTGACGATGCCTTCGGGTTGCGCCAGGCGGTGCTCCGGCTTGCCAGCCAGCGCCTCACCCATGAAGTACACCCAGATCGGTAGCGCAGTATGTCCACCCTCTTCGTTGGCGCCGAGCGAGCGCTCCTGATCGAACCCGACCCACGCGGTCGCCACAATGTCGGCATTGAAGCCAGAGAACCAGGTGTCGCGGCGATCGTTGGTGGTGCCCGTCTTGCCGGCGATGTCGTCGCGCTTGAGCGCTAATGCCCGCCGCCCCGTGCCTTTGCGAATGACATCCCGCATCAAGTCCGTCATCAGGAACGCATTCGCCGGGCTGATGACACGCGGCGCCAGGGTGCGCAATGCCTGGTTGGGCGGTGTGGGGGGCGCCGCGGGTGCGGCGCTGGCATCGGGCTCTGGTGCACTGGTTCCCGGTGGCAGTGGCAGTGGTGGCTCCACTGCCAAACCGCAGTCCGGACAGGCAACCCCGGGATGGGCGGCCATGAGCACCTTGCCGTAGGCGTCCTCAACCCGATCGATCAGGTAGGGAGTTACCCGAAATCCGCCGTTCGCAAAAACGGCATAGCCGCGCACCATCTCCAACGGCGTCAACTGCGCGGTACCCAGTGCCACGGTCAGGTTATGCGGCAGTTCCGCGGGCTCGAAGCCAAAGCGCTGCGCGTAGTCGATTGCATAGTCGACGCCTAAGGCTCTGAGAATACGGATGGAGACGAGATTGCGCGATCGCGCCAATGCGTCGCGCAGCCGCGTGGGGCCGTAAAAATGATGCGAGTCGTTCTCGGGTCGCCACAGCCCCTCCAGTCCCGAGCCTTCGATCACGATCGGGGCATCGAGCACCATGGTCGCCGGTGTAAATCCCTGTTCCAACGCGCCGGAGTAAATGAACGGCTTAAAACTCGACCCCGGCTGGCGACGGGCCTGTACGACGCGGTTGAACTTGCTGGCGTAATAGTCGAACCCCCCGACTAAGGCGCTGATCGCCCCGTCCTGGGGATCCAGCGCGACAAATGCGCCCTGCGCTTGCGGTACTTGCGCGAGTAAGGCGGTGCCGTCGCGCGTGGGCAGCACGTAGACGACGTCGCCCACGTTGAGAATGTCGGAAGCCTGGTGCGGCGCGACCCCATTGCGGCGTGCCCAGGCCAGTCCCGTGTCCCAGGGCAGCGAGAACTGCTTGCCTTCGCGACTGAAGACGGTGGCCGAGCGTCCCACGGCCGCGATGACCACGGCCGGAACTAGTCCGCCGACGCCCGGAAACGCATCCAGCATTTGCATCGCTTCCCCTGCTGAAAGCGGGGGGTGCTCGGTATGCCCGGTAGCGCCACGCCAGCCATGGCGGCGGTCGTATTCCAGCAACGCCGCGCGCACGGCCCAGTCCGCGGTCCGCTGCAGGCGGCTATCGACGGACGTAAAAATTCGATACCCCGCGGTGTAGAGGTCTTCACCGTACTGATCGGCTAATTGGGCGCGTACCATCTCGGCCACATAGGGGGCATCGACCTCGATCCGCAAGCCGTGTTCATACGCATCAATGGGCTCGGCATTGGCCGCGTCGTGTTCGGCGCGGGTAATAAACCGCTTTTCGAGCATACGGCGCAGTACATAACTGCGCCGCTGTTGGGCACGCTCTGGGTGACTGACGGGATTCAGAGTGGAAGGCGCTTTGGGTAGGCCGGCGATGGTAGCGACTTCCCCGAGACTCAGTTCTCGCAGGGGCTTGCCGTAGTAGACCTCGGCGGCGGCACCGACCCCATAAGCCCGTTCACCTAAGCCACTC
>Ga0194047_10000621_pt1 | contig 23196 bp, 19 predicted proteins | sample JunL225m_MetaG_2_FD_160070 | JGI IMG/M metagenome (GOLD analysis project Ga0194047, IMG submission 160070) | Anoxic zone freshwater microbial communities from boreal shield lake in IISD Experimental Lakes Area, Ontario, Canada - Jun2016-L221-5m | ecosystem: Environmental > Aquatic > Freshwater... | reverse complement strand
CATCTATCTAGAACATCAGCAACTCAACGTTGAGATCATGGGAAGAGGATATGCCTGGCTTGATACAGGAACACATGATTCATTGCATGAAGCAGCTGGCTTTATTGCGACTCTTCAAAAACGTCAAGGTTTAATGGTGGCATGTCCTGAGGAAATTGCATTTCATCAAGGCTGGATTACTTCTCAAGATGTAGAGAAGCTAGCACATCCTTTGAAGAAAAATGCCTATGGACAGTATTTATTGCAGATGATTAAAGACTCCTTTATTTAAAAATTCTTCTTATGCCAATTACTGTTACACCCACACTTCAAATCCCAGATGTTCTTATTATTGAGCCCAAAGTATTTGGGGATGATAGAGGGTGGTTTTATGAGTCATTTAATCAAAAAGAATTTTCTGAAAAAACAGGGATTACATCACCTTTTGTACAAGACAATCATTCGTTTTCTAAGCAGTATATTTTGCGCGGTCTGCATTATCAGATGGAGGATACGCAAGGTAAATTAGTCCGTGTAACGCAGGGCAGTGTGTATGACGTGGCGGTCGATTTAAGGCAGTCCTCTCCAAGCTTTGGCAAATCGACAGGTGCGGTATTAAGTAGTGAGAATCACCGACAGTTTTGGATCCCGCCAGGATTTGCCCACGGTTTTGTGGTGCTCTCAGAAGAAGCCCATTTTTTGTATAAGACCACAGACTATTGGCACGCAGCCAGTGAGCAGTGTATCGTGTGGAATGATGCGACGTTAAGGATTGATTGGCAGTTACCGCCAGGGGTGATGCCCAGCCTTAATCCCAAAGATGCTGCGGGTAAAACTTGGGCGCAAGCACTCAAGTTTGCTTAATCGTAGAGAACCACTTAAGCCTTAAGCTATTTTGCCTCTCCCACTGGGGCTTGAGAGAAAGCGATGATGGAGCCAATAAGCACACTGACGATGAACGCATAGAAGGTCACCATGAGTTTTAAATTAAGAAATTCATCGGATAATCCTGAAATGATCTGACAGGTCAAAAAGACAATACATAAGACAGAACATCTTATAACGATGGTATTTTGAGAGCGAAGATGTCTTAAGGCAATCCCTAGTGGTATAAAGACGGCACAAAGATACCCCAGGGCACCGAGCATGCCATACCTGACTAGTTGCGTCATAAGCTCATTATGAAAGAGCGCATTAAACACAAAATCACGAGCGAACTGCGATGAAAAGCTCAGAATTTCAGGGGCATCTTTGATTGCTAGGTAACCACTGGTCCCCCAACCATAGAGGGGGCTTTGTGAAAAATAAAACCACCCCAAGCGTTGAAATGTAATACGTAGACCCACTGATGTATCAGGTGCTATCCCGCCGTGCCAGGGATAACTTGTAATTTCATGCCAGGCCAACAGGATGCGCTCCTGCATCAATGGAAACAGTAAATAGATGACAGTACACGCCACAGTAGAAAGTAACAAACTTATCGTAATACTTTTTACCCAATGCCAATGAAATTTGACTGTGAGCAGGAAGAGAAAAATGAAGGGGATGCTCATCCAGCCTGTCCTTGATCCAGATCTTATCGACAAATAGAGACCAATACAAAATCCGAGGAAAGACCAAAGTGATAATAATAATTTTTTCAGATTTCTTTTTTGAAACTCAATGCCGACTAAACACATTAGCCCGCAGCTTAAAATGCTTTGCCCAAAAGCCAGGGGGTCGATGAAGTAAGGAGCCAATCGTTCGTTGTCTCCCACCGCTTTTAATTTCAATTCTGGAAAAATAAAGAAGCACGAACAGAATGCACCCAGGATTAATAAGGGTAAAGCCAGTTGAAGCCATTTTCCAAGATCTATTTTTTGCCAAACGATAAAAAATAGTATGGGGATAAAGTATAAAAAGGGACTGGTATCCAGATAATCATGATGGTGAAAAGACCAGCGGCACAGTTGCGATAAAAAGATGGCCAGAGGATAGGCAACCAAACAGACGATCATCCATTTGACTCTCACATCTTGCCAGAGTTGACTGATGACTTGAGGGTTCAAGCCTAGGCTGATGAAGCACAGTAAGGCACTGAGTGCCCTAAAATTTCCTGTCCAGCCTCTAAATGTCAAATGAAACACAGGCAATAAACACAGGCTAAGAATGGCAAGTTTTAGGTGCAAGGGAACCGCTTTAAATGATAACTGGGACTGGTCTGAAAATAATGACTTAAGGAAAAACATGAATAGGTCGATTGATTAAAATAAATGGTGGAGTTAGTTTAAACCAACTTATGCAGGATAATAAGCAGATCGGCAGATCAGGGCCATTAAAACCTCGAACTTTTATAAGCATTCTTTTAAACTCATGTTTTTACGGTGAGACTTTATGAGCAATTCCACTTCCCCTCATTTTAAACTAGGGTCAAATGTCTTGACGTATCGCCAAGACATTGATGGGCTGCGTGCGATCGCCATTCTCTCGGTCTTGATCTTTCATACCTTTCCGAAGTTATTGCCTGGCGGATTTATTGGCGTCGATATCTTTTTTGTGATTTCGGGGTTCTTGATTACGGGCGTTATTCTTCAAGGGCTTCATACCCAAGATTTTAGTTTTAGTGATTTTTATGGTCGGCGTATTCGAAGAATCTTTCCAGCGTTATTGCTGGTGCTCTTGACTAGCTATGCCTATGGCTGGTTTCATCTGATGGCTGAGGAGTTCGCACAGTTAGGTAAACATATTGCAGGTGGCGCTGGATTTATTTCCAACTTTGTTTTATGGAACGAGAGTGGCTACTTTGATAAGAACGCTGCACTCAAGCCCTTGCTTAATTTGTGGTCATTGGGGATTGAAGAGCAATATTATATTTTTTGGCCCTTCCTTCTTTGGGGTTTTTATGGCTGGAAGGCATCCCTGAAGTGGCTGATTATCGTCCTCTGCATAGTCTCCTTTGGCTTTAATCTCGCCCAGCTCCATCAAGATCCAGTCGCCACCTTTTATTCGCCGTTGACACGGGTGTGGGAGCTATTGATCGGATCCTTCTTGGCGTATCAACAGAGTCAGTCTTTACTCAAGCGTCCATTGAGAATCTTTGCAACTAGTATCACTTCCCAGGGATTGGCACAGGTGATGTCTGGGGTAGGACTGACGCTCATCCTGGTAGGATTTTGGACCATTCGCGCCAGTCGCCCTTTTCCAGGATGGTGGGGACTCTTGCCGACTCTAGGTGCTTTTTTACTCATTGCAGCGGGACCACATACGATTGTGAACCGACTCTTCTTAGCCAACCCACTGATGGTTGGTATTGGCAAAATTAGTTACCCTCTTTATCTCTGGCATTGGCCGATTTTAGTATTTGGTGCTATGCGCCTAAGTGAGCCTCCCAGCCTTATATATCAATTAGCTTGTGTTGCGTTAGCAGTTTTACTTGCCACAATGACTTATTTCCTCGTGGAAAAACCCATTCGCTTTAAGGCAGCTCACCGAAGATTAAAAACAGTTGGACTCGTTGTTCTCATGTCCCTGATCGGCTATGTAGGCTATAACTGTTTTATCCGAGATGGCATTGCCTATCGCCATAAAGATTTTATTCAACAAGTCTCGGGGTATCAGTTTGATAAGGTCAAAGAGCAACGTCAACATGAGTGTTTTATCATGGATCAATCGGAGAGCCTGAGTCATTTTGCAACATCTTGTTTACATACCGATCAACCGACGAAGATCGTTTTATGGGGTGACTCTCATGGGGGATCCATTTACCCTGGATTTGCTGAGTTAGAAAAGCAGCTCCCGGTCAGTGTGTCGCAACTCACGATTGCAGGGTGCGGTGGTCTGATCCCGAACCGTCATCGCGAAGAGGGCAACACCGATCCCGTCATCAAATTTTGCAATGATGCCAATGCCTTTGCCTTAGAGCAAGTTCTTAAAATTCATCCCCAGTTTGTGGTGATTCATAAATCATGGCAAATGGAGATGTTGCCTGAATTCAAAAAAACGATTCAATTTTTACAAGAAAAAAACTTGCGTGTGATTGTGATTGGACCCACGCCGGTATGGACCGAAGACTTGCCCAGAATCATCTATAAATATTGGAAAACTCATCATGAATTACCACCCACTTATTTTGACCAATCCTTAAATCCGGACGTTATGCAGATTGAAAATGCTTTGAAAAAAATCGCAGAGCAATATCGCATAACTTATTACTCCGCGTACCAGCGACTTTGTAGTACAGAGGGATGTTTAGTGATGATTCCACAGACGGATCATGCACTCACGACCATGGATGAAGATCATATTACCCCTGCAGCAGGACGATATATTGTGCAAGGATTTACTGAATCGGTGATTCAACCTTACCTTAATCAGTTAGGAAAAAGAAACTGAAACCGCGTCGTCATGCGCACAACAAGTAAACGCAGCCGGTCTTTGAGGCGACGTTTTAAATTATTTTTATAATACGATCCGTGTCCACCGCCCACGCCACAAATCACAGGATTGATCGCTAGCAAAACTTTAGGTAACTCTTTTTCAAGAATGATGTCCCGAAAGACATGTTCAATGCTGCGCTGATCAGATAAACCGACCAATCGGTAGGCACTAGAAAAATAGGTATGATAGAAATTTTTCTCACAGAAATAAAACCGCGTATCGATGAAGTCCAATGTTGTTTTTTTAAAGAGTGAAAATACATGCTTGAAGTGGGCTTTGGCTTGAAAGGGACATTGTCTTGCGATTGATGACCTGAGACAGGCTTGGATATTCTCAACCCAGAGCTTAGCGGTACATTTAATGAAGTGTGAACTCGTTTGCAATAAACGAGAATGCTCCAGGGCATAGGCAATGATTTCACCTTCGCCGTAGCCCTTACCCTGCTTTTTGACGAGTTCTGCATTATTTTGAAAAAACAGACACTCAAAAGCATGCCCAGGAAATCTCTCTGCCAGAAGGGGGGAAAAATCAAAGTTAGACCCATCACAAATAACGATGGGTAAATCAGGCGCCAATTCGATCCAGTGTTCAATCGCTTCTAATGTGTGATGAATTCGCTTTTCAGGAGCGCGCAGTACAGCATCCCCATCGGCAATAATGACGCAGGAAGTCATTAACACGACGGGAAAGTCAGGAATCTTCCTAATAGGAGTCAAGCTAATCGGGACCATCCTGTTAGTATCCTTTATAGTAGCTTTCAAACCATCTAATTTCATTTATGCCATTTTTACATATCATCGTGCTGGGGTACGGAAATTTTGCACAGACAACGAGGCGCTGTTTAGAGAGTCTGTTGCCAATTCCCAAGGAGGTCAGAGTCACCCTGTTTGATAATGGCTCACCCGATGACAGCCCGCAACTGCAGACTCAATTTGTACAGCAATATCCTGAGATTTCTTCTGTTATTCATTCAACTAATTTAGGATATGCGGGTGGGATGAATGCGGCAGTAGACTCAAACGCTGATGGTGAGTGGCTCATGTTGGTGGGGAGTGACACGATCTTTCATCCCAATGCCTTAAATATCATGCAAGAGACCATGAAAGTGGTACCCCCTAAAATTGGAATACTGGGGCCTGTGACGAATTCAGCGGGAACCGCTCAAGGATTGACGGCTTTAGGTAAAACAGATCAAGAGGTGTTCAATCGCTGGGATCAACTGCATTTAGTGGTAGAGCCTTTGATGCGTCCTTTATATCGCGCAGATTTTTTTTGTGTGGCGATTCGTAAGAGCCTATGGGACGCTTTAGGGGGTTTAGATCTGTCTTACGGCCTGGGATATTACGAAGACTTTGATTTTTGTATGCGTGCGCAGGCCCAAGGAACCACATGCGTCATGGTGGATAACGCCCTCGTATTTCATCAGGGCAGTGCTAGTTTTAGTCAGGACCCCAGGCAAAAGCAACTGCTAAAAACTAATAAAAGAAAGTTCGTTGAAAAATTTCCTCGTGCTGAATTACGCCATACGCGACTGGATCAATTCAAGACGCTCCAGCAGATATTAACAAGCCGCATAGATGAGCGTGAGGCGCCTTCGAGAGGTATTCAATCCCTCAGAGATCAACTGATATCACTTCGTTTTGAAACTCTACAGAAGGATCAACCGAAAAGCCCTCTTAAAAAGTGGCTCTGGCGCAGAAAAATTCAACGTTTAGCAGACAAGCTCAAGAGATAAGCGCTCACACGCTAGACTTTAAAATCACGCAAATTTGATCACCTCTTAACTGAAGATTAAGCGCTTTGGTTTGACGTTTAAATTCAACGATCTTATTTTTTCCCAGCAGTGATGGTTTTTTGTTGCGGGCATTTTCGTGAACCACGGACAATGATATTCCACCTTGATAGTATTCGCTGTTGACAAATTGCATCTCAGACGCATCGCACCATAAATCATGAACGCTTAAGTTCGCTTGATGGGCAAGGGTTTTGATACTCTCATGCGAATGCAAGAAGAGATGCCTTGGGGCGTCGAGTTGGAACCAATGCTCACGATAGATCTCAAAAGCATCTGAGCTGACTGTGGGTATTCGAATCATGATGCAGCCGCCAGGCTTGAGTAAGTTTCGCGCCCTGACTAAAGTGTCGAGTTGATTGGGGATATGTTCAAAGGAGTGATGAAAGGTGATGAGTTCGTATTGCTCATGGATGTGGTCTAAAGTGCTTTTTTGGACTACCAATTTACCATTAAGATAGATATCTTCTTTTAAAAAAGGATCAACGCCTAGGGCGCCTTGTATTCTGGCGGAGCGCAGTTCCATCACATGCGCACCACTTCCTGCGCCCACATCAAGCACCTTCCAATCAGAGTTCATGCCGAGTCGACGGTAGGCCCAAAACAAAGCATACTTTTTAAAGAGTAATCGAAAAATCGGGGACAGTAGCTTAGGGTGAGTCAGGACCCAGTGTCGTTTTAGACCACGCCTAAATTCTTTGATGGTACGCTTGCTCTTGGGCGTGGCATAACTATAGTAATTTGATGGGTAGTATTTGGGAAGATCCTGGGGAACATCCAGAAGTTGAAGGCAGCCACACTGTTGACACTGCGCATAGTCAAACGAATCTTTGGTGTCATGCATCAGCTCTTGTACGGTTAGAAAATCCGCCTGCGTACATTGACAAATATGACATTTAAAAGGTTTATTGGTGAGAGAAGTGTTAGTCATAGACTTTGCTTGATCCTTTTCCAAGTTCTTGATAAAAAACCTTTTCTAGCAAAGGTTGGCCTTAAACTTTCATCCCAATAGGACTGCATCACGACACCCAGTATTTTTTCATTCGTCGGTATGGCGTTACCCTGTTGTTTAGCGAACTGATATTGCCATTCGTAGTGATAAAAAACAAATAACGGGGTAATAGGATGAATAGGAATGGCTTTGAATTTTAAGAGTGCTTCACCGTACCATCGAATTTCTAAAGGGATCCGCTCGATAGCATCCCAAAAGCGTTCGCTCCTAGGCTCAAGGTGCTGGGTGTAGAGGCTATCCCATACTTTAGCAGACCAAATCATGGGTGGTGGCCCAAAATCATAATCTGGACCCTCTCTACTAAACTCCTGTTTGAGTTGACGACTGTCCTTCAAGAAGCTTTCAATGACCTCATTTTTGCCCATGGTTTTGGCTAGATCAAGAAGCTCATGGGCATCGTGCATCAAGCTATAGGGATTGCCGTCGGGATGTAAAAAGTGGCTGAGATAAAAATTCTGGGTGAAGAAGGCATCAGAATCTAGGCATAAATAATGCTCACAGCCCAGCAGTCGCCACGCCTCAGACTTCACCACTTGCTGACTACAGTAACCCCGCATCTGCTGGTAATCTGCCAGGGTGGAGTTTGGCATCGCTGCGACAACTTCTTCATCAGTGATACAGTAAAAAGCCCCCCTATTTTTTTCATTGAGAGCTTTAAAGTCAATGGTGGCGTGAAATAGATTGAGATCTGCACTTGGGACGGATAAATAAAACGGGATGTGATCTTGATTAAAGACGGCAATCGACTCTAACAGTCGTTTTGCGCGCAAAACATCATCACGAAAAGATTTGCAAAATAGGATAAAAGAGCTCACACCAATAATCTTAATCGATATTGAATCTCTATCAGATGAAATAGAGATTTCGTTACAATCAACCGTATGGACATGCAATTCCCCAAGAAGTGGCTCATCATTACCCATGGTTTTAATATGGACGGTCGCGCTGCGAGTCTTACGGTCACAGATAAAATTCCTTATCTCTTAGAAGCGGGGATCTCTTTAACCGCCATTAGTGCGGTGACAGGAGAAAAAGATACACGCTTTACTCACTACCAATTGTTACCTTGGGGGCCTTCTGGGTTACGCTTCGACTTTCGGCACCTGATGGCCAGAAAGTATGGCAAAGGATGGTTATATAAAATATTGACCCCACTACTATCCTTGATATTGTTACCCTTTACAGTGCTAGAACGACTGGTATTTGGTTTGTCGAGCCAGTCTTCTTGGGCACTGCCTGCCGCTTTTAAGGGGATATCGCTGGTGCGCAAAGGCCAAGTCAATCTTGTGTATTCTTCTGCGGCCGCGTGGTCTGGAAATTTAGCAGGATGGATCATTAAAAAGTTCACGGGTGTGATGTGGATTGCTGAGATCCATGATCCCATGATTATTCGTGATGATCCCAGTGATGACGGCACGCGCCCCAGAGTAACTCGAGACAAGCGCTTCTTACAACGTTTAGAAAAAATGATTTGCAGAGATGCCGATTATGTTTGGTGGTTTACTCAAGGTGCCTTGCACTATGCTAAATTACGTAACCCTGAATTAGGTGACAAAGGTTTTGTGGTTTTTCCGGGGGCTGAGCCTCCAGGATGTCATGCACCTTTTGTTCAAAATAAATCAGAAGGTGTGGCGATGAGGACACTAAATTTGTGTCATTTTGGTTCTTTAGCCGAGGATCGCTCGATTGCGCCGGTGCTCAGAGCCATGCACGAATTCTTTAAAACACATCCGCAAGCCAAAGAAAAAATCAAGATTCATGTCTATGGCGCAGCCTTAGATAAAGTCTCCAGAGAGACGATTCAAGAATTACATATGGAGGCCAATGTCATTGCGCATGGTCGTATTGAGAATGATCCTGTCACTGGCAAATCGGGTCGCGAGCGTATTATGGAAATCATGCGAGGTGCCGATGTTTTACTATTGCTGCATGGCGATTATGAATGGTGCGCGGAATATATTCCGTCTAAGTCCTATGACTATTACTGGTCCAAAAGTGCGATCTGGGGAATCACCAATCGTAATCCTGAGCTTGATGAGATTTTACAAGCCCGGAACTGTTACTTAAGTCATACCCTAGATTCAGCATCGATATTAAACGCACTTGAGCTTCTGTGGGTGGATTGGAATAATAATACCCTTCGATCCCAAGTATTTTTACCCATCACCCCAAAGGATGCGGTTGAGGCGATCCTTCAGAAAATCTCTGCATGAATATTCTTCTGGTTAAACTCTCGTCACTCGGGGATGTGCTACATAACTTACCGATTGTGTGGGATATCCGTCGTAGCTATCCTGATGCCAGAATAGATTGGGTAGTTGAAGAAGGGTATGTAGAACTCTTAACGCCACTGTTATCGAATGAGAATTTTAGAGGCATTGACCACATCATTTCGGTGAGCGCGCGGCGCTGGAAAAAAGAATTTCTGCGCGGTGAGTTTAAAGAAGCCTTTCGAGAAGTAAAACACTTTAAAGCAGAGTTGCAAGCCGTGGAGTATGACGTCATGATTGAAACGCAGGGCTTACTCAAAGCAGCGTTCGTGACGCGTCTAGCCAATAAGTCGTCATCAGGCCTCATTGCTGGCATTGGTAACCGCACTCAGGATTCAGGGTATGAACCCTTATCCAGGTGGTTTTACGACACGAGTGTAAGTGTGCCACTGCATTGTCACGCGGTTGATCGCTCGCGCGCTGTGATGTCAGCTGCTTTAGGGATCAAAGTGCTGAGTCGTGATCTGCAACCACCCCAGTTTTATAGAAAGGCCTTCATTGCCGAGTTACAGAAAAATGCGAATCCTTTAGACTTAAATCCAAAAACCTATGTCATGTGTTTTCATGCCACAGCGCGGATGGCTAAATCCTGGTCACCGCAGAATTGGATTCAAGTCGGGGATTATTTAAGTGAGAAAAAACTCTCCCTCGTATTTCCGTGGGGAAATACGAGGGAAAAACAAGTGAGTGAGTATTTGGCATCGCACATTCCTGGCGCAGTGGTTCCAAAGTCATTTTCTATTCATGAGGCATTCACACTCGTGAGTCAAGCCAAGCTCAATATCGGTGTTGATACAGGACTCACCCATTTAGCTGCCATTTTAGACGCCCCGACAATTGAGTTATATGTTGATTCTCCACGATGGAAAACAGAGGGCTACTGGAACGACCGTATTATTAACTTAGGTAATACTAAAAATCCTCCAGCAGTCAAAGAAGTTCAAGAAGCCATTACCCGCTTAATTGTTTAATGCTTCTTGAAGCAGTAATTCCGAAGTGGGGCTGGACTTGATATGCTGGTATAGCTGCGTCATATTTTGATTAAAGGTATTCTTTTTTAAAAGTTCAATCTTAACGATGCCATATCGATGATAGATTTTCATGAAATCAGCAAACATGATGTTGCGTACTTTGTTGTAGTGACGAATTTTTAATATCTTCAATAATTTCAGTGGCGCAGCTTTAAAAAGGTTGGATAGTTTGACCACGAGAGGGCGTTCGTAAACCCCCTTTAAGTGGATACGACTCTGCCTTAACACCTGGGAGAATCCAATTTCAAGTTCCATAATCACCCGTGCTCGGTCATTGATGGGGGTCATCTCCTGCCACCAGCGAGACACATTCGGATGATCAAAGACTTTTCGCTGACAAGTGAACAGATAACTTTGTAAATGGGGTTTGATTTGTCGTGATTTAATCAAACCCATGGCTTCAAAGTTCTTTAATGCAGTTTGTTGGAAGTAAGCCTTGAATAATTTGTGAGTATCGAAACATACAAACGATGTATTCATCATCGTAATTGTGGTCAAGTAAGTCCATAGGTCAGTATCTTTTTTTAATTCGATCAGCCCCTGCCGATAGGAAAAGAAATCATAGCCAATATTTTCCCGGATGATTAATTGCACCTCAGGTGGTAGTTTATATTTTTCTGCTTCCAAAAGATGCGTGGAAACGAGGATGATTTTTTTGAAATGCTGTTGGATATGAGTCAGTAGATCAATCGTGTCTGTTCGCAGAAGACCTGATTCATGATAATGAGCTACTATTAATGCATTCATGACAATGCTCCTTACTTGCTGGGGAAGGTGTACATAATGAACCCCATCCATTCTATGGATGGGGTTAAATCTTCATTTGATATTACTAAAAAAACATTACGATAGATACAATAGTTATGACATATTAGATACTAAATATCAAATACGTCACAATAGATACTTTTTAAGAGGCGACTGGGCAAAGATGGCTAAGTCTTGCTCACAGGAGAACGGAATCTAGGAGCCGTGAAGCGAGTTCGACACCAAAAAGAAAGAATTAGTTCTTCAATCACTGCAGAAGAGCCTAACTTCTAATGCAGTAGTGCGTTCACAGACTTTAAATCATCATCAGTTAATACTGCCGCTAAGGATTTTAATTTAAGACCATTCATGATGGCAGCGTATCGTGATTGATATAAAGTCGCCTGAGTTGTAATCAATTGATCCTGCGCATTAAGGACGTCTAAGTTAATACTGACGCCCACTTCATAACCGACTTTGCTGGATTGCAGCGAAACTAAAGCTGATTTTTCAGCAGCCTCATAGGCTTTTACTTGAGACAAGCCGCTATTAAAACCTAAATAAGCCTGCTTAGAAGACGTCGCATTAGTCCGCTTAGCGAGTTCATAATTTGCTTTGGCTTGATCCCACTGAGCAACTGTTTGCCGAACCGTTGCAGAGATATATCCACCAGTAAAAAGCGGCACAGACACTTGGATACCTAATTGATTGGCATAGTAGGTATTAGGGAGCGGGTTATAGGATGCGGTCGTACCACTTAAACTCGTGCTGTAGCCTGTCGAGGCGGTTAAATTCACAGTAGGTAGACGTGAGGCACGCGCACTGTTGTAATTGCTTTTAGCGATTTCAGCATTGAGCTTAGCAATTAAAACGTTATAGTTCACCTCTTCAGTTTGTTTGGCCCACTCATCCATCGATTGACCCGATGGTAAATGGAGTGCTTCTACGATATCTGTAGTTGCAATTTGTCCTTTATCTTTTTTAAGATATTTGATTGTGCGGTTATCCACCACAGTTGAGATATTGGCTTGTTTGGTCAGAGGTAAAATCGCATCAACAGAGCGCCCTACAATTTGCTCTAAACCAGATTTTTTAACGATCAGGTCCGCTTCTGCTGCGATTTCTTGAGCAATTACGAGATCATAACGAGACTGAGCGGCATTAGTGTCCACAATGGTTGCTGTGCCCACTTCAAAATTTCGTTTGGCTTGCTCGAGTTGCTCTTTGATTAAGCCTTTTTTGTTGCGATACAAGTCTAAATTATCTTGGGACGTGAGGGCATCAAAATATGCTTGAGAAACTCGCACAATTAAGTCTTGTTGTGCCTGTGCAAAAGTAGCTTCTGCTACTCCTGTAAGAAAGTCACCTTGGTTAAATTTTTCGTAGGCAGCCCAGTTAAAAAGAGGCTGCGTTAAATTAAGTCCCCATCCGGTATTGGAGATGGTGTAATCTTTTTTACCCAGGTTGGGATCGTAACGCAGGTCGTTAGAACCTGTATTCATGGTCCCAGTAAGCTGCGGCATCAGTAATGAGAAGGCTTGCCAGTAGTATTCTTTACCGGCGATATAGGCTGCTTTAGCTGCATTATAGGTGGGGTCGTATTGAGCGGCTTCTTGAAACAACTTAATGAGGTCAAAGGCTTGAGGATTGCGGTTATCAACAAAGCGCGGTCCACTCGAAGCATTCTTCAATGCAGACGAATTTCCTGAGGGGCTTTGCATCGAGCTTTGAATTGCATCTTGGGCCGTCGAAGTTGAATTCGCTTTTTTTTGCGCAAAACTCACATTGGGTTGCACGAGTGCAAAGCAAAGAATAGATGTACCAAACATCAGCGAGATGTCACGTTGCAATTTTGTCATTGTTGGATGAACTTCAGATGAGGAATTCGTCAAAACCAGGCCCTTTAATGGATTCTTGTTGAATATAGTAAACGATTTTAAGAATTATCCCTACCAAACCTTTTTTAGGACGGGTATTGGACAGTTAAGCTTATGTTGCTACGTTATTTATGAATTAACCACCCCTTAGAACACAAAGTGGCTTAATTCTTCTTTAGGCACTTGCAACATCGGGACTAAAGTCTCAAATAAGGTCTTTGTTTGGAAATAATCATGGCTGATTCGGGTCACGAGCTCAACAGACATTAAAGGCTCTGTCCCCACAAAAGCGATCAGTTTTCCACCGATGGACAACTGATTTTTGAGGTTTTGTGGGATTTGAGGAAGACCGCCTGAGACACAAATCAGGTCATAACTCTGATGGGCACCCTGATGCCAACCTTTAGAAGCGTCCCCAGTCATGACGCGCACATTAGGTATTTTTGATTTATTCAGGTTAGTCACGGCAAAGTGGGCTAAATCAGGGTTAATTTCAACAGAAGTGACATGTTTTGCGAAATATCCTAGGAGGGCTGCCATGTAACCCGAGCCAGTTCCAATCTCAAGAACATTTTCCTTACCCGTGGGTTTAATGGCTTGAAGGATACGTGCCTCCAATTTTGGCTCCATCATGACTTCACCCGAATGGTTAATCGGAAGTTGGATGTCGCTAAATGCGAGGAGAATTTGTTCTTCATTCACGAAGAATTCACGCCTAACTACGGTTAAAACCTCTAAAATATCCTTGTCAGTCACCCACCAAGGTCGAATTTGCTGTTCTATCATCTTAAAACGAGCAGAAGGGATTGACCACGATAAGTTATTGGTTTGATTTAATGTCATATTGAGTAGTCAAAATAAAGAAATCATTTTTTAAAATTAAAAAGCAACTATATCAATTAAGATCGAACAGTGGAATCCAATTTTAAACCTCAAAAAACACAATCGTATTTAAAGCGGCATCCTTGGGTATTCCGAATTGCTATTTTAGTCATCATTTTAATCCTAGCTGCCATCGGATGGCGAATTGCTAAAACAGTTTTTGGAGTCAATCAACCGAAATTTAAAACGGTGGCGGTCGAGGCTGGCTCTATAGTATCAACGATTAGGGCTAGTGGCACTCTCAATCCCGTGCGCTCAGTGACGATTGGTACCCAAGTTTCAGGCCGCATTGCCGAGTTACTGGTCGATTTCAATGACAAAGTGAAGGCGGGTCAAGTGATTGCTTTAATTGACCCCAGAGAGTTTCAGGCAAGATATGACCAAGCGCTCGCTAATTATGAGCTAGCACTTAAAAATCACCAGTTCAATCTTAAGTTGTTGGCTCAAGGGTTTATTTCACAGCAAGCCACGGTCGTGACCGAAGGTGCTCTCAAAGCATCTCAAGGTGCGCTGGATTTAACTAAAAAATCTTTAGATGATTCGATTATTCGTTCGCCCGTCGATGGTGTTGTTGTCAAGCGAAGTGTTGAGGTGGGACAAACGGTGGCGGCTAGCCTGCAGTCCCCAGAAATATTTATCATCGCGAAAAACTTAGCAGAAATGCAAGTCGAAACCTCAATCGATGAGTCAGATGTGGGGAGGATTAAAGAAGGTCAAGAAGCCACTTTTACGGTAGACGCTTTTCCAGGGCAAGTATTTAATAGTAAGGTTAAACAAGTTCGTAAGGCGCCAGTCAATATCCAAAACGTGGTGACGTATACCGTTTTGTTAGTGGCTGATAACCCGGAGTTCAAATTACTTCCTGGTATGACAGCCAATGCCAAGATTTTGGTGGAGCAGCATGATCAAGTCATCAAAATTTCTAATATGGCCCTACGTTTTCGTCTACCGCCCAATTTAATCCCCGAGAATCCAGATCAAATTAGCAAAGCGCAAAATAACCAAGCACAAAATAACCAAGCACAAAAACCCCCGGGTGCCGGAACAAATGCTGACGCTCCCCCAGGTAGTGATAGCTCTTCAAAATATCGTCCTGGCGGTCGATCATCAGGCAGTGGCGGAAATTATCGGACTGTATATATTCTTTCGCAAGAGGGTTTGAAACAAACTGTCACACGCAAGGCGTTTAGGATTGGAATCACAGACGGTGAAAGTACTGAAATACTGCCACTCAGAGATAGCAAAGAACCCGAGTTAAAAGTAGGTGATCTCGTGATTATGGGTATCGAAGGACAAAACTCTGCTAACGGCGGAGCAGGTCCTTCAGGGCAAAATAGTGGCGGTCGTGGTCCAAGAGGCTTTTAATCTTGGCTGATCTGATAGCTAATTACTGATGAGTGTATTAATCCATACTGAAAATCTTGTAAAAGCCTATGGCTCTGGCGTACAAGAAGTTCGGGCCCTTGACGGTGTGAGCTTAGATATTGAAGCGGGTGATTTTGTAGCCATTATTGGGGCATCAGGATCAGGTAAATCAACATTCATGAATATGATTGGCTGCTTAGATCAACCGACAAGTGGAATCTATGAACTCGCGGGTGAGAATGTGAGCCATTTAAGTATGGATCAATTAGCAACCGTGCGTAATCGGCGCATTGGTTTTGTGTTTCAGCAATTTAATTTATTAGCCAGGACCTCTGCACTCAATAATGTGATGATGCCACTCTTGTATGCAAGGGAAGGGCCCTTATCACAACTCACCAAAGCAGAGCAGTTGAGTCATGCCAAATTAAGATTAGAACAAGTGGGCTTAGGTGATCGGCTCACTCATACTCCAGGAGAACTATCAGGGGGACAACAACAACGTGTCGCTATTGCAAGAGCTTTAGTGAATGACCCAGCGCTGATTCTTGCGGATGAGCCCACGGGGGCATTGGATTCGAAAATGACGATAGAGATCATGCATCTTTTAACCAAGCTCAATCAAGAAGGTATGACAGTCATAGTGGTGACCCATGAACCTGACGTTGCTGCCTTTGCAAAAAGAGTGGTGGTGTTCAAAGACGGGAAGATCGTAGAGATTAAAAATAATCTAATTCCTGCTGTTTTAGATTCTTCTGGAGCGAGCATCTGATATGGCTGTCTTAGCTGCTTCTATGAATCTTACGATTGCCATGAGGGCATTACGCGTTAATAAACTTCGTTCAATTTTAACGATGCTGGGTATTGTGATTGGGGTAGCTGCGGTGATCGCAATGGTGGCTATCGGTGGCGGTGCTCAGCAACGGGTGCAGGCGCAAATTGCGAGTTTAGGCTCCAACTTACTTATTGTGATTCCAGGATCAGTGATTCAAACTGGAGCGCGATTAGGTTTAGGGAATGCTCAGACATTAACAGAACTTGATTCCAAAGCAATCTTAGCGGAGTTGCCCGAAGTCACGGTTGCCGCTTCAATGACACGGGGATCAGCCCAAGTCGTTTATGGCAATGCCAATTGGTCCACGTCCGTATATGGAGTCTATAACGATTTCTTTGATGCAAGAGAGTGGGGCTTATCGGATGGTCGTCTATTTGATCAGGGTGAGATCACTCGTTTTGGCAAAGTCTGTATTTTAGGTAAGACAGTCGCTAATCAATTATTTGGGGAAGATGATCCCATGAATCAAATGGTGAGGATTCGAGGGATCCCTTTTGAAGTGATTGGTATTGCTGAAACAAAAGGGCAAAGTAGTCAGGGGCAAGATCAAGACGACGTTATTTTTGTGCCACTGACTACGGGTCGTAATCGTTTATTTGGTGAGACAAGAGGAAGAATCGCGCGAGTAGGGACCATACTTGTTAAAGCCAGTGATGGCGCAGATACCAATGAAGTACAGGAAAAAATGACGATACTACTTCGTCAACGACACCGGATGCAACCTGGGATGGAAAATGATTTTCAAATTCGTAACCTCACTGAAATTCTAAAGACGCAAGAGGCTGCGAGTCGGGTGATGTCGATGTTGTTAGCTGCTGTGGCATCGGTGAGTCTCTTGGTTGGTGGTATTGGGATTATGAATATCATGCTCGTATCTGTGACGGAAAGGACTCGAGAAATTGGACTTCGCCTAGCTGTTGGTGCAAGGGGAAAAGATATTTTGACGCAATTTTTAGTTGAAGCGATGACCTTAGCAACTCTGGGAGGGGCGATTGGCGTTGTTTTGGGGATCGCTATTTCAGCGATAGTGGCTTATTTTGCAGACTGGGACATTAGTATTTCTTTTGGCGCCATAGTTCTTGCAGTAGGATTCTCAGCAGCGATTGGTATTTTCTTTGGGTACTATCCTGCAAAAAAAGCAGCGCAAATGCAGCCGATTAATGCTTTGCGTTATGAGTAGATGGATGAGTGGAGGTTAGCGATCTACTCTAAGAATTTACATCCTAAGACGATGCCCTCGCAGTAAAGATACTTATCCACTAAAATCTACTCAATTAATCTCAGAAAGTTGAACCATGGAATTTGTATTATTAGCTAAAGCTCTTGTACTTGGAATAGTTGAAGGCTTAACAGAGTTTTTGCCGATATCAAGCACCGGACATTTAATTTTGGTGGGGCATTTACTTGGCTTTAATAATGAGTTGGGTAAGGCTTTTGAAGTGATTATTCAGCTTGGGGCAATACTTGCGGTATGTTGGGAATTCCGTACGAAGATTATTCTTGTGGTGAGTGGACTCTTTCGTCAAAAACAGTCGCAACGATTTGCACTAAATGTGATTGTTGCCTCAATACCCGCGATTATTTTGGCACTGATCTTTGGCAAGATGATTAAAGCGCATTTATTCGCTCCAGTCCCTGTGGCCTTGGCGTTCATTGTTGGTGGGTTCATTATTCTTTTTGCTGAAAAATTAGAGCAAAACAAGGAAGAAAAAAAGAAATTAATAAATGATCAAAGTTCCCCAAAAATTCAGTCGATGGACGACCTCAGTATTGCAGATGCAATTAAAGTAGGACTTGCACAGTGCGCCGCATTAATACCGGGGACATCACGATCGGGAGCCACTATTATCGGCGGAATGTTATTAGGAATTCCTAGAAAAGTTGCGACTGAGTTTTCATTCTTCTTGGCCATTCCAGTGATTACGGGTGCAACAGTATATGAACTGTTTAAGTTAAGACATGATACGGCAACACTTGATTTATCAAGCTTTGGGCCTGTTTTGGCGATTGGATTTATAGCCGCATTTATTTCTGCATTTTTATGTGTGAAGTGGTTACTTCATTATGTAGCTCATCATAACTTCAAGCCATTTGCTTGGTACCGTATCTTTTTTGGAGGGATTGTTTTGTTGACCGCATACACTGGGGTAGTGGACTGGGCGCATTAGAAATTGCTCAAATATCTTAGTCGATAATAAGGAATCATGGAAGAGCCTAAAGAATCTGATCAGAGGTCTCGTCGCATTAAATCGTTTGTAATGCGAGCGGGTAGAACGACGGCGGCACAACAAAAAGCTTTAGAAGAATTGGGTCCCCAGCATTTAATCCCGTTTGTTCAAGAAGAGCTTCATTGGGATAAAATTTTTACTAAAAACTTAACTCAATCGCATCCCAGTATTCTTGAAATTGGTTTTGGCATGGGAGAAACCACTGCACATATTGCACTACTTCGACCGCAGGATAATTTCTTAGCTATAGAAGTTCATGAGCCCGGTGTAGGTGCACTGCTTAAGAAAATTGGTGAAGAACAGATTACGAATTTAAAACTAATTCGGCATGACGCCGTTGAGGTGATTGAACATATGATTCGTGATACCTCCTTAGATGGTGTTCATATTTTCTTTCCGGATCCTTGGCATAAAAAAAGACACAATAAAAGAAGGTTGGTGCAACCAGAATTTATTCATCAACTCTGTCAGAAATTAAAACTAGGCGCATATATTCATTTGGCGACGGATTGGCAAGAATACGCTCAGCAAATGCTTGAAGTGTTAAGCCATGAATTATTATTAAAAAATACCTCTATCTCAATGGAAGAGTTAGAAGATGGCTCAAAAATCCCAGGGTATGCAGACAGACCAAGTTATCGGCCGATTACTAAATTTGAAAAAAGAGGTTTGCGCTTAGGCCATGGTGTGTGGGATCTAGTTTTTCTAAAAGTCTGATGTGAAGAAAAATTAGTTTGAGAGTAATTCGATGTAATGAGTGTAGCTAAACGTGCAATTCTTTTTATTTCCTGTTGCTTCTTTGATGATCTCCAATAATGATCAGGGAGTTGTGGATGAATTTTTCTAAATCATCTAAAAGCTCTAAAACATACTCTGCTGGAGGCGAGACAAAGACAGCATTTCCTAGTCGCGTGCATCCGATCCAGTTTTGAGAGCGTCTAAGAGCTCCGGGTTGTTTGCCACTTCCTCTTGCGGTATTTAATAAAGTTTATGAGCAGTCTCTAAAATAAAAAAGCCCGGAAGGTTTCCGGGCTTAGTCAGTTTCATTGTTAATCTGTAGTTATAAGCCAATACAGACGTACTTCATTTCAAGGTATTCGTCCATACCCCAAACGCTACCTTCGCGACCGAGTCCAGATTGTTTAACGCCACCAAATGGAGCAACTTCATTTGAGAATAAGCCTGTATTGACACCCACTAGACCATACTCTAAAGCTTCTGCGACTCTCCAAATTCTGCCAATATCTCTGCTATAGAAATAAGAGGCCAGTCCAAATTCAGTATTGTTTGCAGCCTGAATAACTTCAGCTTCATCCTTGAATGGCATTACAGCTGATACTGGGCCAAATGTTTCTTCAGTCATGATTTGCATATCGTTGGTCACATTTGCTAGAACAGTTGGCTCAAAGAATAAGCCACCTTTTGCATGAGGTTTTCCACCGGTCACTAAACGAGCACCTTTATCGAGGGCATCTTTAATATGGCGTTCAACTTTTTCTATGGCTTGCGGTTCAATTAAAGGACCTTGCGAAACCCCATCCTCTAAACCGTAACCCACTTTAAGGGCAGCTGAGGCTGCGCCTAATTTTTCAACGAATGCATCATGAAGGCTTTCATGGACATAGAAGCGGTTGGTACACACGCAAGTTTGTCCTGCGTTGCGATATTTTGAAGCTACCGCACCAGCAACGGCAGCATCAAGGTCAGCATCTTCAAAAACAATAAATGGAGCGTGGCCACCTAATTCAAGGGCAACCTTCTTCACAGTTGGTGCGCACTGTTCCATCAAAATGCGGCCAACAGGTGTAGATCCTGTGAATGACAAGTGGCTGACTGTTTTCGATGCGCATAAAGTTTTACCAATCGTAATGGAGCGATCGCCGTCTGCGGTAATGATGTTAATCACGCCATCAGGAATACCAGCACGCTTGGCCAGTTCAGCTAATGCCAAAGCGGATAAAGGTGTTTGTTCTGCGGGTTTAATCACGATAGTGCAACCAGCTGCAATTGCAGGTGCGACTTTACGAGTAATCATGGCCATTGGAAAATTCCAAGGCGTAATTGATACGCATACACCGATGGCTTGCTTTAAGACTACAAGACGCTTATCAGACCAGGTCGTTGCTGGAATAGAGCCCATCACTCGCTTAGCTTCTTCGCCAAACCACTCAATAAATGAGGCGCCGTATCCAATTTCACCGCGAGACTCTGAGAGAGGTTTACCTTGCTCAATCGTCATGAGTTTGGCGAGATCTTCGGTATTTTCTATAATCAGCTCAAACCACTTTCGCATTACTGTGGCACGTTCTTTTGCAGTCTTATTTTTCCATCCTGGTAAAGCTTGATGAGCCGCTGCAATTGCAGCTTCTGCAGCGCTGGAATCAAGATTAGCAACTTTTGCAATGAGTTCGCCATTAGCGGGATTGTGAACTGGGAAAGTTTCATTATTTTTTCCGCTAACCCACTGGCCTTTAATAAAGGCCTTTTCTATAAATAAACTTGGGTCTTTTAAAAGGGAAGGTACAGAAGGTGAGGCGACGCGCTCAGGTGCGTTCATAAATAAATCTCCAAATAATAGGTTGTGGCGAAGATCTATTATATTAGTGCACTAAGCCATTACGCATCAAAATAACTCAATCATTTAAAATTCAGGGGCTATTTTGTAACGGTCATGAAACACGTAAGATCCCCAAGAAGGTCCCTAAGGTTAAACTTTGGGTAGGACTATTTAAGTAAAACGAATCAAAATAAGCCCTTTTTTTATTTCATATTATAAGAAATAGCTCAAATAATTGAGTAATTTAATGAATTTCAGATCATAAAATTAGTGATCACTAACATTATATTTTGACTGAATTAAAAGGGATTTTGAAGAGAAAATGAGTTGTTACCCTAGTTTTTGAGGTATCTTTATAACCAAAGTATGCAGTTAATTTTTTCTATATTGTTGACTAGTTATAAAGACTTTCCTACTATGAGGCTTCTTTAGCAATGTATTAGGCCCCATGAAATTTTACTTCGATCTATTTATTCACGATCTTCAGTCTTGGTTTGAACACGCTTCACAACTTTCTACTATTTGGTCAACGCACTCTGATCATCCGACAAGGGGCAAAATAGTCAGGGCGGGTCATCAACTTGGCGTCGTGACAGTATTTCTTCTCATCGGATTGTTTATCGTCAATCCATCCATCCGCACCCAAATCAACAATAGTCTTTTTGGGGATAGTAATCATTCCGAGTTGGCTAGCGCTGACATCGAAAATAACGCTTTGGACACCCCCTCATTGAAGATGGTCTCCTACACTCCTTCGGTTGCATCACCTCTGAACTCAGAAATCATGGGTGTTCCTGTGCCATCAATTGCTGGCTTAGCAAATCAAATACCGACATCGAGTATCGACCCCAAGGCAATCGATCAAAAGCTCATGGTCACCATCGAAGATCAACAAAAAGTTGCCGATTTCATGGCGTATAAATATCGTATTGATCCCAAGGATGTTCGACAGTATGTGAACCAGGCTATGGTGGTTTCCAAGGAGGTTGGTTTAGACCCAGTATTAATAGTTGCGGTCATGGCCATTGAATCGAGATTTAATCCATTTGCACAAAGTGGCGCAGGTGCGCAAGGCTTGATGCAAGTGCTCACCCGTGTCCACACAGAAAAATATATTCCTTATGGTGGAACATCAGCAGCATTTAAGCCTGAGGCTAATATTAGAGTGGGCGCTTACATTCTTAAAGGCTATATTGCCCAATCGGGTTCACTTCAAGGTGGTCTTCGGTATTACGTAGGTGGCGCTTATGTTGGGGATGGAGGCTACGCGGGTAAAGTACTGCGCGAGAAAGAGCAATTGGTTTCTCTATTAAAAGGAGAAATCAGTCCCGTGAATGAAGCCTTAAAAAGTGTGAATCCGGTTCTGAGCTTATTAAATGACCTCGTCCAAACAAAGTCAAATCCAAGTGTTGTAAATCCTAATCAGATCGTTGCGGGTAACGACCTCATGAGTACTGAAGTGGTAAATCGCCAAGAGACTCAGCAAGGGCCAACATTAGAGATGCAACCAGCGCCTTAAGGTCTAAAAAACTGCTTTCTCAGAATACACACCAGAGGACAGGTAAATAAAACTTTAAGTAATTGCATTGGTAAATCCATCCCCGGTAGATACTCTCTTATTAAAAGATTGAATACATAAATACTATTAACTTGCCATTCAATAGAAGTGCAGAGCCTGCTTCATAAATCCCAAGTTGTCCTTGTTGAGAAAAATAAAGATGGTATGAGTGACGCCTGGAGATTCAATACGTTTAAGGGCGCGCGCGGATGATAATTTGTCCGCAAAATATATGTCTGGCGCCTACGGAGCTGTACAAGAAATCTACTACGTACTGCGAAATTGATGAGGTAACAACATTTGTTCGTTGCTTGTTTAATTTTATTACGTTTAGACAGATGGACTTTTAATCCCATCTCCTTACCGCCAACAGCCTTACGATCTATTGGGCAACTTCTTGGAGCGATGAGTGAAGGTCGCCCAATCACTTTGATGCCATCAAAACGTGAGTTCTCAACTGTTAAAGCTGCGAACTTCATTAATGTATCTCGACCATTTGTAATTAAAGAAATAGAAGTGGGAAGATTGAAGCATCGCATGGTCGGTAGTCATCGGAGGATTGCGTTTGAGGATTTAGTGAAGTACATGAATATAATGCAACAAAAGCAACAAAGGCAACAGGCCGCACTAGATAGAATTGCAGACAATGC
>Ga0194047_10000620_pt1 | contig 23232 bp, 18 predicted proteins | sample JunL225m_MetaG_2_FD_160070 | JGI IMG/M metagenome (GOLD analysis project Ga0194047, IMG submission 160070) | Anoxic zone freshwater microbial communities from boreal shield lake in IISD Experimental Lakes Area, Ontario, Canada - Jun2016-L221-5m | ecosystem: Environmental > Aquatic > Freshwater... | reverse complement strand
AACGCGCCCTAGAAATCATTGGGCGCGTTAAACCCTGTGATGCAGAGGTCATGGAAAATCCTCGTGCTCGCTCGGCCATCATGCGCATAGCAGAAAAGCGCATGGAGGTGGATACATGAATCGCGCCACGCTAACTTTGCTTGCCTTGTTATTAATTTGTGCGCTTTCACTAGTGGCTGCTCAGCAACGGGCACGTAAATTATTCCTTGCTCAGGAACAGGCCCAAATTGAAGAGCGTAAGTTAAATCAAGAATGGCTACGTTTGGAATATGAGCAGCGTAATCTTTCCAAGTCTGCAAGGATTCGTGATGTAGCACGTAATCAACTGCATATGTCACCGATTTCTCCTGAGCGTACTTTGTACTTGAGAGAGGTCAAATGAGGCCAGTAGGATTTTCTACATCCCCTAATTTAGTTTTGCGTCTGCCAATGTGGCGGTCGCGCTTAATGCTATTCCTCTTATTCTTTGTCTTTATGTTGCTACTGATCCGAGCCTTTTGGATTCAGGGTCCAGGTAATGCATTTTATGAAGCTAAAGGAATACGTGGCACTCAGCGTGAATTGGAGTTACCCGCTAGCCGTGGAAAAATTTTGGATCGTAATGGTCAGGTCATTGCTACCAGTTTGGAAGCAAAGTCTGTGATTGCTTATAACGATACGATACCAGATGATCTATCTGCCGAGAAAGTAAAAAGCTTGGCCAATCTCTTGCAGATCAGCGAATCAGAGTTGCGTAAGAAACTCAAAGAAGAGCGTAAGCAAATTTTCTTAAAGCGTCAGGTCGACCCGGCAGTTGCGCAGCAAATTAAACAATTAGAAATTCCAGGCATTGGTTTAAATAATGAATATCGTCGCTTTTACCCAGAAGGGGAGGCGATGGCTCACGTCGTTGGTTTTACTAACGTAAACGATAAGGGTCAGGAAGGAATGGAGCTTTCTAGAGAGAAAGAGCTTGCTGGCCATCCTGGGCAAAGAAGAGTAGTAGTAGATCGTCTTGGTCGAGTTGTAGAGGAGATGGCAATTTTGCAGTTGCCACAAAACGGTAAAGACTTAAATCTGTCGATAGATAGCAAGATCCAATTTCTTGCCTATAACGCTGTGAAGAACGCAGTTGAACAACATCATGCAAAAGCTGGTGGTGCTGTAGTGCTAGATACGCAGACCGGTGAAATCTTAGCACTAGCAAATTACCCCAGTTATAACCCAAATGATCGTAAATATTTAACAGGCGAACAATTACGTAATCGTGTCTTGACAGATACTTTTGAGCCAGGCTCAACCATGAAGCCATTTACGGTTTCATTAGCGCTTGAAAAAGGCCAAGTGCAACCAAATACGCAAATGGTAATCGGTGCGAAGTATTTAATTGGACCCAAGCCAATTACTGATACCCATCCTTATGGAGTACTCACTGTTGCGCAAATAATTCAAAAGTCTAGCAATATTGGTACAGCCAAGTTGGCAATGAATACCAGTCCACAAGAAATGTGGGAACTGTATACAGCCGCTGGTTTTGGCCAGGTTCCAAAGATTGGTTTCCCTGGCGCAGTCTCTGGCACATTGCATCCTTATAAAAAATGGGTCCCGTCTGATCAAGCGCGTATTGCGTTTGGATATGGTATTTCTGCTTCACTATTCCAGGTTGCACGTGCCTATACGATCTTTGCACGCGATGGTGAGTTAGTACCATTGACGATTGAGCGTAGTCCAGAAATTAAAGCAGGTACACCAGTAATTTCTGCCAAGACTGCTATTGAGATGCGTAGCATGCTTGAGACAGTGACCGAGCCAGGTGGTACTGCAATTAAGGCACAAGCTGAAGGCTTCCGCGTTGGTGGAAAAACAGGTACAGCACACAAATTGGTAGGCAAGGGATACGGTAATAAATACCGGGCTTATTTTGCTGGCTTAGCACCAATAAGCGCTCCTCGCATAGTTGTTGCAGTGATGATTGATGAGCCAACTGGTGGTAGCCACTACGGCGGTGACGTTGCAGCACCAGTCTTTTCTACTATTGTCAGCGAAACTCTACACACTTTGAACGTATTGCCTGATTCCAAAGTCAAGCAAATGGTATTGCAGGATAAAACGCCAGAAGAGGTTCGCACAGCAAATGTCCAAACCCAGCATGTGGTTCTGAAAAGATGAGGGTGGCATTGAATATAGAGCCCAATCACTTGATTGAACACATACAAAGCCTAGTGGATGTATCTGCTAAGGTGTGCGCAGATAGTCGCCAGATTCGGTCTGGCGACATCTTTTTTGCCTACCCAGTGGGTCATGGCAACGCCCTGCGTGATGGCCGCCAATATATTGATGCGGCATTAGCAAATGGTGCAGCACTTGTAATCTTTGACCCAGCAGGTGTCGATGCTCAATATTTGAGTCACCCCCAGTGTTTTGCCGTGGAGAATCTTGCTGCCAATGCTGGGGAACTTTGCGCTCAATGGTACGGCTATCCTAGTAAGCAATTACAAACCATTGGTGTTACTGGAACTAATGGAAAAACTAGTATTACTCAGTGGTTGGCAGGAGCGCTAGATAGCGCTGGTCATCGGACTGCGGTATTGGGAACTTTAGGATCTGGCTTTGTCGGAAGTCTCGTCCAGACTGGCTATACCACGCCCGATGCACCACGTTTACAAACGCAATTACAAGAGTTACTTGATGCAGGAGCTAAACAGTTAGTCATGGAGGCTTCCTCACACGCTCTTGAGCAAGGCCGCATTGCTGGCGTTGAATTTAATTGTGCAGTATTTACCAATCTCACCCAAGATCATTTGGATTACCACGGAAATATGGCCGATTATGGGGAGGCGAAAGCTAAGTTATTTCAGGTGGCAGGTCTTGAGCATGCAGTCATTAATTTTGATGATGCCTTTGGACGTGAATTAGCCATGAAACTTTTGGCAAAGGGTGCCGTCAAAGTCTGGGCATATGCATTAGGCAAAGAGGCCTTAAGTGGCTTTGAAAAATTTGGTGACCGACTAGAACGTGTGTACGCAAATAATTGCGTTCTCAATGGTATTGCCTATAGCGCGCAATTTATTCATGAGGGTGTGAGTTCGAATACTCTCCATATTCCAGTTATTGGGGAATTTAATTTAAGCAATGCCTTGGCAGTATGGGTAGTTCTTCTTACGCAGGGACTAAGCCCTGATGAGGCCAGTAAAAAAATGACACAGCTTCGTCCTGTTCCGGGGCGGATGGAATTAATACCATTGGGTAAGCATGCTGAAGCTGAGGGCTTATTAGTCATAGTTGACTATGCACATACTCCAGATGCTTTGCAAAAAACCTTGCAAGCGATTCGTCCAATTGCTGAACAGCGCCATGGAAAAATTTGGTGTGTTTTTGGCTGTGGGGGTGATCGTGATATTGGTAAGCGTCCTCAAATGGGCGCGGTTGCTGAGAAGCTAGCAAATCACATCATCATTACTAGTGACAATCCTCGCTCAGAGGATCCACAAGCAATCATGAATATGATTAAGTCGGGCATGAGTGATCGTGATAACAATATTCAAATGATTGCAGATCGCGCTGCTGCCATTATGGCTGCGGTTCGTCATGCAGACCCCCAAGATATTGTTTTGGTAGCCGGCAAAGGTCATGAAACTTCGCAAGAAATTAATGGCAAAAAATTTGATTTTTCTGATCACGAGCATATTCTTTTGGCAACTGGGGGAGTGGTCTGATGTCCGTAATGACAACGCTCTCTGCGCTTCAGGCAATGTTGCCTGGAAGTACGCTAGTGAATAGCTCAGAGCTTGCTGCTCAGCAAATCAATATTTCAAGGATTGGTACAGATAGTCGCCAAATTGAAAAAGATGAATTGTTTGTGGCACTAACAGGTGAGCGCTTTGATGCGCATGACTTTTTGTCAGGCCTGATTAAAGCGGGTGCGGGTGCTGCACTCATTAGTGATCAAGATAAGTGCCCTAAAGATTTAGCTGCGATTTGTGTACCCGATACCAGAGTTGGGTTAGGAGCTTTAGCAGCCGCTTGGCGTACAAAACATCCTATTCCTCTAGCATTGGTAACAGGTAGTAATGGCAAGACCACTGTAAAAGAAATGATTGCCTCTATTTTTAAGGCAGCCGTTGGCGAAGATTGCACCCTGGTTACAAAAGGTAATCTAAATAATGATATTGGCTTGCCATTAACATTATTAAAGTTGCGTTCGACCGATCAACTTGCGGTAGTGGAATTGGGAATGAATCATCCCGGTGAGACAGCTGTATTAGCTACAATTGCCCAGGCCAATATTGCATTAATTAATAATGCACAGCGTGAACATCAAGAGTTCATGGCTACTGTTGCTGCTGTCGCTGAAGAACATTCAGCAGCAATTAAAGCTTTGCCATTAAATGGCATTGCAGTTTTCCCTGCAGACTCAGAATTTGCTAGTGTATGGCGTGAAGCTGCTGCTGGCCGCAAGATAATGGACTTCGTATTGCAATCAGGATCCGCTAGTGATCGAGCCTCTGTCACGGGACGCCTTTTAAATAGTGGTCTTGTACAGATGCAAACTGAACATGGCACTATAGAGATTCAGCTCAAGACATTGGGTAGTCATAACGTACGAAATGCTCTGGCTGCAAGTGCTGTAGCGCTTGCAGCTGGTCTAAGTCTTGAAAAAATTCAGCAAGGTCTTGAAGCTTTCTCGCCAGTGAGCGGACGTATGCAAGCCAAGCCCATGGACTCCAATCACACCTTAATTGATGATAGCTATAACGCTAATCCTGATTCGGTGAGGGCAGCCATTGATGCCTTGCAGTTAGCAGGCAATAGCTCTTGGTTAATTCTAGGTGATATGGGTGAAGTGGGTAATCAAGGCCCAGAGTTTCATCGTGAAGTAGGGGCATATGCTGCTTCACAGGGTGTAGATAGATTATTTGCACTTGGTGAGCAATGTCAATTTGCGATTGCTGGTTTTGAAGATAGCAAAAAAGCACTCTCACTCACTTCTAACTCCCAGCATTTTGCAGATATCGATTCACTCATTTCTACTTTAAGAAATGATTTGCAGAATCAAGCATTACATAGCAGTAGACATTTGAATATATTGGTAAAAGGTTCTCGTTTTATGCGTATGGAGCGTGTAGTCCAAGCCTTATTAGAGGAGGCTAAAGCATGCTCTTAATCTTGGCTCAATGGTTGCAGGATGACTTTAGTTTTTTTCGGGTCTTTAACTACATTACATTTAGAGCAGTGATGGCAACATTAACTGCCTTATTGATCGGCTTAGCAGCTGGCCCATGGGTCATTCGTAAATTGAGTGAATTGAAGATGGGTCAGGCAGTCCGTTCGGATGGACCTCAAAGCCATTTAGTGAAATCAGGCACACCAACGATGGGTGGTGTTCTTATTTTGATTGGTATTTTTGTTTCTTGTATGTTGTGGGCGGACCTGAGCAATCGTTTTATCTGGATTGTGATGATTGTTACATTTGGGTTTGGCTTGATTGGCTGGGTTGATGATTATCGTAAGGTCGCTAATAAAGATCCAAAGGGTATGGCCTCGAGAGAGAAATTTCTTTGGCAAACCTTCATTGGTTTGTTTGCCGCAATCTACTTAGCTTTTTCAGTTTCCGAAGTCAATAACCTCAAAGTATTACAACTTTTTTATGAATGGGTTAAGAGCGGCTTTGCATTAGATCTTCCTGCTAAAACCAATTTACTCTTACCTTTCATTAAAGAGGTAAGTTACCCATTGGGCATGATGGGGTTCATTATTTTGAGTTACCTAGTTATAGTAGGTAGTAGTAATGCAGTGAATTTGACGGATGGACTTGATGGCTTAGTCATCATGCCAGTCATCTTGGTAGGCGCTGCATTAGGAGCTTTTGCCTATGTGATGGGTAATGCAATTTATGCCAAATATTTATTATTTCCCTATATCCCAGGGGCTGGTGAACTCATGATCTTTTGTGGTGCTATGGGTGGTGCTGGCTTGGCATTCCTTTGGTACAACACTCACCCTGCGCAAGTATTTATGGGCGATGTAGGAGCGTTGGCTCTGGGTGGAGCATTGGGAACCATTGCAATCATCGTTCGCCAAGAAATTGTGTTGTTCGTGATGGGTGGTATTTTTGTTGCTGAAACTTTTTCAGTGATGTTGCAGGTGTTCTGGTTCAAATTCACCAAGAAACGCTATGGTGAGGGCCGTCGTATTTTCCGCATGGCACCTTTGCACCACCATTTTGAATTAGGCGGTTGGAAAGAAACGCAAGTAGTAGTTCGTTTCTGGATCATCACCATCCTTTTAGTCTTAATCGGCCTATCAAGCTTGAAATTACGATGAGCCAATAACGAATATGCTGAACATAGAAAATACTTTCGCCAATCCTGCCGCTCTAACTGACTCAAGTTATGAGGCTCCCCATCGTTTTCTGATTTTGGGCTTAGGAGAGTCTGGTTTAGCTATGGCGAAATGGTGTTTGCGTAATGGTGCGCAAGTGCGCGTGGCTGATACTCGTAATCAGTCTCAATTAACTACGCGCCAACTGGCCTGGGTTGATGAGTTAAGAATAACGGGCTTAAAGGATATTCAATTTGGCTCATTAAATGATGACTTACTTGTAGACATTGATGTAATTGGCATTAGTCCGGGCTTATCTCCTTTGGAAGAGCCAACTCAGTCATTCATAGTAAAAGCAAGAAAAGCCAGAATAGATGTTTGGAGTGAGATTGAATTTTTTGCGCGAGCGATTGCCGCATTAAGTCGTATGTCTAAGACAAGCCAGTCCTCGTATACATCCACAGTACTTGCGGTTACTGGCACTAATGGCAAAACAACTACTACCGCACTGACCGGGCAATTGTGTGAGCGCGCCGGTAAGAAAGTTGCCGTAGCTGGAAATATTAGTCCAGCAGCATTGGAAAAGTTAATGTCTTGTTTGGACAGCTCTGATCAGCTGGAGGATATGCCAGATATTTGGGTATTAGAGCTATCTAGCTTCCAATTAGCCTATACCTACTCTTTAAATGCTGCAGCAGCTACGGTTCTTAATCTTTCACAAGACCATTTAGATTGGCATGGAGACATGCAGAGCTATGCAGCTGCAAAAGCCAACATATTTGGTAAAGATACGATTTGCATCTTGAATCGCGATGATTCCTTGGTAATGAATTTATTGACTGAGGATCAAAAGGCTCAGCATTCAGTGGTGACATTTGGCGCAAATCGCCCGGATGAACAGGGTGCCTTTGGTATTGAACATGATTTACGTGCTGGCGGAATTGATTGGTTGGTATGGGCAGAGGTAGATGAAGATTTTGAGCCAAAGCCTAGGCGTCGTCGTAAAGGGGCAGTCGCGCAGGAAGACGAGCCATTACGATTAAAACGTTTAATACCTGCGGATGCACTCCGCATTCAGGGACGTCACAATGCCCTGAACGCTTTGGCTGCACTAGCGCTAGCAAGAGCAGCAAATTTGCCATTGAATGTTTTATTGCATGGATTGCGCGATTACCATGGCGAGCCACATCGTGTGCAAAGTATTGCCATCGTGAATGGTGTGGAATATATCGATGATAGTAAAGGCACTAATGTTGGAGCAACTGTCGCGGCCTTAAACGGTTTGGGTAGTAGTGAGTCTGGTAAGAGAATTTGGTTGATTGCTGGTGGCGATGGCAAAGGTCAAGACTTTAATCCTTTGCGTGAACCAACCTTACGATTTGTAAAAGGAATTTTTCTGATCGGCAAAGATGCTGAAAAGATCTCTGAGATATTGAACCAGGATGTGCCATGCATGCTAAGCGGCACTTTATCGGCAGCCGTTCAAGCGGCTGCAGCCCAGGCACAGTCAGGGGATGTCGTATTACTTTCTCCAGCGTGTGCAAGTCTTGACCAATTCCGTGACTACGTTGAGCGTGCTCAATTATTCGCTTCTAAGGTTGAAGAGTTAGGCCTGCGTTTCGAAGGAGTTCAAGCATGAGCTTAAGAGAAAAAATCTTTCCTGAAAATCGGATGGGATTAAACCGCTTCTGGAATTTTTCTCGCGGTGGAATAGATAATTTCCGAAGCGGCTTAAGAGATGCCGTCTCTGGTGTGGAGCAAACACGTTCGCGCATGATGGACTATGATCAATTGTTAGTATGGGCAGTCTTATCTTTGGCGCTCATTGGCTTAGTGATGGTGTATTCGGCCTCTATTACTCTGGCTGATGGACCAAAGTATGCAAATTACAGCAGTAATTTCTTCTTAATTCGCCATATGATTTCTCTCGCGATAGCTGTTGGCGTAGGAATTTGGGTATTTAAGATTCCAACAAAAGTTTGGGATCGCTACTCGCCAGTGATTTTTGGATTCACTGTGCTTCTTTTAATTGCGGTGTTAATTCCAGGTATTGGTAAAGGTGTAAATGGCGCGAGACGCTGGATCCCCCTAGGCCTGATGAACTTTCAACCTTCCGAGTTAATGAAGTTTGCAGCAATCATTTTTGCAGCTAGTTATACCGTACAGCGCCAAGAATATCTTCACTCGTTTATGAAGGGAATGCTGCCAATGGGAGTCGCAGTTGCCTTGGTGGGAGGTCTTTTAATGGCTGAGCCAGATATGGGTGCTTTTGTGGTGGTGGCTTTGATTGCATTCGGGATTCTATTTTTAGGGGGCATTAATGCCAAACTATTTGGCGGCTTGATTGCAGTTGGCTTGATGAGTGCAGCCACGATGATTGCATTATCTCCGTTCCGGCGGGGTCGAATGTTGGCGTTTATGGATCCGTGGCAAGTGGATAACGCTGCGAATAAGGGATATCAATTAACCCATTCTCTGATGGCATTTGGTCGAGGCGAGTGGTTTGGAACAGGCCTAGGCGGTAGCGTTGAGAAACTTCACTATCTTCCTGAGGCGCACACCGATTTCATTATGGCTGTGATAGGCGAGGAACTAGGGTTTGTTGGTGTTGTAGTCGTGATCTTCCTTTTCTATTGGATCGTACGTCGTGCATTCATGATTGGTCGGACTGCGCTTCAGTTGGATCGAAGCTTTGCTGGACTCGCAGCAAAGGGTGTGGCTATTTGGATAGGTTGGCAAGCCTTTATTAATATGGGTGTGAACTTAGGTTTATTACCCACTAAAGGTTTAACGCTGCCTCTGGTGAGTTATGGTGGCTCAGGAATCTTAATGAATGCAGTAGCGATTGCATTGCTGCTACGGATTGATTATGAGAACCGAATACTGATGCGTGGAGGGAAACTGTGACCAGACCCTCTATTTTAGTGATGGCTGGCGGTACTGGAGGACATATCTTCCCGGGACTTGCCGTCGCTGAATATTTGCGGATCTGCGGTTGGAATGTGTCATGGTTGGGCAACCAAAATGGCATGGAGTACCGCCTCGTCAAAGCCTGCGATTTTCCATTTGAAGCAGTTGAATTTGGCGGCTTGCGTGGCAAAGGGCTCAAAGCAAAGTTCATGTTGCCAATAAATTTAATGCGCGCCTCCTTCCAGAGTTGGAAAATTATGCGTCGCCTTAAACCTAGTGTGGTCTTGGGTATGGGAGGTTACATTACCTTCCCTGGAGGCTTAGTGACAAAGTTATTAAAGCGTCCCTTGGTATTACACGAATCAAATTCAGTTGCTGGTAGCGCAAATCGAGCTCTTGCCAAAATTGCGATGCGGGTATTAACTGGGTTTCCAAATACTATGCAATCTGCAGAGTGGGTTGGCAATCCTATTCGTGAAGAATTTGATCATGTAACGGCACCCGCTTTGCGTTACGAACAGCGCCAAGGTCCTTTATCTATTCTGGTGGTGGGTGGCAGCTTAGGGGCAGCAGCCTTAAATGAACATATTCCTGCAGCCTTGGCTTTGATCGCCAAGCAAGAGAGGCCTATCGTCATTCATCAGGCTGGTGATAAGCATTTAGCGGATCTAGAGAAGCGCTATGCGCAGTTAGGGGTTGAAGCTGATATTCGACCCTTTATTGACGATATGCCAGCAGCTTACGCACAGGCAGACTTGGTTATTTGCCGTTCTGGCGCCATGACGGTATCTGAATTAGCTGCATGCGGTGTTGCTTCTTGTTTGATTCCATTTCCGTATGCAATTGACGATCATCAAACTGCAAATGCAAAATTTTTGTCTGATGTAGACGCTGCCATTTTGTTACCGCAGCAAAACCTCAATCCCCAAGATCTTGCATTGATGATTCAAAACTTCGACCGTGCTGATTTAAAGGAGATGGCAGTGCGGGCACATGCTTTATCTAAGCCGCATGCTACTCAGCGAGTAGCCGAGGTATGTGCGAATTGCGCAGGGGTAGGCACATGAAGCATATCGTTCAGCAAATCCATTTTGTAGGTATTGGCGGTGCAGGTATGAGCGGCATCGCTGAGGTTTTATTGAATTTGGGTTATCAAGTATCTGGGTCAGATTTGGCTGAAAGTACAACGACGAATCGCCTTCGTGAATTAGGGGCCCTGATCCATATTGGGCACGATCCTAAGAATGTGGGGACGGCAGAAGCAGTAGTGATTTCAACCGCGGTTGCGGGTAATAATCCAGAAGTACTAGCAGCACGCGCAGCTAAGATTCCTGTTATTCAGCGGGCGGTTATGCTGGGCGAGTTGATGCGTCTTAAGCAGGGTATTGCCATCGCTGGTACGCATGGTAAGACCACTACCACCAGCTTGGTTGCTTCAGTATTGGCTGAAGGTGGGCTGGATCCAACTTTTGTGATTGGCGGTAAGTTAAATTCTGCCGGTGCCAATGCACGCTTAGGACAAGGCGATTTTATTGTGGTGGAAGCAGATGAGTCTGATGCTTCTTTCTTGCAGCTATTCCCAGCAATGGAAGTAGTAACCAATATCGATGCTGATCATATGGATACTTATCAGCATGACATGGCGAGATTGAAACAGGCATTTGTGCAATTCATTCAGCGTATGCCGTTCTACGGCGTGGCAGTGCTTTGTATTGATGATGCCAATGTGCGTGACATCATCCCTTTTGTTTCACAACCCGTTTTGCGCTACGGTTTATCTGATGATGCGGATATCCGCGCTAGCAATCTTCGTGCTGATGGAACAAAAATGCATTTCACAGTCGAGCGCCGTACCGTGCGCAGACACGGAAATAAACCAGGTCCTTTAAAGATCACACTCAATTTGCCAGGTTTGCATAATGTGCAAAATGCTTTAGCAGCGATTGGTATTGCTACCGAGTTGGGCGTTGGTGATGAGGCCATTCAAAAGGCCTTATCTCAATTTGGAGGTGTGGGTCGTCGCTTTCAACGCCATGGTGATATTGCTTTGCGTTCAGGTGGTAGCTTTACCTTAATTGATGACTATGGTCATCATCCTGTTGAGATGGCAGCCACCTTAGCTGCAGCACGTGGCGCTTATCCAGATCGTCGTTTGGTTCTGGCTTTCCAGCCACATCGGTTTACTAGAACACGGGATTGTTTTGGTGAGTTTGTGCAAGTGCTTAAAAATTTCGATGCTTTGGTATTAACCGAAGTCTATCCCGCTGGTGAAGCAAAAATTCCTGGGGCAGATGGCAAAAGTTTGATGAAGGCAGCGCTAGCAGAGGACAAGCAGCCCCAATCATCACTCGATACTAGTGCTGTTTTATTTGCAGCAAACGTTACCGAAATGCCAGAAAAGTTAAGTCAAGTATTAAAAGATAGAGATGTATTGATTACGATGGGCGCAGGTTCTATTTCGAGTTTGCCTTACACCTTGGTGGAGGCAAAAAATGTCTAAACAGTTGATGGATTGGGGTCAGCGCGTTCAGGCGCAGCTATCAGTTTTAGATCTGAAATCCTTGGGTCGGGTTGGAGTCCTCTTGGGCGGTCGTTCAGGTGAGCGTGAAATTTCACTCATGTCGGGCAATGGAGTTCTAGAGGCGCTTTTGACTAAGGGTGTAGACGCGCATCCTTTTGATACCGGCTTACGTTGCCCAACTGAGTTAGCTGGCGAAAAATTTGATCGGGTATTTATTTCTTTGCATGGCAGATATGGCGAAGATGGAACTATACAAGGTCTATTAGAACTTTTGAATCTGCCCTATACAGGAAGCGCTGTATTAGCCTCAGCATTGGCAATCGACAAAATCGCTACTAAACAAATTTGGTTGAGTAATGGTTTATCTACCCCTGAGTATGAAGAGCTTACTGCGACAAGTGATTGGAATGCTGTAGTAAAAAAATTAGGCCTCCCTTTAATTGTGAAGCCTGCACATGAGGGCTCATCGCTTGGTTTAACTAAAGTGAAGTCAGTAGATGAGTTACCAGCTGCTTATCAATTAGCTGCTGGGCTAGATAAAAAAGTGATTGCTGAGACCTGCATCATTGGTGATGAATTAACTTGCCCACTAGTAGGTCAAGGTATTACTGCAGAGGCGTTGCCAGTGATTAAGATTATTCCACCTCAAGCCAATTATGATTTTCACAATAAGTACTTTTCAGATGAGACTCAGTATCTCTGTCCAACAGGGCTCACCCCCGAGGTGAATGAGCAAGTACAAAAACTCGCTTTGGCTGCTTACAAAGCTCTTGGTTGTCGCACATGGGGTCGTGCCGATGTCATGCTTGATCAAAAAACAGGTAAATCGTATTTGCTGGAGATGAATACCTCTCCTGGTATGACATCACATTCATTGGTTCCGATGGCTGCGAAGGCTGCTGGAGTTAACTATGCAGACTTGGTACTTTGGTTATTAAGTCAAACCTTACTTGCAAAAGAGGAACCCGCTACATGAGTAATTTCATGGATCGATTCGGCGAAATATTCTCTATGCTAATGTCACCGCTTTGGAATCATCCGGAGCGGATGCAAAAACTAAGCCGCTTCTTGATGCGTTGTTTCGCGATCATGCTAGTAATTGGTGTCCTAGTCTGGCTAAGTCAACGCCCAATCTTTGAATTAAAACAAATTCAAATTGAACCTATTGCCGGTCAGACTCTCAAACACATTAATAAGCCCACTGTAAAGCAGCAGGTTCTTCAAACCGTACAAGGAAATTTCTTCAGCGTGCGCCTCGAAGACATTAAGCGCGGTTTTGAAAGCATGCCATGGGTACGCCATGCAAATGTTCGCCGCGTTTGGCCAAATGGTCTCGTAGTGAGTATTGAAGAGCAAAAGCCATTCGGAACATGGGGCGGCCCAGATAGTCACACTCTGATGAATACCCATGGTGAACTCTTTGCTGGGCGAGTATCTGAGGTTAGTGATGAAGTGCGCCTCATCGATTTTTATGGCCCAAGCGATGCTGGCAAAGAAGTGATGAGTCTTTATGAAAAAGCCACGACATGGTTTAAGCCATGGGATGTCGAAGTCAAAAGCTTGGCGCTTACTGATCGCTATGCCTGGCATGTCAAGTTGTCCAATGGTATGAAAGTGGAATTTGGGCGTGATGAAGAAAGCTCGGATAAGAACTTAACCGAAGAACGGGTTGCGCGCTTATTTAAGTATTGGCCACAAGTTCAAGAGAAATGGGCGAATCGAGTTGATGCAGTGGATTTGCGTTACGCCAATGGATTTGCAGTGCATTTAGCATCTGCAAGTGTGAAAAAAAATGATGTAGATGGCAAAAAAAGTGAGTAGAAGCAATGAGGAATCGGCATGAGTAAAGATAATCGCGATCTATTGGTAGGTTTAGATATTGGCACCTCCAAGGTAGTTGCCTTGGTAGCTGAATTAGCTCCCGACGGTCAATTTAATGTCGTGGGTGTTGGCCAAACTGCATCAAAAGGTTTGAAGAAAGGTGTAGTTGTCAATATTGAAGCAACCGTCCAATCTATTCAGAAGGCGCTGGAAGAGGCTGAGGTAATGGCAGACCGCCAAATAGTCCAAGTCTTTACTGGTATTGCTGGTAATCACATTGTGAGTTTTAACTCTAGCGGTATGGTTGCGATTCGTGACAAAGAGGTTGGCCAAGGTGATGTAGAGCGCGTGCTTGAAACTGCCAAAGCAATCAATATTCCAACGGATCAACAGATTTTGCATATTCTGGTTCAAGAATTCATCATCGATGGTCAGGAAGATGTACGTGAGCCAATTGGGATGAGCGGTCTTCGCTTGGAGGTGAAGGTACACATTGTTACGGGCGCTGTGAGCGCTGCGCAAAATATTGTGAAGTGTGTACGACGCTGTGGTTTAGAGGTGAACGATCTAATTCTCCAGCCTTTAGCTTCCAGTTTGGCAGTATTAACTGATGATGAAAAAGAACTCGGTGTTGTTTTAGTTGATATTGGGGGCGGTACAACTGATATTGCAATTTATTGCCAAGGATCTATTCGTCATACAGCAGTTATTCCCATTGCGGGCGATCAAATTACCAATGACATTGCCATGGCATTGCGTACCCCGACCATTGATGCTGAAGACTTGAAGATTGTGCATGGAATAGCCCGTCAAGAGATGGCTGATCCTACAGCGATGATTGATGTTCCTGGCGTAGGCGATCGCGAGCCTCGCCCGATGACTAAGCAAGCTCTGGCTGCAGTGATTGAGCCACGTGTTGAAGAGTTATTCACATTAGTCCGAGGTGTCGTTCGTGACTCTGGCTATGAAGACATGGTCTCTTCAGGGATTGTTCTTACTGGCGGCACTTCATTAATGCCTGGAATGGTAGAGCTTGCTGAGCAAGTGTTCTTACGTCCTGCTCGTATTGGTACGCCTGAATACCGCGGTCATTTGCATGAAGTGTTACGAAGCCCCAGATATGCCACCAGCATAGGTTTGTTGATGGAAGGCCAAGCGCAGTTATTGCGCGGTCGTCGTGTTTCTCAGTCAGGCGCGTTACAAGGTGTTCTCTCGCGCATGAAGGAATGGTTTGCAGGAAATTTTTAATTTTTTTTCGTCGTCGTCAATGTAGTAAGTTAATTACCTAGGAGGGTATATGGAATTTGAAATGTTAGATCAAGATACTGCTGGCAAAACCATTATTAAAGTGGTTGGAGTCGGTGGCGCTGGCGGTAATGCCGTCCAACATATGATCCGTCGTGGAGTGAATGGCGTAGAGTTCATTTGCATGAACACCGATGCAGGCGCTTTGCAGCGTTCTGAAGCATCTGTGAATTTGCAACTGGGCTCTAGCGGATTGGGTGCTGGCGCTAAACCAGAAATTGGCGCTTCATCAGCGATTGAGGCTCGTGAGCGGATTGCGGATGCACTGCAAGGCGCTCATATGGTATTTATCACTGCAGGTATGGGTGGTGGTACTGGAACTGGGGCAGCTCCTATCGTGGCACAAGTAGCCAAAGAGATGGGCATTCTGACTGTAGGTGTCATTAGCAAGCCCTTTGATTTCGAGGGTGTGAAGCGCTTGAAAGTTGCCGAGAACGGCGCCGCCGAGCTCGAGTCTTATGTTGATTCATTAATCGTGGTGCTCAATGAAAAGTTGTTTGAAGTCATGGGTGAAGATGCTGAGTTTGATAAGGCCTTTGCTTGTGCGGATGACGTATTGCATAACGCTGTTTCTGGAATTGCAGAAATCATCAATGTTCAAGGTTTAATTAACGTTGACTTTGAGGATGTGAAAACGGTGATGGGTGAGCAAGGTAAAGCCATGATGGGTACTGCAACCGTATCTGGTATGGATCGTGCACGCTTGGCTGCAGAAGCTGCCGTGGCTTCACCATTACTCGAGGGTGTTGATCTGTCAGGCGCCCGTGGTGTGTTAGTCAATATCACAGCTAGCCGTTCATTGAAATTATCTGAAACGCGTGAAGTGATGGCGGCAATTCGTGGTTATGCTGCTGATGATGCAACGGTTATATTTGGTACGGTATACGACGATAGCTTGGGCGATGCCTTACGTGTGACAGTAGTTGCTACTGGCTTGAATAATCCGCAGGCTAGGCAAGCTCACCAGCCAGAAGTAGTGTGGAGACAAGCTACGGGAACGCATGATGCAATGCCAACCATGGCTGACCTTAATAGCTTTGCTCCTGCCAGCCCTTCTGCTGCGATGAGCAAAGTTGGCACGGACTCTAGCTTAGGTACAAGTACTTCAATGGTTGGAGGTTTATCTTCCTTGCCTACGCAATCTGCTGCTGCCGGGAGCGTTGATTACAGCCAATATGATTTGCCGCGGGTTTTTCGTAGCTCTCGCGAGGCGACTCCTGCGCCTACTTTAGGTGCAGATAGCTCTCCTCAAGCTAAATCTATGTTGGACAAGGGGGCTGATTACTATGAAATACCAGCCTTTTTACGTAAGCAAGCAGATTAATTGACTGCTCAATACAATAGAAAGTTGCGAAATGCCAGCGCGAATGCTCCTCCGGACGACGAATCCCGCGCTTGCGTTGGCATACTAACGAACAACTAATTATTGGAGATGTCATGATTGCTGTTGGACAAAAATTACCAAACGCCACTCTTTATGAGTTTATGAACGAAGAGAGCGAAGGCTGCTCCTTAGGGCCAAATGCATTTGAAGTTGAGAAGCTTGCTGCTGGCAAAAAAATTGTCATTTTTGCTTTACCTGGTGCATTTACCCCTACATGCTCTGCAAAACATACTCCTGGATATGTTGAGCACCACGATGCGATTAAAGCAAAGGGTGTTGATGAGATTTGGTGTATTTCGGTTAATGATCCATTTGTGATGGGTGCATGGGGACGCGATCTAAAGGTCGGCAAAAAAATTCGTATGTTGGGTGATGGCAGTGGAGAGTTCACTAAAAAAGTAGGTCTAGAGTTAGATTTAGTTGCTCGTGGTTTAGGTGTACGCTCAGATCGTTATGCCATGATTGTTGAAGATGGTGTAGTAACGGCCTTAGAGCGCGAAGCTCCTGGGAAGTTTGAAGTGAGCGATGCTGCCTCTATTTTGAAAAAACTGTAATTACTCTTCCCTCTGAATAGAAATACATCATGCTGATGAAGCAACGCACTATCGCTACTCCGGTGAAGACCGTAGGGATTGGCTTGCATTCGGGGCGTAAGGTGGCGATATTGATCAAGCCTGCGCCTGTCAACTCAGGGGTTCAGTTTGTGCGTGTTGATACACCAGAGCAATCGGTGGTGCCTGCTACTGCTCTGGCTGTCTGCGATACGCGTCTTGCTTCTGTAATTCAAAAAGATGGTGTGAGAGTTTCTACAGTGGAGCACTTGCTTTCTGCCTGCGCTGGCCTAGGTTTAGATAATCTCTTGATTGAATTAGATGGGGAAGAGGTTCCCATCATGGATGGTAGTGCCGCCTCATTTTTATTTTTAATTGAATCTGCTGGCATTGTGGAACAAGATGCTTCACGTCAGTTTATGGTCATTCAAAAACCTATCGAGGTTCGTGAGGGCGATAAACTCGCACGCTTAGAACCTTTCTTTGGGTATAAGCTCGATTTCACGATCGACTTTAAGCACCCTGCCTTAGATAAAACTGGCCAGCGATTCATTGTCGATTTTGCAGAGCACGCTTATCGGAGTGAAATTGGTCGTGCTCGCACGTTTGGCTTTGCTCACGAAGTTGAAGCATTGCGCGAAATGGGTTTGGCTCGAGGGGGTAGTTTAGATAACGCAATCGTTTTAGATGAGCATCGTATTTTGAATAACGAAGAACTGCGTTATGAAGATGAATTTGTACGCCATAAAATTTTGGATGCTATTGGCGACTTATATTTAATAGGTCATCCAATTATTGGCGCCTATGTAGCCGAGAAATCTGGTCATGCTTTGAATAACGCTTTATTGCGTAAGTTGTTAGAAGATCCAAGCGCCTATGAAATTTGCACTTTTTCTGTGAATAAGGCCCCTGAAGCCTACTCTCAAGAGAGTCAGCCACTTTTTTTCTGAGAAATTCTTCGCAATTATTTAGGTTTGTTTTGCAGTAATTTCTCAACTGCTTTGCGCAGGCTTGAATCAGGAGCTAATTTTTCAAGTAATTCCTGCCAAGAAGATCTAGCCACGGCATTTAAACCGGTTGGTTTTCGCGTTGCTCCAGCATCGATGCGGGGTTTGACTTCCCAGCTTGCTGGTGCTGGCTTGAGCTGTACTTTAATGGCGCTGCAAACCAAACCATTTTTTGATAACTCATTGATTAGACTCGGTAAAACCTGCTGAAGACGGCTGGCAATACTGGCATTACTGACTAGCAAAAACAACTCATTTTGGGTGCCTTGGCGCCATCCAGCCTCGATTTTTTGACTTAAGTGCCCTAAATCAAGGGCTGTTAAGGCCTGAATTAGGGTTGATTTGAGCTTGGCTAAATCCTCGGTCCTTGCCAAAATACTTCCCAAGCCTTCAGATTCTCGAAGGTAATCCACCCATTCATGGGCAGTTTGCTGACGTTTCGGTTTAGGGGCAAAGTTCATAAAAAAGAGGTTGCGGGTGATAAACTCAAGATCTTCATTTTCTTCAATATCCCATGGTAATCGGTCTTCTTAAAACCCTGGTCGGCAGTCGTAACGACCGCCTCTTAAAACAGTATCGCAAAGTGGTTGCCAAGGTTGGCGCTTTCGAGCCTAGCCTGCAAGCTTTAGATGATGCTGCACTAGCTGCAAAAACGGAGCAATTTAAAGCTCGTCTAGCGGCTGGCGAAGCGCTGGACGATATCGCCCCCGAAGCATTTGCTGTCGTTCGCGAAGCCAGCGTACGCGTTATGAAGATGCGCCATTTTGATGCGCAGATCATCGGTGGTTTGGCTTTGCATCAAGGCAAGATTGCTGAAATGGGTACTGGTGAAGGAAAAACCTTAACTGCAACGCTTCCGGTGTATTTGAACGCACTTACTGGGAAGGGTGTGCATGTTGTTACTGTGAATGATTACTTGGCACAGCGTGATGCTGAGTGGATGTCTAAGTTATACAACTTTTTGGGCATGCAAGTCGGGGTCAATCTTTCGCAGATGGATCACGCCACTAAGGAAGCAGCTTACGCAGCAGATATTACCTACGGTACCAATAACGAATTTGGTTTTGATTACTTGCGCGATAACATGGTGCAAGATTTAGGTCAGCGTGTACAACGCGGTTTAGCTTACGCGATTGTGGACGAGGTCGATTCGATTCTGATTGATGAAGCGCGTACGCCATTAATCATTTCAGGCCAAGCCGATGACCATACAGATTTATATCTCAAGATTAATGCACTACCTACTTATTTAGACTTACAAATTGGCGAAGAAAAAGCTGATGGAACCGGTGTTGAAAAACCTGGTGATTATTGGGTAGATGAAAAGTCTCAGCAAGTGTATTTAACTGAGCAAGGTCACGATAAGGCTGAAACGGTATTGGTGCAATTGGGAGCCCTCAATGATGGTAACTCCTTATATGCCCCACAAAATATTACCTTGATGCACCATGTTTACGCTGCTTTGCGTGCACATTCCTTATTTCACCGCGATCAACATTACGTAGTACAAAATAATGAAGTCATCATCGTTGATGAATTTACTGGCCGTTTAATGCAGGGCCGTCGTTGGTCGGATGGATTGCATCAAGCAGTAGAGGCTAAAGAAGGCGTTCCGATTCAGAATGAGAATCAAACCTTAGCGACAATTACATTCCAGAATTACTTCCGGATGTACGGTAAGTTAGCTGGCATGACCGGTACTGCCGATACAGAGGCGTATGAATTCAAAGAAATTTACAATCTTGAAACCGTGGTGATTCCGCCAAACAGAATTAGCCAGCGTAAAGATCGTCAGGATCAAATTTATAAGTCTTCACGCGAGCGTTACGACGCTGTGGTTAAAGATATTGAAGACTGTTACGAGCGTGGTCAACCAGTACTCGTCGGCACTACTTCAATTGAAAATTCCGAGTTGATTGCAAAACTCCTTGATCAACGCAAGATGCCGCATCAAGTTCTTAATGCAAAACAGCATCAGCGTGAGGCAGAAATTATTGCCCAAGCAGGGCGCCCTAAGATGATTACGATTGCTACCAATATGGCTGGTCGTGGAACCGATATTGTGCTGGGCGGCAATGTAGGCAAGCAATCCTCTTTGCTTGAAGCTGATGCAGCTTTAACTGATGCAGAAAAGGCCGCTAAGATTAAAGGTCTTCAAGACGAGTGGCAAAGTATTCATGATCAAGTATTAAATGCTGGCGGTTTGCACATTATTGGTACTGAGCGTCATGAGAGTCGTCGTATTGATAATCAGTTAAGAGGTCGTTCTGGTCGCCAGGGTGACCCAGGCTCATCCCGTTTTTATCTTTCTTTGGATGATCCTCTTTTGCGTATTTTTGCTGGAGATCGCTTACGTTCTGTTATGGAACGCTTGAAGATGCCTGATGGTGAACCCATTGAAGCAGGTATGGTGACACGTTCTATTGAGTCAGCGCAACGCAAAGTGGAGGGTCGTAACTTCGATATTCGTAAGCAATTATTGGAGTACGACAACGTTGCAAATGATCAGCGTAAAGAGACCTATCGCCTCAGAAATGAAGTTTTAGAGAGTAGTGATGTTGGTGGGTTGATTGCTAACCTGCTTGAAGACGTTCTTCGCTCGGTATGCGCTATCTATGTGCCACAAGATTCTATGGAAGAACAGTGGGATTTGGTTGGCCTGGAAAATGCACTGGCAAGCGAATGGGGCCTTACTGTTGACTTACAGAAATGGGTTGAAAGTGCCCAGACAGTTGAAGATTCTGAAATCTTTGGGCGGGTACTACAGGCTGCTAAAGCGTCATACGATGCCAAAGTGGATTTGAGTGGCAGAGAGTCTTTTGCTGGTTTTGAGCGTTCAGTACTTTTATATAGCTTAGATAGCCATTGGCGTGAACACTTGGCTGCACTAGACCATTTACGCCAGGGTATTCATTTGCGTGGCTATGCCCAAAAAGATCCAAAGCAAGAATATCGTCGCGAAGCCTTCGAATTGTATGGTGAACTCTTGGATGTGATCAAGAATGATGTAGTGAAAAGCATCATGACTGTGCAAATTCGGAGTGCTAGTGAGCTAGATCAGGCCTCAGAATCTATCAATGAGGATTTGGCTAAGTTATCTGATGTGCAATATCAACACGCGGATGCAGATGCTGCAATATCCAGTTCCGCAGAGCTGGCTGAAGTGGAATTAACGCCAGCGCCATTACGTGCAGGTCCAAAGGTTGGCCGAAATGACCCATGTCCTTGTGGTAGCGGTAAGAAATATAAGAATTGTCACGGCGCGCTAGCGTAAATCACCTAAATTCTGAAGAAACACCTTGGGGGCTGAACGCCCCCATTTCTTTTGCCAAACCCTCAGCCCCTCTAGGGCTTTCCCTAACTATGCGCAGTCAGATTTTTGGTCGAAGATCCACTTCTATATGCAAAAAATTGCATTTATCAGTAAAAGGAATCGGCATGCAAAAGTCATTGCAAATCAACGCGGATAAGTGCACTGGTTGTCTTCAGTGTGAAATGGCCTGTAGTTATGAGCACTATGGTGTTTTTAATACCTCTAAATCTCGAATTAAGGTATTTGAATTTCACAAAACCGGTAAAAAAGTTCCCTATACCTGTACTCAGTGTGAGGAGGCTTGGTGTCTCCAAGCATGCCCAGTAGACGCCATTCGGGTTGATTTCATTACTGGTGCCAAAGTTGTTTCTGATGACACCTGCGTTGGTTGTAAAGTCTGCACAATTTCTTGCCCATTTGGAACAATTAATTATGTGCAAGATACAGGCAAAGTACAAAAATGTGATCTATGCGGGGGCGATCCGGCTTGTGTGACTGCTTGTCCAACTGGAGCTATCACTTATGTAGATGCTGATTGGACTGGCTTAGACAGGATGCGTGAGTGGGCCGATAGGCTCGGCAATCAAGATAACGCTAACTAATAAAGTATAGGAAAAATATCATGTCATGGGCTGGAAAACTTTTACGCGTTGACTTAAGCAAGGGCACTTGCCAATCCGAGCCACTCAATATGAAGTGGGCTAAAGAGTATTTAGGGTCAAGAGGTATGGCTACTAAGTATTTTGTTGAAGAAGTTGATCCCAAGGTCGATCCGCTTTCTTCAGAGAATAAAATTATTTGGGCTACCGGCCCTTTAACTGGGACGATGGCATCTACGGGAGGACGTTATACAGTTGTGACTAAAGGTCCTTTGACTGGCGCGATTGCTTGCTCAAACTCCGGTGGTTATTGGGGCGCTGAATTAAAGATGGCTGGTTGGGATATGGTGATCTTTGAAGGTAAGTCACCTAAGCCAGTCTATTTGTATATTGAGAACGATAAAGCAGAGTTGTTAGATGCTTCCGATCTCTGGGGTAGATCCGTCTGGGAGACTGAGCCTACTATCAAAATCAAACATCAAGATCCACAGATCCGTGTGTCATGTATTGGGCGCGCCGGCGAAAATCAGGTCTTATATGCTGCGATTGTGAATGACTTACATCGTGCCGCAGGACGTTCTGGGGTTGGCGCTGTAATGGGTAGTAAAAATTTAAAAGCGATAGCAGTAAGGGGTACTAAAGGCGTTGGTAATCTCAAAGATCCAAAAGCGTTTATGGCGGCTACTGCCGCAGGTAAGGCCGTATTGGCTGGACATGCAGTGACAGGACAAGGTTTGCCAACTTATGGAACCCAAGTCCTCATGAATGTGATTAATGAGGTGGGTGCATTACCTACTCGTAATCATCAAGATGTTCAGTTCGAGGGCGCTAAGGATATTTCTGCTGAAGCAATGGCGGAACCTCGTGAGTCAGATGGCAAATCCCATTTAGTGACAAACCAAGCATGCTTTGCTTGCACTATTGCTTGTGGCCGAATTTCAAAAATTGATGACACCCATTTTTCAATTGAAAATAAACCGCAGCATATGCATGCATCTGGTGGACTTGAATACGAGGCAGCCTGGGCTTTGGGTGCCGCAAATGGAGTGAATGATTTAGAGACACTGCAATACGCAAACCAGTTATGTAATGAACAAGGAATAGATCCCATTTCTTTCGGAGCCACTGTGGGCGCTGTGATGGAATTATATGAGATGGGTGTTTTGACCAAAGAGCAGATTGGAATCGAAGCTCCTTTTGGGTCAGCCAAAGCACTTTGTTACTTAGCTGAAATTACTACTGAAGGAACGGGTTTTGGAAAAGAGATGGGCCTAGGCTCGGCTCGCCTAACTAAGAAATATGGTCATCCCGATCTTTCTATGAGCGTTAAGGGACAAGAGTTCCCCGCTTACGACGGCCGGGTGATTCAAGGTATTGGTCTTGCTTATGCAACTTCTAATCGTGGGGCTTGTCATCTTCGTGGTTATACGATTGCATCTGAAGTCTTGGGTATCCCAGTAAAAACCGAACCAGGTGATACCAACGGCAAACCAGAATTGGTGAAAGCTTTCCAGGATGCTA
>Ga0194047_10000619_pt1 | contig 23236 bp, 20 predicted proteins | sample JunL225m_MetaG_2_FD_160070 | JGI IMG/M metagenome (GOLD analysis project Ga0194047, IMG submission 160070) | Anoxic zone freshwater microbial communities from boreal shield lake in IISD Experimental Lakes Area, Ontario, Canada - Jun2016-L221-5m | ecosystem: Environmental > Aquatic > Freshwater... | reverse complement strand
AAGCACTTCACGTTGGATAGCGCCGTTGCCGATTTCGAGCAATTTATCGCCTTGCCAGTTATCAGCAAATCGTACAAAACTGGCAGTTTTCGTACCCTGTATAGCAGCCGATGGCATCGAACCATAACGCCACGTATAATAATGTTGCCCTACATTGCCCATTTCAACGCGCCATTCAGGAGAGTTTGCCGGGTTATAGGTTAGGACGCGCCGCTGAAAAAGCTGAACCAATACATTTTGTTCTTTACCTGCAATCTTTGTTGTAATCCAGTAAGGCTCTGTTATCGGCAAACCGGCTGCGAAAACCCAATCAAAAAGTCGGTCATACGAATAATAGCCATCTTTATAAACAACGCCCCTCGAATTAAAATAATTAATAAATACATCCGGGATGTTATGCCCCACCAAAGGCTCATAATAACTATTGACCACCTTATAGCCTTCAAGTAAGCTATCCACCCTTAGATTTGCCCTATTATCTATCCACTGATTTACAGGGTTGCCGATATTTTGGGTAGCGCGATGGTCGTTATTTAAAGAAGCGAAAATGGTAAAAGTAGCGTAGGTAGGAGCAGCGGGATTAACTTGTGCCGGGTCGCCTGCAACCGGAGCAGTAGCAGGAGAAGAAGCGCTATAGCGGTTGTCGCCAGTTTGTATTTGCCCGCTCACCAGTTCTTTCACCAATAAGCCATTTGTTAAATACCAAGGGCTAGTAGGGTCGGTATTGGGGTTATTTATCTCCATCCGGCTCTTGTCCCAGTAAGCCACCTGTCGCGAACCGCCCGGAGCTTCAAGATAAGGTTCAAAATCAACTTTAATGGGCTGCGTTCCCCACAGCCAGCTACGCGCCGCTTGACCTGCCGCAACAGGCATATCATTACGTGACCAGAGGTTACTAAATTTTCCAATAGCGTTGCTGGTACTTGCATAGGATATGGTGGTTACATCGCCGGCTTGGACAAGCTCGACAAGGCATAGCAGCGTAAGCGCAAGAATTGAGATTTTTCTAAGTCGTAATATCTGCAACTGTTCAACATTCTCCGAATGAAAAAGCCATAAAACAAGATTTAATGCGATATAATAGCATACTATCTATTATTAGAGAGATAAGTGATAACGCAAGTACATCAGTGACAATTCAAGAATTTAGGGGACTTATCAAGGTATTTATTGAGGTTATTTTTGTCATAGGGTAATTTAAGGTGTTTCAAACTAGGCTTTCGGCGGCAGCCATTGGTTTAGGCACTTTTCGAGTTGCTGTAATGTAACAGGTTTGGGCATGTAATCATCCATTCCAGCCGCAGTACACTCATCCCGGGTTTCTGGCAGCGCATTGGCGGTAATTGCAATAATCGGTATATGCTTACCAGTAACCTTTTCATTGGCTCGAATCTTACGAGTGGTTTCAAATCCATTCATTACCGGCATTAGACAATCCATCAAAATCAAACCATAATTTATGTGTTCAAGAGCAACAAGGGCTTCCTGACCGTTTGCAGCTATGTGCGACGCATAACCAAGCCGCTCTAATTGGCTACTAGCGAGTTTTTGATTGGCAATTACATCTTCTACCACTAATATCATGCGCCCTGCTTTTAATTCTTTTGTATAAGATATTTCGGATCTGATGCTTGTTTTTGGCAGGTTTTTGCCCTGTTTTCTTGATTTTCTTATCAATTCTTCGAGTGTATCTATAAGTTGTAATTGTTTAAATGGGCGGCTCAACTCAGCGCTGAAATAATCGCGCAATTCAAGGCGACTTTCATAATTTGGAAGTAGTATTAAATGGTTGGCTTTTAATTCATATTTAGTTTTTATAGTCTTAGCCAAATCTAACCCGCTCATATCATCTAGGCTATTATCAATCAAACAAAAATCGGCCTGTTGATTTTCAGGCATGGAATTAAAATATTCCAAAGCAGCTTTACCGGTTGCTACCCGCTTAACTTTGAGCTTTAACGGTTCCAAATAACGATATAGAATATCCCTTATATTTTGGCTGCTGCTAACCAAAATAACCTCGCGTCCTCTGAGAAGCGGATTTTCAAGCATAGTTGCGCCTTCCAGAACCTTAAAGGGGATTCTAAACCAGAAAGTAGTTCCTTTTCCTTCTTCGCTTTCAACTCCAATCTCGCCGTTCATTTTCTCAACCAATCGCCGGGTAATTGCCAATCCTAAACCGGTTCCTCCATATTGGCGAGTGGTTGAATTATCTGCCTGAATAAACGGCTGGAAAATAATATCTTTCTTGTTTTGGGAAATACCGATACCATTATCACGCACATAAAATTTCAAGATGCAATTATCTTTGGTTTCCTCAATACAAACGACCTGTATTACAACCTCGCCTTTATCCGAAAATTTAATGGCATTGCCCAGTAAATTAAGCAGGATTTGCCTTAAACGTCCGGCATCGCCACTAATTCGTTTTGGTACATCAACCGCTACATAAGTAAGGAGTGATACTCTTTTTTCAGTTGCTTTTGCGGTAAGTAAATCTGCGGCGCTCTCCACTACGCCTGTAATCTCCACAGGTGCTTCATCCAAAATCAGTTTGGCGGCTTCAATTTTTGAGAAATCGAGAATATCATTTATTATTGACAAAAGAGCATATGCCGAATCTTTAATAACTGTAGTAAATTCAAGTTGCTCCTCATCAAGCCCCGCATCTAATAGCAATTCGGACATACCAATGATACCGTTCATCGGTGTCCGAATTTCATGGCTGACAGTAGCAAGAAACTCAGATTTAAGCCTTGAAGCTTCCAGAGCTTCATCTCTAGCCGTTCTCAAGGCTTGCTCTATTTGGCGGCGTTCTGTCATATCTGTGATAACTGCCACCGAACCTATGATTTTCCCATTGTCCCAACGCGGAGAACCATTAATAAGTACATAGATAGGGTTGCCGGAACTATGGCAAAGGCGTATTTCATAATTAAAAGTTTTACCTGCTAAACGCAATTCCCATATTTGCTGCATATAGGGAATATCTTCTTCAAAGGTAAAATCAAGAGGGGACTTACCAATCAACTGTTTTGATTTATAACCCAGCATTGCCGCATAAGCAGGGTTGACATATTCGAACTTGCCTTCCTGATTAGTTACAGTCAAGCCTTGCCCCATCGTATTCATTATTTTTAGCGCAAAATCTCGCTGGGTACGTAATTCCAACTCAATGTTTTTACGCTCGGTAATATCCTGAGAAACGCCAAGTGTTTGGATAAGCTTACCCGTAGCATCCCGTTTAAAAGCAATAACACGGTCATTGAACCAATGCAGTTCTCCATTGGCATTTAACATGCGGTATTCTATTTCAACTATTTTGCCGGGTGCGCTTTCCTGCAAATTATTCAAAGCAGTGAATAACAAAGGATAATCCTCAGGATATATTAACTTGCCGAGTACACCCTCACCCATCTCAGCAATTTGTTGCTGGCTATAACCTAACAATGTTTCGATTCCAGAATTTACGTACAGATTAAGATCGTTAACTGGATCATAAACATACAGCAAATAAGGTAAAGTGTAAGCTATGCTCTCGACGAATCGCTGACTCTCCAACAGTTCTTGCTCATTCTGTATCTTTTGAGTCAGCAATTCTGCTAGGTCAATATGACTCAACTCATTTTGCGCTATCATAGCGAGGTCACGCAGGTTTTCTCTATCAGTCTCGCTAAACTTGCGAGGCATATTATCTATTAGACAAAGAGTACCAATTTTATAACCTGTGGTACTAGATAGAGCGTATCCGGCGTAGAAGCGTATATGTGGCTCACCAACAACCAAGGGATTGTCAAAAAAACGAGGGTCTTCTAGGGCATTTTCAACAACAAATATCTCATCACTTAGGATAGCATGCCCACAAAAAGAAACTTGGCGACCTGTCTCCCGTACATCCAGCCCAAAATAAGCTTTAAACCATTGCCGCTTTTCGTCAATCAGACTTACCAATGCAATAGGAACATTAAAAAGGCGAGTGGCTAAGCGTACAATACGGTCAAAGCGCTCTTCGCTATCTGTATCGAGTATATTTAAGGCTCTGAGACTATTAAGCCGCTCGGCTTCATCGGCAGGTATTCGAGGCTCTATCATTTCCTATTTTTGTTCAAGCGCTGCGCCAATAGCCTGGATAACTTCACTGCTACTGGCTGGTTTTGTAAGAAAGCCATTAGCGCCCTCTTTTCGTGCAGTAATTCTATCCTCATCCTGACCGCTTGCAGTCAACATAATAAATGGAATTGCCTCTAAATTTTTATCGTGGCGCATTCTACGCAACAATTCCATACCATCCATTCTTGGCATAGCCAGGTCGGATATTACCAAATTTATCGTAGATTTCTCAAGCAAAGTCAGGGCTTCCTGTCCGTTTAGAGCCTGAAGAACCTCAAAACCATGCTTTCTAAGGGTAAACCCAAGCGTTCTATGAATTATAAGACTATCGTCAACAACTAGTATCGTACTCATCGTAATTAACACCTTGAATTATATGCTGAAGCTTTTTCGAGCTTCTTCTGCGGTTTCAAAAGTATCGAAGACCCGATCAAATCGAGTCAAGCGTAAAATTCGCCGAGCCGCTTCAAGTTTTGGCAATACCATTTTCACATCCCCTTCTTGCTGGCGGGCATGCTTTAGTAAGGTTACCATTACAGCCATTCCGGCGCTATCCATAAATTCAAGGTTGGTCAGGTCAAGCACATAACGGATAACTGACTGATTTTGCAATTCATCCAATTTTGACCGCAATTGAGGGGCGGTGAACGCATCCAACCGTCCTTCTAATTCCAGCGTTACAATTCTGATTACTATGTCAAAAACATTGATGTTCATAATTAAATATCTTTCTTGCTTATTGTTAGGGCTTTTTCTATAGTCCAGCGATTGTATAAACCATCGCGCCTGTACTCGAAAGAATCGGTCAATTGCTCGACTAGAAACAGACCGTAACCATGCACCTGAGCATTCTCAAGGTCTGGGGCTGTTTCGATGTCACTTTGAAATTCTTTTCCGGTATCACTGACTTTTACCAAGATGCGTAAGGGTTCATTTAGTAATCGAAACTCCAGCCAGATACGATAACCCGGTTTTTCCTCATAGGCATGCCCAACAATATTTGTACAAATTTCGTGAACCGCCAATTGCAAACCATACGCGAGGTTTTCCGGTTCTTCTAGGTCTTCAATTCTTTCAAGGATGCCATTTATCAGCGAACCAAGTATATTCAAATATTTATAATCAGCCGGTAATTCCAACTTGATTAAAATTTCCGATTCAGCCCTATTGTTCATTACTCAATACCTTTCAAAACAACCAAGGTGCGGTCATCAGATTGTTCAGCCCCCGCTTCATATGCTAAAACTTCTTTGAATAATAAATCAGATAGTTGTTTTGCAGTTAAGCTGCGGTTATTTTTTACCAGTTCCAACAACCGGTCATACCCGTACATGTCACCTGCGGCATTAAAGGCTTCGCTAAAACCATCGGTAGCAGCTACGAGTATATCACCACATTCAAATTGTACTTCCTGCCGTTCTGATAGTGAAACGGGTAAAACTCCCAAGGCGGGTCCATCAGCATCGAAGAACTGGATTACGCCATCTGCTTTACAATATATAACCGGAGAATGACCTGCATTGGCATAACTTAAACAGCGGGTAGTAGGCTCATAAAACCCATAAAAGGCTGTAATAAACATTGACAGATCTGTGCAATCTCCGTACAAATCTTCATTTACGCGGCTCATCAGCTTTGCTGGGTTTACCAGATGACTGAAACGAGAGGTATTCTGAAAAGCTATACGCGCCATTGCCATCATCAGAGCGGCAGGAAGACCCTTGCCGGAAACATCACCCACCACAAAATTAAGAGACCCGTTTGAGTGGCTGATAAAATTGAAAAAATCCCCCCCAACCTGACGAGCAGGATAGGAGACCGCAAAAATATCTAGTCCTTTTATACTTGGAAATTTCTGTGGTAACAACCGTAGCTGAATACTGGCTGCCAACTCAAGTTCTGAACGCATGCGGACTTGCGAAAGCGTTTCTGAATATAGAATGACGTTTTCAAGCTGCGCTCCTGCATGTTGGATAATTGCCTGTGCCAATTTGATAACAGGCATAGAAAATGCCTTGTGATGATTAGCCAGTCCCAAACCGGCAAATGGCGCATTATTTATCGTTATGGGCAGAAATAGTAAGTTTTTTGTTCCGTTGTAGCCGCTATTCAGCACCAATGGTCTGTCGTTTGCCCGCGCCTTATTGTGAAGTTCTTGCGCTTGTTGTTCTTCGAGAAAATTATCAGGATATTGAATCAGCAGCTTCGGTTTCCCAGATTCAAACAGCATGGCAAACGCTTTATCACAAGAACACAAACGCGCGGCTTCTTTACATAACGTGGCTAAAATTTCCTCTGGGTTTAAATAACGGCGCATTGAATTAGAAAGCTCGTATAGAGCCAGAAGCTGATCCTGATTCTGAACCAATTCAGAAGTCAACATCCCCAATTCGACTTCATATCGAATCAGATTATCAAGAGCGGTAGCGTCTGCTTCCAAACGAGCAAAAAATAATTGCTCATCCAATCCTTGAACGCGCAGTTCTCCAATTATCTCGCCATCCACTTCCAGTGGAGCTATAACAATACCTGCTGCGTTGCCGGGATAATCCCAGCGCATGATTTGTTCACCGCCGCCGACTATTTCAAAGGAGGTTGCACCTGCTGACTGCCACAAATTGGCGAGTTTTTCAAAATAAGAGAAGCGCGACATTACCAAATCCCGTAATGCCTGTAAAGCTTCATTCATTGAACGCCTTGACCGCTTCTAGCTCGCTTGGGAATATATCAATTGCCCGGTTAATTTTGGTTAGCTCAAAGATAATCCTGACCGATTGTTGCAAATTACACAGGTGCAAATCTCCGTTTTTATCGCGAGAGCGCTTCATACCTTGTACCAATGAAGCAAGCGCAGAGGAGTCAAGGAAATGTACGCCAGCGAGATTTATTACCAACTTTGGGTTGCTCACACTTGTATTATTTTCGAACCATTCCTGCACAGGTTTCAACTCATAAGCATCAAAGCGACCTTTTAATTCAAGAATTGAAATATTCCCCGATACCCTGCTAACCATTTCCATAATGAGCTTTACCTCTTAGCTTTCGGTTTTTTTGAGACTAAGGTTTGTATGTGCAACAAATACCAATCTACTACATCTGAAACCGGCAACCCGGTAGCAGCAGCAAAGTTTTGAGAAGCAATCTCAAGACGGCGTATCGGATTATCCAGTATATTCTCTATAGCTTGGGCAAGGCTTTCGGTATTATCTGGTTCAAAAAACTCCCCAGTAAACCCTTCTTCCGCTACTAAGGCGGCAAAATCCCCTATGTTTGGTAGCACAACTGCACGGGCATACTCACCGGCTTGGTGTAGCACACCCGAACTACCGGTGGTGGAATTATAAGGAAAGACCACTACAGAGGCATCACCAAATACTTTAGGCACATCTTCTTCTGCCACGTAACCGGTAAAGCAGATGGATTTCACCTCGGAGTAAGTTTGCTTGACCGACTCAAGATAGCCCGGAGAATTGGGGCTGTCTGTTCCGGCAATTACAAGCTCCATATCGTGATGGTTTTTAGCTTGCAAAATTTTATAAGCTTCTACCAATGGCTCGACCTTTTTGTAAGTGCCGAATTTCCCAAAGGTCATGATGCGTTGTGGACCCGGCGGCGGTTCAAAAACGGGGTCTGCGCTTGCCTCCTCAAATGAACCATGCGGAGTCAGCAATACATTTTTAGCTTTGTACTTATTCTCCAAAATTTCAACATATTTTGGAATGGTAACTGCCACTAGATTTGAGAGTAGCAACAAACGGGTGAAGATGTAGCCAAAAACGCGAATTAATTTTTCCAGTAAAGGGTTTCCGCCAAAGCCAGCTTTTTTTAGGTCAATAGTCTCCATAATGTTATGTAGCAAGGTGATAACCGGAAAACCGGAGAGCCTGATTAATGCAGGGGTTGTAAGACCTAATGCTGCTGCTACCTTGCCACTGCCAAAACTGGCAAATTGGAGATTGAGTATTACTACATCGGGTTTTTCCTGCCGCACTGCCTTCAAAATGCGTAAAGCGTTAGTTTTTGAGTCAAAATCCCAGCAAGGGACTATACGAGTGGGCGCATAGCCGTCTTTTTCAAACTCAGGATATTGCTCCTTACCCGGCAAGTAATCAACCAGTAGTACCAATTCGCTAACTTCGCGTTTCTGGCGTAGGTATCTGACAAAATGATAGGCATATTCGTTGAGTGAGCCTTTGCCGGGTGGGAAGGTTGTTATCAGCGCAATTTTATAGCTAGGCATTGGAATACACTCCTTTTATATCGTTCATCTTGATTTTGACCAAATCGCGCAAGAAGCGTTGGATTTCTTTGGAGGTATCCACTTTTGAGCCGGGCGCATCTACCCATTCAACCGGAACTTCTGCTATTTTGTAGCCCAATTTTGAACTTAGGTAAAGTATTTCCAAATCAAAAGAAAAGCCGCTGATAGTTTGCGCCGCATACAGCCGATGTGCTGCTTGTTTTGTGAAAAGCTTAAAGCCACATTGAGTGTCTCGCACACCGATTCGGAAAATATAACGCACAATCCAGCGTAACCCCCCGCTTAGTATTCGGCGCAAGATGGTACGATGCGCTTCCTGTGAGCCGTTAGCCGCCCGCGAGCCTACGGCAACATCGTATTGCTCTTTATCCAGCTTAGCTAACAACTTATTGAGTTCTTCTACCGGAGTAGAATTATCGGCATCATCGAAAAGAATGTACTTGCCACGCGCTGCCAGCATTCCCCGCTTGACGGCGCTGCCTTTCCCGCCGTTCTTTTCGGCTACCAACACCCGCAGATTCGCCAATTCGAGTTCTTTGATAAGCTTTACAGTATTATCTTTTGAACCATCGTCAGCAATGATTAATTCCCAATCATAGCCAAAGCTGCAAACGTGCGAGGCTATTGCGCCAATCGTAGGCACAATCCGTTCTTCTTCGTTATAAGCCGGAATTACTATTGAGAGGTAAGGTTCGCCCTTGATAGAAACTGTTTTCCAATTTTCGTAGGCATCATAGCTCATAATTTGCGCCCCTTAGAAACCAAGAAGTAACTATTAATTTTATAATAACATAAGCATGTTACACCATATTTACGATAATATTACCATTATATTAAGCACAATAATTCATTTTTAACTATAATAATACAAAGCATTGTGTTTGATATTATTTTATTACTACATATCAATTATAACAATTGATATTGTGAAATTTTAATGTTTTTTAATATAGGATGTTATAAATCTACGCATTATTATAGTTGGCAAAGGCAAATAATAATTAATTACTAAAAACCGCCGCATATTGCCTCTCCTTTACCTTATTTCAGTCTTTTGCTGTTGACTCACCTTCCCGGTTGTGTTAAAAAAAAGCTAACCACATTTTGAATACACTAGATATTTCGCAACATTTATAAACGGCAAAACTATATTTTTAGTAACTATTCACCCCCTAACCCCCTCAAGGGGGGAAAGAGAGGAAGGGAGTATAGGGGACACCCCTATTACCCCGGCGGGGAGTTTCCCCTGCACCCCTTTTCGTCCGGGCTGTATAGTTACTATTTTTAATTGGTATAATAGAATACTGCTATTGTGGTGACAATGATGTCAGACCAACAATCTAGTGAAGAGGAAGGAAATAAAATGGGAAATCAATATACACCTACAAAAGAAGATAAATTTACCTTTGGTCTTTGGACGGTTGGTAATCGTGGGCGTGACCCTTTTGGGGAAGCGGTACGCGATACCATTTCGCCCATTCGCAGCCTAGAAAGGCTTTCAAAACTGGGCGCATGGGGCGTAAATTTGCATGATAACGACCTCATACCTTTTGGAGCAAGCCTACAAGAGCGTAGCCGGATTGTGAAAGAGTTCAAGAAAGCATTGGATGATACCGAAATGGTAGTACCAATGGCTACCACCAATCTTTTTTACCATCCCGTTTTCAAGGATGGAGCTTTTACCAGTAATGACAAGCGGGTGCGCCATTATGCGCTACAGAAAACTATGCAAGCAATGGATTTGGGCGCAGAATTGGGCGCAAAGATTTATGTTTTCTGGGGAGGGCGCGAAGGCACTGAAGTTGATGCTTCTAAAGATGCACGCGAAGCGATTAAACGCATGCGCGAGGCGATGAACTTCCTGTGCCACTATAACATTGATATGGGCTATGATTTTAAATTCGCGCTCGAAGCTAAACCAAACGAACCTCGCAGTGACATATATTTCCCCACTACCGGGCATATGCTGGCTTTTATCGAAACGTTGGAGCATTCTAATATGGTAGGCGTTAATCCTGAGGTAGCCCATGAGCAAATGAGCGGGTTAAATTTCTACCATGGGGTCGCACAGGCAATCGAAGCAGGTAAGCTATTCCATGTTGACCTGAATGACCAGAAGCCCGGACGCTATGATCAAGATTTGCGCTTTAGTAGCGAGAGCATCAAAGGCATGTTCTATTTGGTTAAGCTACTTGAAGAAAGCGGCTATGAGGGTCCTCGCCATTTTGATGCACACGCTTACCGTTCCGAAGATGAGGAAGGCGTATGGACTTTCGCCTATGGTTGTATGCGCTCGTACATGATACTCAAAGAAAAGGTGCATCGCTTCGAGGAAGACCCTGAAATACAGGCGATTCTCAAGGAATTGAAATCATTAGGTAGCGATTCACCTTTCGATACCGCAAATTACAACAGCGCTACTGCCGAGGCGCTCAAAGCCGCCAGCTTTGATATTGATAATATTGCCAAATTGGGCTTGATGTATGAACAACTTGACCAGCTTGTAATCGAATTGTTACTAGGAATTCGCTAAATCCTAGATTAATATGGGAACGTGTTAAGAGATACGTTCCCAACGTGTAAGCCAAGAGGAAATTTTCTATGCTGAGTATGGCTGCTGCTTTAAAAGGTTTTGAGAAAAACGGTAAAGTTTCCAAACTCACCGAAAATGGCGCTTATAAGGTTACGCTACATCGTCAGTTAGATAGGGAAGACCAAGGACAATTTCTGATTGAGGTTTATAAAGTGGCGCGTAAAGGTGAGAAAGCGCCTGAAAAACCTGAGTTGAATTTACGTTACGATAACTTGACAAAAGCTCTTTCGATTGCCAATCAAGCACTCAGGGGCGGTCTTGATTCTTTGATTTTCTTCAATCGCCTTCCCCAAGATCGTTAATTTTAAGCTGCTATCGTATTGTAGCCATTGCCATTCCGGGCGCAAAGAACCCTCGCCAATACTAGCAAAATGCCGGAGCAAGGGTCTGGTGAATCACTAAGTTAGGTAAAGGCAAGAGGGTTTAAACCCCCTTGCCTTTATTCAGGGTACATTTTGCTTACTTTATTTTTGCTTCGTCAATGGCTTTTTGCGACTGAACCGCGAGGTTGTCTCCGGCAGGCACAAGCTTAATTACCTTTTGCCACTGTTCGATAGCTTTGGCAGGGTCATCCGCTTTGAGTGCATAGCCGTACACATAAAGCGCAAGCGTTTTGTCGGGTTCCTCATCCAGATATTTTTTCAGTTCAGCTTGCGCTTCCTTCAAATTTTGATTATAGAAATAGGAAAAACCCAAACCCAATTGCGCCTTCAATCGGTCGGTTTTTGTTACCGCGGCATTGGGCTGAGTCGCCACTTGTACCGCTTTGCTATAGTTGGTAATCGCGCCAGCAAACTCGCGGCAGCCGTACTCGAAATCGGCATATTTCAATTGGGCTGTAAAATCGGTTGGGTTAGCGGTAATTGGGTCGAGTATCACTGCTCGTTTGGCAGCATCGGCGCATTCTCCCACCGGCTGAGGTTTGAAGCTACCGCCCATTAAACGCCATACGCCATAGCCGAGCGTAAAAAGAACTATTCCTGCGAACAGGATTATCCAGAAAAGTTTCCAAAAAGATAGTTTGTTAACTTCAACTACTTCAGGAATATCACGACCGCGAGTTACAGCGCCGGGTTTTGGAGGTTTTTGTCTAGTTGCCATGTGTAGTTTTCTCTTGTGAAATCAGGGGTTACCACCCCACTAAAATTGGTCCAATATAGGCTAGGGCTGATTTGTCAGATTCAGATTTTGCTTTCCGGTTGGACAAGCAGACGCAAGCGAGCATTGTTCGCACAAAGGCTTGCGGGCGTTACAAACCCGCCGCCCGTGCCAAATGAGCCGATGCGAAACCATTGCCCATTCCTCACGGGGCGAAATTCGCATTAAATCTTGCTCGATTTTCTCAGGGGTTGTTTGTTTGGATAAACCGATACGCGCAGCTAATCGCATCACATGGGTATCAACCGGAATACCCTCGTTCTTGCCAAGCGCGTTGCCCAACACCACATTGCCAGTCTTACGCGCCACTCCCGGCAAGCGAATGAGTTCTGCCATTGTATCCGGCACTTGACCATTGAAATCTTGCACCAGCATTTTACTCATGCCAAGCAAGCTACGCGCTTTATTGCGATAAAAGCCGCAACTTTTAATGATACTTTCCAGTTCTTCCGGTTGCGCTTCGGAGAGGGTTAGCGGGTTAGGGTAGCGAGCAAAAAGGGCAGGAGTGGTCATATTCACGCGCTCATCGGTGCATTGCGCCGAAAGGATAGTAGCCGCCAACAATTGGAAAGCGTTCTGGTAGTTCAATTCGCAATGTGCGTCAGGGTAGCGTTCGACCAAACGGGGGTAAATTATCTCAAATTGGCGCTTTATTTTCGAATAATATTCCTGTTCTGCGTCTTCCACTTCTATGATTTCTCCTGCAACTTTGATTCCGGCTGTTGGTAATTATCGCTTCTTTCGCAGAATTATAACACGCTGTGCCGGGTCTGACTGTTAGGTAAGCATGGGAAAGCAGATACATGGCTGACCGGGATTTTTCTCCCGCCAACTGCAATTAATAAGCTTATTCCACTGATTAGCGGGTGTTGTATAATTAGCATGGTGAAGTAATCTTTAATTCGTCAATTATTTCCGTTGTAGTCTTAGTCATGCAATTTATTTATCCACATATAATAAGCAAATGAAACGATGGCTCCCAGAATTGCTACTTACCATTACCATTGTAATTATGGTATTTCTAACCTTAACGGTAAAATTATACTCGGTACATTTTCCCATTCCGACTGGAACACGCCTAGCGACAACGTTATGCGACCAATCGCCAACTAACCCCCGTTCATCCCGCGCCCTATTTCTGGAACGCTACGCCGAAGATTGGGGGGTGTATTGCGAGGGACCGACATCCCCTTATTACGGACAAAAACGCTATGTCCCGGAGAGCGGAGGATCTTTGGAATGCTCGATTGAACCCGGCAATTCCCCTTACGCCAATATTTATTGCTATCATGATATGCTCTCCAAGCCCAACTCGAAAAGCTTTATCCTAAGCTTTTCTTTCTGGATACCTGCCACTACCTGCGATAATGCAGGAGGCATCTCCTCAGTAATACAGGCACTGGAATTTACCTTTAACAAATTTTACCTGTCAAAAAGATACGAATTCGCGCTCCAATATCAAAATGTGTGGGATGGTTATTCTGCAACGCATGGTCCTGCATGGCATTACTGGAACGCAAACGGAAATTCGGGTAGTTGGTCAGACCTGCCTAACCCTCTCCACCAGTGCCTTCTGGGTAATAGTTGGCATACGTTCTTATTCGAGGGAGAGATAAATAGCAGCGATCAGGTAGTTTATAAAAATTTTACGCTGGATGGAGTTGCAAACGACTTGACAACGATTGCGCCTCAAACTGCGCCCCCTTCCACCTTTGGGGATAAGCTTACTATTAGCGTGCAGCTTGACAGTAATTGGCATGGAGACCCTTACAAATTACTTCTTAACAAAGTTAATTTTATCACAGCAACAAAAAGATGGGAGGTTGCCAGCCAAGCGGATGATGGTACGGGGGGTACAAGCGGGGCTTTTTCATGGGCTATCAAAAACGCGGGGACGGACGAGGCAATTACTTTCCAGCCGACTGTAACACAAATTAATTTTACCGGTTCGCTGAATTATCACAACTTGCAAGCAGGCGCGTTGATTTATGGCAGATGTAGTACAGGGGCAGAGATTACCCTTGATGGCTCAGGCACAGGTATAAACTCCAAAGGGTTGATATTGGATGGAAACAACCTGCTATACGGCATTAAAATTGCCAAGTTCAGCCTCCAACAATTAACCGTCCCGCTCTCTAGCGGCAATAACCAACTTGCCTGTGTGTCTTCCAGCCATATATAGTTTGCCAAACCTCCTTGAATTGCTTTACATAAATGCCGTATAATTCAACGTAGGTTACATTTGTTAAACAGACCTGAGATAAATGCCGATATTTACGAAACACCCTGAAAGAAGCATAGTTCCGGTTGCGGTGGAGATAAGCGAACCGCATCTATCGTGGTGGCACGCCCACTGGTTGAAATTGGCGTTGAGCGGTGCGGCTCTGGTACTGTTTACGGTTGTGGCGGTAATGTGGTGGCGCACTGCGCTGACTACCGTTGAAACTGAGCTTGACCGCAGCCGTAACCTCTACTATGAGGGACATTATACCGAAGCGGTGCGCCGACTGCGGGAGTATGTTAGCAAAAACCCATCCGATTATGAGAGCCGTTTATTGCTGGCACAAGGATTGTTGCAATTGCAACAGCCGCAACCTGCCGCCGGATATTTACGCAATGTACTCGCAACCCACCCCGATGACCCTGCCGCTACCTATTGGCTAGGACGCGCCCTTACCGATGACGGCAAGTATGAGCAAGCGGAACAAACGCTGACTGCTGTTACTAATAACGAATATCGAGCGCGGATGTTGCTGGCGATGGGGGAAAACTACTATCGGCAAAGTCGCTTTCAAGAAGCGCGTCTTATCATTTACGAATCCATAAAGTTGGGAGGCTCTTTTGATACACCCGAAGCGTATCGCGCCAACTATCTTTATTCCCTGCTGCTACTAAGCGACTTGCGTTTTGACGATGCCCGCGCCCAATTCAAACGCACCGCTTCGATTTTCCCCGATGGTAAATGGCAAAATAACGCCCCGCTGGCTTGGAGCATCTCCAAATATAACGAGCGCATACGGCAAATTACAGCACCGCTTCCAGCAGACTCAAACCAAGAAGCCGAAGCGGTTCGGCGCACTAAAGCGGGTTACACCCTGCTAAATGGAGAGGAATTTGGGTTGGCGGAAGAACAACTGGTGCGGGTGCTGCAACTTACTCCCGGCTTCGTGGACGCTCAGGCATACCTCGCCTCTATTTACTGGCGCACCGGCAGAGTTTTGCAAGCACAGGATACGCTTTACTCAGTCTTGAAAACCGACCCCACTAACCGCTTTGCCCGCCAGATTTTTGTACAATTGCTGATAGACCAGTTGCAACATGCACAACCTGCCGTTAATTCTACCGAACAGGTCAATAAAGCTAGGGATTATGCACAAGGATTAATTCAAGGTTTATTGAAAGAACGCCCCGATGACCCGCTCTTGCAGGTGGATTTAGCACGCTTTTATATGGTGCAAGGACAGTACAGCAAAACGGAAGAAGCCTATATCAAAGCACTAGAACTGAACGATAAAGCGCAAATTTCCGGCTTGAACGTGGAAGCATTGCTTCTACAACTCTATACTGAAATTGGGGTTGACCCTTGCGGTAGAGGCAGCATGTTTGCTGAGCGAGTGGTACAAGATTTCCCGCAAGACCCTGATAGTTGGTATTTTGCGGGGCTTTCCAACGTATTGTGCAACAAATACAACCTTGCCATTACCCAATTTCAAAAAGCGTTGGAAATGAAACCCAACTGGCCCCTTGCTACTTACCGTTTGGGCATTGCTTTTTTCGAGCGAGGCGATAAAGAGCAAGCTACCCGCTATTTTGATATGGCTAACGACATCGAACCCAGTAGCCGCTGGGTGCGTCGCGATTAACTCCTTGCGTTAAGTTTTCAGGAATAATAAGCGAATTACCTCATTGTAGGCACACTCTCTATTCTTTTCACAATTATCCTTTGCTATAATCCGCTCTACTAAGTAAAAATGAGGTAAAAATTATGGCATTACCTAAAATAGGTGCAAACGCGCCCGATTTTCAATTATCCGCGCCGGATGGCTCCTTGATACGCCTATCAGACTACCAACAACCGCAATTAATTTGCTTTATGCGGCATTTGGCTTGAATGCCTTGAGCAGAACATCTGGTGCAGTTGCATCAGCCTAATTTTATAGAGCAATTGGTCACTCTGAAAGCACGCTTACTGGTGATTTCATTTGCGCCTCCAGAACATTTCCGCAAATGGCGGGAGTATTGGAAGCAGATTCACCTTGCGCCCGAAATAGCAGAAAAGAGAACGCCTGAAGTCAATCAACTGCTACAGCAGACAGTCTTTCTCAATGACCCATTACTGAAAGTGTACCGTGCTTATGGATTGGGCAAATACTCAATGCTGACGGTGTACGGACCCTCCGTGCTGGCGAAATATACCCTATATGCGGCACAAGGCAAGAAAATCCTCAAAACCCGTGAGGATGTATTGCAGAAAGGGGGGGACTTTGCAGTGAGCGCGGAAGGCAAAATCACCTTTGCCTATAGTGGGCGCAACCAACTCGACCGCCCCCACCCCCAAATTTTGCTTGATTCGTTACTTCGCACCTAAGTTTAAGGCGGTCTGTCTGGAAAAATCAGTCCGTTCTACTTTGCCACGCACCCACAAACCCAGCTATAATATGCACAATCGTATCATTAGCCCGTGACAATCTTCTAAAAGTGTGCTTTCGCCACTATAGGCTTCTATTAAGATTTTCAGGGTGTGAAATTCGTTTTCACCCGATATTATTCTTAAACCCATATACTAATGTATGGACTATTTCTTATTGCTTAACTTGCCAATCAATGATGAATGGAGGACACAAAGATGAATGTAGCTACCAAAACCGGGGAGATTACTACCGGAGATGGCGTAACTTTGCGCTATATCGAGGCGGGCGAGGGGCAACCGCTCGTGATGATTCCGGGTTGGTCACAGACAGCCGCCCAATATAGCCATCAAATCGAGGGTCTTTCGGATCGCTATAGAGTTATTAGCCTTGATATGCGCGGGCATGGGGATTCAGACAAGCCCAATAGCGGCTACCGAATAGCGCGTTTCTCTCAGGATTTGCATGACATATTGGTGTCGCTTGACCTGCAAAACGTGGTGTTGCTGGGTCATTCGATGGGCTGTTCAATAATTTGGAGCTATTGGGATACCTTTGGCGCAGAGCGGATTTCAAAACTTGTGCTAATAGATCAGGTAGCCTTCGTGACCTCGAACCCGGATTGGAGCGCGGAAGAACTGGAAGCGGCAGGCGCAATTTTTGACCATCCGACACTGGTTGGTCTATGCAATGGAATAGCCGGACCAGAGGGAGATGCTACCAGCGCCGGTTTGGTTGGGAGCATGTTCACAGGAGCCGCCGCTGATGAATTGAAACAGTGGGCTGTTGATTTGAACCTAAAGTTTCCGCGTCAATACGCCTCCACGCTATTGTACAATCACTGCACGCAAGACTGGCGCGATGTGATTCCTCAAATTAACATTCCTAGCTTAGTAATCGGCGGAACGGTCAGCATATTTCCGGCAAAAGCTATAGAGTGGGTACATCAACAAATCCCCGGCTCGCAACTGGCAATATTCAATGAAAGCGAGGGAGGCAGCCACTTCATGTTTATCGAGGGAGCAGCCAAACTGAACAACCTTATAAGAGATTTTATCGATTAATCCCTACTGACGGTGGTTTCCGGTTGTTAGTTTTGTTCACTTCTCCCCATAGCACAAAAACGTTTTTTCAGGCAAGTGGTTTGAAACCGCTTGCCTGTTTCTTACTTCTCATTTCCCCTTGGAAAGCGCATATATACCATAGAATGTTATGGGTATGTTCCTATAATATAACTTTTCAGATATCCATGAACGGTTACAAGAATCTGGCTAAAATCGAACCATTCTAACTATATTTAGGCTCGAATTTCAAATCAAAAGCATTTTCTATATGAAAATTAATATTGCATCCCTACTTTTTAATTGCAGTTTGTGATAAACTATCTTTAACATGGGTATCTTCTTTCTACATTTACTGCACATATTTGCTCCTGCACTTATCTACGCCGATAAGGATGAAGATAGATGACCATTATTGAGTCACAGACAATAGGCAAGAAAGAAACGATTAGTAAGCTTTTATTATATTCGATACCTGAAAAAGCTTACCTGTATCGTTATGGGCTTGCCTTACTTTTGGTTATATTTGCCACACTTATAAAGCTGGCTTTAGTTTATTCAACGGATAACCCTAAAGACCCTTCTGTCCCTTTTTTAGTCTATATCCCCGCAATAATATTTGCCGTCTGGTATTGCGGCATTAAGCCGGGAATTATTACCCTAATTTTAAGTGCAATCGCTGGAGACTTTTTTTTCGTAGCGCCGATTTACAATATTTCGTTATTTTCTAATTCGGGCTTGCCCAATCTTCTGATTTTTATCTTCGATTCAATGCTTCTCAATCTTTTGATTCACAATTTACGCAAATATATAAACCGTTCTGAAATAGTAATAAAAGAACTTAGAACGGCAGAAGCCACTGTAAAAGCGCAAAGTGAACAGTTGAGAGTAACTTTATTAAGTATTGGAGATGGGGTCATTGCAACCGATTCTAACGGCTGCCTCACGCTTATAAATCCAGAAGCACAAAGATTAACCGGTTGGAAAGAAGAAGAAGCGCTGACACGTACTATAACCAGCATTTTCGAAATAGTTAACGAACATAGCGGAAAGAAAGTGGAAAGCCCGGTAGAAAAAGTATTGTTAGAGGGCAAAACAATAGAGATGGCTAACCACACCATGCTAATTTCGAAAGAGGGTAATCATACCCCTATCTCTGATAGTGGCTCACCAATTCTCGATGATTTAGGCAATATCATAGGCGTGGTTCTAGTTTTCCGCGATGTCACCGTAGCTCGCCATGCTGAGTTCGAACGTGAACAAATCCTTGAACAGTTAAAAGCAGAGCATGTCTTCCTTGAAACTGTCATAGAGCATCTGCCAATCGGTGTTTTTATATCTCAAGTTCCTTCCGGCGAATTATTGCGCTGGAATCCTGCTATGGAACAGCACTGGCAATATGATGTTAACCACCATAATGGAATATTTGATTATCAAAACATACGAATCTTCCATAAAGATGGCACGCAATATTTACCGGAAGAATGGCCGCTGGAACGCGCTATTTCTCAAGGAGAAATAATTAGAGATGAAATGGTTCGCTTCCAGCCAGACCATAAAACTTGGCGCACCCTACTAATCAGCGCCGCACCGATATATAACAGTCAAGGGGAATTAACTGCAATTGCCAACACCGTTAGAGATGTAAGCGAGCTATTGTCCCTAGAAGAGCAACTGCGACAAACCCAGAAAATGGAGGCTATCGGAAGGTTAGCCGGTGGCGTAGCGCACGATTTCAATAACATATTAACAATAATTTTATCATATACAGAATTGTTAGAAATTGAACTTAAAGAGCAAGCGCAAGATACTGATATTATAACTGAAATACAAAAAGCCGCCAAAAAAGCCGCTTCCTTGACAAGTCAGTTGTTATCATTCAGTCGCCGTCAAGTAATAAAAGCCGAAGTCCTTGATGTAAATCCAATTATTTCAAATATGAATAATATGCTACAACGGCTTATCGGTGAGGATATTTTGCTTGATTACGACTTACAACCTAACCTAGGTAAAATACGGGCAGATGCTGGACAACTAGAGCAAGTAATTATGAATATGGCTGTGAATGCCCGTGATGCAATGCCCGGAGGAGGCACCCTCAAGCTTAAAACCTCTAATGTAACCCTAGATGAGGCATATGCGGGTGAACACTACGAGGTCAAGCCGGGAGCATATATCCTGATAGAGATTAGCGATAATGGAATAGGAATGGATTATGAAACACAAATCCATATTTTTGAACCATTTTTCACCACCAAAGAACCAAACAAAGGCACCGGATTAGGGCTTTCAATTGTGTATGGAATAGTACAGCAAAACAACGGGCATCTCTGGGTTTATAGCGAAAAAGGGGTAGGAACTGTATTTAAAATTTATTTGCCGTTGGTCTCAGCGTTGGTAAAGCAAGCAGTGGATTTAAAACCAACCAATAGGATTGTAACAAAAGGCACAGAAACTGTCTTGCTGGTCGAAGATGAACAGCTTATAAGGAAACTTGCCAGCAAAATTCTGAAAGAAAATGGCTATACGGTACTAGAGGCACAAAATGGCTTCGAGGCACTGGAAGTTTCTGAAAATTTTACAAATACAATTCATTTATTAATAAGTGATATGGTAATGCCCAAAATGGGAGGATGGAGCCTTTCGAGAGAATTGATGAAAAAATACACCGATCTAAAGGTTCTACTTATGTCGGGATATTCCAGCGATTTGGTCCCTAATTTGAATTTAGCCGAAGAATTGAACTTCCTAGAAAAACCTTTCACCGCTATTGAGTTTATCTCCAAAGTGCGGACGGTATTGGATAACAAACTTAATTAACGGTCTGATTTCATATAAAATGTGATTCGGAGGCGTGTCAGATTTTTGCATTGAGAAAATCAGGATTAGGAGAATATAAAACCCGACCAACCTTCATTGGTCTCTTGGAATGGTTTGCCGTCTTATGACCGTCACCCATATAGGTCAAACCATTACATTGGTATTTAAGCCACCAATCAATCCAGTGCCGCTACCGCCAGATTTAGATGAGTTCTTCCTCGAACAGCTTGAAACGAACTTTTTGACCCGGTAGCAATTGTGCGATAAGCGGCAAATCGGTTTCGGCAACTACACCAATAATGGGATAACCGCCTGTAACTTGATGATCCGCCATCAGGATAATCGGTTGTCCGTCCGGTGGAACTTGGATTGTGCCAAAAACCGTGCCACATACCGCAATTTCTGCCCATTCTTCGCCCCGATATAGCGCCCTCTCACCCTTTAGGCGGTAGCCCATACGCTCCGATTCGCTACTAATTTCGTAGGACGCTTGGCAAAGTAATTCTAGCGAATCGAGCGCAAAGTGTTCAAGATAAGGTCCCGGAACAATATGCGCTATTACCTCTTTGCCGTAGTGTGGGCGCAAATCTTGCGAGTACGAATGTCCTGCCGCCCCTGCCAAATGCTGCACAGGTTTAAGATAATCGTTAGCGTTGGTGAGTATATCGCTTGCATTCAAAGTACGCCCTAGCCCGGCGTAACCGCCAAAGCGAGCATGTACATTGGTGGAACGGCTGCCCATCAGTAGGGGCGCATCCCAACCGCCATGCACTGCCAGATATGCCAGCCTGCCTTCTGCCCCTGCAAAATCGAGGGTTTGTCCGGCACGCACAAACACGCTGTGCCACATTGGGATAGGACGCTTGTTAAGGCGAGGTTTGAAATCGCTGCCGGTTATCGCAATCAACGCCTTTTGCTCGAATCTAAGTGTTGCCCCGCGCAAGGTCATTTCGAGAGTAGCGGCATGTGGCTTATTGCCGACCAATTCGTTGGCGGCACGGTGGGCGAAACGGTCTAAAGCGCCACCCGGCGTTACTCCGTAGGGCTTGCCGCTGGTACGTCCTAAATCCTGAAGGGTGGAGAAAATCCCCCCGTTCTGCACATGAACCCGACATTCAGGATGGTTGCACATTTTATTTACTCCAAACTGGAATCAAGGTTGTGTATATTGTGCTGGTAATGGTCAAGCTCTTTCGCGGTGATGGGAAAAAACTGTACCAAATCACCGGGTTGAAATCGAGAGGGCGGTTCGCATATCGGCTCGAAAACTGAGAGCGGCGTATAACCCAACAACCTCCACCCGCCCGGCATATCAAGCGGGTAGATGCCCGTCATTCCGGCAGCCAGCGCTACAGCGCCACGCCGGACTCGCGTGCGGGGTCGTGCTATTCGCGGCAAGTCAATTTCAGGCGGCAATGCGCCCATATAAGCATAGCCGGCGGTAAAGCCTACGATATATACCGAGTAGATAGCGGAAGAATGTAGCCTGATGACTTCCTCTATGCTCAAACCTTTAAGCCGCGCTATTTCCTCAAGGTCTTCGCCATAGTCGCCCCCATAAACCACTGGGATGCGATGCCGTCTTGCCGGATTCAAGCCGCCCCCTGCCAGATAGTGGCGCAAGTATTCCGCAAATTCAGGCGATTCGCCCACTTCCTGAAGCCAACTCAGAGTTGCCCTCATGTTGGGTTGGGTTGGTTCAAGCGGAATCAGTACACTATCGTAACCCGCTACCAAGCCCTTTTCCCATTCTGGGTGTATTTCGCGTAGATATTGGGTACAACCACGCGCCAGCAACAGCCGTTTGTAACGAGTTGTGGCATCCAACGCTGCATGATTTTCAGCGCCGCTTGGATAGGTCAGCCGCGCCAGAATAGCATTATTTCCTAAAGGGCGCGGGTCGAGAATACGGTGAGGCAATACGGGAAAATCGGTTGACACTTTTAATTCTCGCCCCGCTTTTGTAAGGCGCAAGTCTTGATATTTTCTGTGGCAAGCGTCTCGCGTAGGTGTCGGGCAATTTCCAAAGCGGTAGGACCATCGCCATGTATGCACACCGTGTCCGCCTGTAATTCCAAGATTGAGCCATCGCTTGCTATGATTTCGCCTTTTTTAACCAAACGCACCACTTGTTCTGCAGCTTTAACCGGGTCGGTAATAAGGCTACCCGGCAATTTTCGATTTACCAACGTGCCATCTGGGTTATACTTTCTATCGGCGAAAGCTTCTCGCGCCACCTGCAAACCTGCTCGATGTCCTGCTTCAATCATCAGGGGAGAGGTTGCAAGCGCGACCATTATCAGCGTTTGGTCGAAGCGGGCGATGCCCCGCGCAATTGCTTCTGCTACCGGCAACTCCAACGCCGCCACGTTATAAACCGCCCCGTGTGCCTTAACATGGGTCAAGGTTGTACCCTGTGTGTGGACAAAAGCTGCCAACGCGCCGATTTGATACAGGATAAATGCCTCGATTTCAGCAGGAGTCATCTCCATTTTGCGCCGCCCGAAGCCTTGCAAATCAGGGTAAGAGGGATGCGCCCCAACTGCTACACCCTTATCTAACGCCAGCCTTACAGTTTCGGACATTACCAGCGGGTCACCCGCGT
>Ga0194047_10000616_pt1 | contig 23467 bp, 18 predicted proteins | sample JunL225m_MetaG_2_FD_160070 | JGI IMG/M metagenome (GOLD analysis project Ga0194047, IMG submission 160070) | Anoxic zone freshwater microbial communities from boreal shield lake in IISD Experimental Lakes Area, Ontario, Canada - Jun2016-L221-5m | ecosystem: Environmental > Aquatic > Freshwater... | reverse complement strand
CACAAGTGCTTTTCGGAGACGGTGCAGGCGCGGCAATAGTGCAATCCAGTTTCGATGAAAAAGCGGGCGGGATTCTGGAAGTTGCCCTCAAAAGCGATGGCTCGAAAGCCGATTGCCTGAGTATTCCGGGCGGCGGTAGTCGCTACCCAACCACCGAAAACACCGTTCGCGATAAGCTCCACTTTTTGCGTATGAACGGCTCGGAAGTGTTTAAAGCAGCGGTGCGTGGGATGGCGGATGCCACCCTTGAAGCCCTAAAACGCTCCGATTTACAGTTAAGTGACCTGAGTTTATTGATTGCACACCAAGCAAACAGCCGTATAATAGAGGCGGTACAAAAACGCCTTGAGTTGCCCGATGGAATTTCTTATCAAAATCTGGAGCGGTATGGCAATACCAGTTCTGCATCAATCCCGCTCGCCCTCTACGATGCTATGCATGAAAGCAAGCTCAGACAGGGAATGTACCTAGCAGTTGCCGGCTTTGGTGGCGGTTTTACTTGGGGAGCTACTATAATAAAATGGGGTTTAAACCCTGAGAACTAGATTTACAGAGTAAATTTGTTATGAGTTTCCATTTTAAACGATTTATTTTCATGATATTGAGCGTCCAAATCCTCGCTCTTTTGCTGCTAATACCTACTTCGGCAAGAGCCGAACTCTCCATAAATGACGACTGGTATTATTTGAAGGTATGGGAGCGAACCGATTGGCCCGTAGGGTTGGGAGCTACTTCTCGCTCATGGTACTGGGGACCTGCCCCCTTTGCCATAACCAGTGAAGCATATGCCCAATCGCCAAACGGGGTTAGGCGCGTGCAATATTGGGATAAAAGCCGCATGGAAATAACCCAACCTGCCAGTGACCGCAATAGCAAATGGTATGTGACCAACGGTTTGTTGGTGCGCGAAATGGTATCTGGCAAAATGCAAATGGGCAATAATCCCGAAGAAAGTTATAAATACGCCCCTGCCAATATTCCGGTCAGTGGGGACGCAGCCGAGTACAACAGCAACAGCCCCACTTACGCCAGCTTCAAAGACCTTGCCAGCCTTGCGATGGATAATCGCTTCCCGCAAAATAGCCAACCGATAATTTCCGTACTCGCTAAGGATGGTTCAGTTAGTACCGATTACAGCCTTATAACCCAATATCCTGAAACTGCAAAAGCCTATTATGAACCTACGCTGGGACATAACATTCCGGGGGTGTTATGGCACTTTATGAACCTGAATGGACCAGTAATGATAGATCGAAGCTTACAAATACAAACAATAGAAAATTGGGTTTTCGCCTTTGGCTATCCCATCACCGAAGCTTACTGGACGCGCTCACGGGTGGGGGGAGTGGAGAAGGATGTATTGGTGCAGTTGTTCGAGCGTCGCGCCCTAACTTATACACCTTCCAACCCACCCGGTTTTCAGGTTGAAATGGGCAACGTGGGCAGCCATTATTACAATTGGCGATATTCTACGCCTTATGGTATTGCGCCAGCTTATACGCAACCCATCGCCCGCTTGATTATACCCAAGCTTGGTATTGATACACCCATTGAATATGTGGGAGTTTTACCAAACGGGAATATGGATGTCCCTGCCAACCCCAATAATGTTGGCTGGTACAAGTACGGGGCGCGTCCCGGCGAAGCGGGTAATGCGGTTATTGCGGGACATCGGGATTGGTACAACCTTGGAAAGGTCGTATTTTATAATCTGGGTAGCCTTGCGCCGGGCGACCTGATTTATGTGCAGAGTAGCCTTGATAAAAGGCAAACCTTTGTTGTTACAGGGGTGTCCAGTGTTCCAGCATATGGCGGAGCAAGCGAATCCGTTTTTGGCGCGTCCGCAACCCCCAATCTAAACTTGATTACCTGTATAGGTGATTTTGACCCTGCCAGCCGAAGCTATAACAATCGCCTGATTGTTAATTCTAGGTTGGTAGAATAAATTACCTAAAAATGGATTTCGTGATGGCAGCATGGGGTCTTTTGAAGACAAAACCCACTATTCTCACCAAATTCTGTGTCTTGACAACTGGGTCCACCATACAATTAGGGCATTTACCGCGAAAAATTGAGACTATACAGAAAGCCAGTATAAGCCCTGCTGCACTTTGTTATTCTACTTGACAAACAAAGTTTAGAGTAGTATAATTTGTGCATATCTCACATAAATTTCTTGACCCTACGTTTTACAACTATATTGATAATGCCGATAGATGGTAAAAGATAGCTTTAATCATACATCGAGTTGGATTAACGGTACCCATAAAGGCAAAGCCGATGCAGGACTAATTGGCGAATTAAATCGCAGCATTGTGCTGAATTTTATCCGTCAGGAAGGCAGCATTTCGCGAGCAGAAATTGCAGTACGCACACAATTAAGTCGTTCTGCCGTTAGTAACATTATCTCATCCCTGCTCGATGAAGGCATAGTCCATGAGTCTGGAATCGGTGAAAGCAAGGGTGGTCGTCGCCCAATAATGGTAAATTTCAATTACAGCGTCGCATATGTGCTGGGTATTGATATGGGTGCAAACCATTTATTGGCTTTACTAGCAGACCTTGAAGGTAATCCTGTTGCTGAATTTAATGCCGAGTTTTCGGTGGAAAATGGACCAGAAATAGGCATACCAATCTTGGTGGAGTTGATAAGACGAATTGTAGAGAGTGAATTCCTAAAAAATAAACGGCTCTATGGAATTGGATTAGGTGTAACGGGTCCTCTTGATTTTGAAACCGGTACAGTGGTAATGCCCCCTTTGATGCCGGGTTGGAACAAATTTCCTTTACGCCGTTATCTTTCTGAGGAATTCCAGCTTCCGGTGTTGGTTGATAACGATGCTAATCTGGGCGCAATTGGCGAAAGATGGCGAGGCGCAGGGCTAGGACAAAACAACCTTGCCTATGTTAAACTCGGTACAGGCATCGGCTGTGGAATGGTTGTAGATGGGAAAATATTTCGCGGGGCAAACGGGAGCGCGGGAGAAATCGGGCATATTACCATTACCAGAGATGGTCCCCCCTGTCGTTGCGGCAGTTTTGGTTGTCTGGAAAGCATGGCAGGTACGCCTGCTATTATTAATCGCATCAGGTTAGCGATTCAAGCAGGTAGAGATACTACTCTAACCAAAATATGTGATCCGGCTGATCTTACCGTAGCTGCTATCGGAGAAGCGGCAGCCTCCGGTGATAACCTTTCAATGGAAGTCATCAGTGACGCAGGGCGATATATTGGTATCGCTCTCGCCACATTGGTCAATCTCTTTAATCCCAGTATGATTATTCTTGGCGGTGGAGTCGCTGCGGTGGGCGAGGTAATACTCAACCAAATAAAGCAAACTGCTAAAGACCGTAGTTTGGTGGCATCGTTTCAAGGAATGCAAATTGTACGGGGAAAATTGGGTATAGAAGCGGTTGCAATTGGAGCCGCGATGCTGGTACTTCAAGAGGTCTTTAAAGGCCCGCAATTATCTTTAGTTACAGGCTAGTAGTGGTTTTCAGCGGATGAGAACACTTAGCAGGGCATAGAAGCCCTTTAGTAGTGGTATTTTACTCTCGTTATACAATCTTCATCTACTAATTAGACCTCAATTAGCCATATTTTTTATCTTTGACAGTTCTTTCTATTCTCTTTCCAAAACGAACTGCAAAGATCGGATTGCTCACCTAGTAGAGCAAATCTCTCCTCGCCAATTTTGGTTCCTCCGGAATCTAAAAAATTCCGGTTGACGTTTGTTAATTTGATTTTGTAGTCTTACTCTTGCAAGGAGGAAAAAAGTGGCAACTAAAAAGTTGTTTAAGTTTATTTCGGCATTGATGGTAGCTTTAACCATCACCGTTATGTTAGCGGCTTGTGGTGATAACACTGCTACGCCCGTACCGACTACTACCGCAGCAGCTACTAAGGCAGCTACCACTGCGGCAGCGGCTACCACCGCAGCTGCAACTACTACTGCAGCGGCTACTACTGCAGCTGCAACTACTACTGCAGCGGCTACTACTACTGCAGCGGCAGCAGCATTGCCCGCTATAACCGGAAATATTAGCTTCTGGCACGCTTACGGTTCAGGCGGTAAGGGCGGCGAAGCAGATGCTCTGGCAGCAGGGTTAGTTCAATTCCAGAAGGATTACCCGAAAGTTCAGGCTTCTCCACTGGATGTTCCGTTCGACCAAATCTTTAAGAAATGGGAAACCGAAGTTGCCGCCGGCGGCGGACCTGACCTGTTCATCGCCCCTAACGACAGCCTCGGCTCCGAAGCCCGCGCTAATTTGGTTGCAAACCTTGATGATGCGCTGAAGGGCAAGTTGGATAACATTCTGCCGGTAGCAGTAAATGGCTCTAAAGTAGATGGCAAGCTGTATATGGTGCCTGAATCGCTCAAAGCCGTAGCCTTGTTCTATAACAAGGACAAGATTAAAACCGCTCCCAAAACCACCGATGAACTGCTTGCGGCGGCTAAAGCCGGTACCAAGTTCGGCTTCCAAACCAGCGCGTATCACAACTTCGGTTGGACTGGCGGTTACGGCGGAAATTTGCTGGATGACAGCGGCAAGTGCGTAGCAGATCAAGGCGGTTTTTCCGATGCCCTCAAGTATCTTCAGGATTTGAAAGCGGCTGGCGCACAATTCCTCTCAGACGGCGACAAATTGCATCAGGCTTTCCAGAACGGTCAACTTGACGCGGTTGTTGAAGGTCCTTGGATGACTGCCGACTTCACCAAGGCGCTGAGCGACAAACTCGGTATTGCGGCAATTCCTGCCGGTCCTAAAGGCTCTGCCAACCCCTTAACTGGCGTTGACGGTTGGTACATCAACCCGAACCTCAAGGGCGAGAAATTGCAGAACGCGATTAACTTTGCGCTCTATATGACCTCTCCCAAGATTGAGAATCTCTTTATCGCGGTTGGTCATATCCCGGCTGACAAAACCCTGAAGGTTACTGACCCAATTTCACAGGGCTTTGCCACTGCGGTAGCAACCGGTCTGCCTCGTCCACAATCCAAATCGTTAGATAACTTCTGGACTCCTTTCGGCGATGCCTTCTCGCTCGTCCTCGACAAGGGTTCAGACCCGGTCAAAGCGGTAGCAGATGCTTGCTCTGCGATGAATAAAGCTAACGGCAAGTAGTCTTAGCTAAGAAAAATGGGTTTTGCTGCGCTGCGGCAAGACCCATTCCTTTTAGAATTGCATAATCATATTTACTATGATAAGGTTTTTATGTGCCTTTAATGGAGTAATGGCGCAACTCCTCTCACCCTTTTCGCATTCGATTAAAAATAATACGGGCTTAAACCCTACACTCTAACCGCTGCCCGTCACGGCAAAGCCAATTTTATTAAATAAATCTGCTTTTGAGGATAGGTCCTATGGCTATAAAAAACGTTTCTGCCGTACCAAAAGCTGGACGCGCGAGTTTCTGGATTCGTTCCAGAGATACCCGTACCGCTTATATGTACATTCTACCAGCAGTAGTGGTAATGGCAGTTATTACCTTGTTTCCGCTTGGCTTCCAAGTCTATATGTCTTTTACCGATTACGGGTTAAAGAACCTGAAGTACGATGCTCCGGCAGCCAACTGGGTTGGTCTGGATAACTATCTGCATATTCTGAACGGGGATACCATCAAAAATGTTATTCCTTCCTTTGATTTCGTAGGGACTCTAACCTTCAACCTGTGGTGGGCGCTCTCTAACGTGGTTTTCCACGTGGTATTAGGAGTTCTCATCGCGGTATTACTGAATGTGGAGGGGTTGTGGTTTAAACGTTTATACCGGGCTATTTATATTCTTCCGGTGGTTATTCCTGCCATCATTATAGCGACAGTCTGGAAAAAGATTTTTGATACCGATACCGGTGTCTTTAATATCCTGCTCGGTTTCTTATTAGGTCCATTAGGGCTGGCTACAAATGTCAATGGGGTAAGCATCATAAAGATTCCATGGCTGGAAAATTCACAGGGCGATTTTATGTTCCTCCCGATTGCATACTACGCGCTTTTATTTACGAATATATGGCTGGGGTGGCCCCTTAACTCGGTGGTAGCAACCGGTGCTCTCCAGAGTATTCCCAAAGACCTTTACGAGGCAGCGACAGTGGACGGAGCAAGCGGTAGCCAACAGTTCTTCAATATTACAGTACCCATGTTGCGGGTAGCGATGATACCTTTTGCGGTATTCGGCTTTATAACCACTTTTAACCTATTCCATCTCTCTTATTTTATGTCAGAAGGTCGTCCCTTTGGGCGTACCGAGTTGCTGGTAACGCAAGCCTTCAAGTTGGTTAACACCAACCAGTTATACGGCATCGGCGCGGCTTTTGCTATCTATATGTTCTTTATTCTGCTAACAATCAGCCTGATTACCACCAGAATAACTAAAGCAACCGCATCGGTAGATTAAAAGAGGGTAACAACAATGACAGTTGAAGCTACAGCCGTACAGGCAAAAGCCGTTGCCGGCGCAGAAGCTAAAATGAAGGGCGCAATTGGTCGCCCTCTCAAATGGTATAAGCAGTTACTTTACCAAGTTTTGTGCCTTTTCGTTGCCTTTACCGTATTGTTCCCGATTGCATGGGTGGTAAGCCAATCTATTAGCACCTCTAAACGTATAACCGGGTTTTTACCGGAAGGGGCAATTACATTTGAGGCATATCAAAAAGTGCTGGATAAACCTACTACCAACCCTGTATCCTTCCTTGACCTAACTTTCAACAGCTTCAAGTTGGCGGCTGGCGCTTCTTTTGCATCGGTTTTGTTGGGAGTCAGCGCCGCTTACGCCTTCTCGCGCTTTAAGTTCCCCGGACGAGGCTTTGTGTTTCTGGCAATATTGGCGGTTTTGATGCTTCCCTCAGTAGCAACTATCGCGCCGCTTTTCGCTTTCATGAATCGGATACAGGTCGGCGAGTTTAATCTACGCAACTCTCTGTGGGGGGTGGGTCTAGCCATTACCTCCGGTCTTTTGCCTTTCGCCACATGGAACCTCAAAGGCTTTCTGGATACTATTCCAAAAGACCTTGAGGAAGCCGGTATGATTGATGGCGCTAACCGCAACCAGATTTTTTTCCAGATAATTCTGCCGCTCTCTACTCCGGCGCTGGCAGTAACCGCCCTGTTTGGTTTTATCGGTGGTTGGACTGAGTTCTATTTCTCATGGCAGTTCCTCACCAATCCAAAAGATTTTACGCTGGCAATGGCGCTTTCGCAGATGTCGGGTCAATATGCCCGTTCCACGCCATGGGATCAATTCTGCGCTTTCGCCTTATTGGTCGCTTTGCCCGTTTCGGTAGTATATCTCGCGCTCCAACGCTATATAGTGTCCGGTCTAACTGCCGGTGGCGTAAAGGGCTAAATTATTAGCAAGCCATAGACTAAAAAACCCCCCGCTCCGGTTCAGGGAACGGGGTTTTTATTTGCTGATTATTCAAACACAGCAAAAATGGGGGCGTGATCGGAAGGTCGTTCCCAACTGCGCGGTTCTGAGTCTATTTCAGAAGTGCGGCAACTTTGCAACAGGCTTTCGCTCACCAGAATATGGTCAATCCGCAAACCCATATTGCGCCGATATGAGTTTTCACGATAATCCCACCACGAATATGCCACTTTATCCGGATTCAAAGTACGAAAGGAGTCAAACAAACCCCAGCTTTTCAAATTCTCCAGCGCGTCCCGCTCTGATTGGCTGAAAAGGATTTTACCCTCACGCGCCTTGGGGTCATACACATCCAGCGAAATAGGCGCTACATTGAAATCGCCCAAAATTGCCAGCTTTTGAGCCGGATTCCAGTGGGAAATTAAATCTTCCCGAAGCTTTGCGAACCAATCCAGTTTATAGGCATATTTCTCACTGCCTACTTCCTGCCCGTTTGGGACATATACATTAATAACACGCACCCCAGCAATAGTGGCGGCTATTAAACGGCGCGAAGGGTCGCTGGTATCACCGGGAAAGCCCATTTGCAAATCCGCTACTTGCTCTGCCAGCGAAGCTTTAACCACCAATGCCACGCCATTATAGCCCGGCTGCCCAAATACAAAGCTGCGATAACCGATTGGCGCAATCGCCTCTGCCGGAAACTTAGCATCGGTGCATTTAATTTCCTGCAAGCACAGCACATCAGGTTGGCGCGATTGCAGCCACTGCACAAGGTGGGGAAGCCTGATATTCACAGAATTGACGTTCCAACTAGCCAGTTTCAACTTCAAATTTACCTCTATAATTATTACTCTAACGATTCGATTTATTGACGCTAATTAAATTTTACAACCTACTTTGCCCCTTAAAATATAGATAGAGCTATTATATCTCAAATATATCTGATAACAGTGACCGGGTGGGCAATTCTAATACATGGTAAACCTTGAGGCTTCGGAAATAACAAGCGATAATCTACTTTCTCCCCGACAACTTCTAATGGAAACGCGCCGAGAAAAAGCCCGGCAACTTCTGCAAGAGTGGGGAAAGCACTCACTTTCTTACCTAATGCTAAATCCTGATAACCGTTTGTTTTTTGAGAGTACCGGGCAGGCTTTCGTAGCTTATCGGGTAAATTTCGGCGCAGCAATTACGGTAGGCGACCCAACCGGACAACCGGAAGCAATCAAAAGGTGCATATCAGAGTTCAGCGCGGCTTGTCGCCGCAAAAGATGGGTTCCGGTCTTTTTCTCCATAGAGAAACCTCATCGGCATTACCGCACACTAGGTTACAAAGGAGTGCAGGTGGCGGAAGATGCAGCCATCGAACTAGCATTGCTAGAGTTCAAGGGTAAAAATTGGCAGGATGTACGCACTTCACTGAATCGCGCCAACCGTGAAGAAATCCAGTTTTGCCGTTTTATGCCGGGAAATAATGAAATAACGGCGCAGTTCAGGCAAATCTCGCGGGAGTGGGTACGCAATAAAAACATGCCAGAACTAGGCTTTACCCTCGGCACTATCGCCAGTCTGCTAAACTCTGAAGTCAGGTGCTATTACGCAATAGACAAAACGGGTAAAGTTCACGGAATGGTAAGTTGGTTGCCGCGCTATACTGCTAACGGGTGGACGCTTGACCTTATGCGGCGCAGAAACGAAGCGATGCCGGGTATAATGGAATTTCTGATTGCGCGTTCGGCGCTAACGTTCCGAGAGGAAGGTTACAGCGCGATATCGCTAGGCGCTTCACCACTCACTACAGTCAATAAGCAGGAAGACATGCTAAGCGCAGGCTGGCTGCTCAAACAAGTCAAACACTACTTACATAATTATTATGACTTTGAAGGGTTGCACGACTTCAAGCGAAAATTCTTGCCTACATGGAAACCGCTATATGCTTTCTATCCGGGGGGCATAGGCTTAACGCAAGGTGGATTGGCAATCTTACGCCTGTACCTATCAAACTAACGCAAAATTGCCGAAACAATGGCAGGTAATTGAGAAGCGTCCCACACTGCTATTGAATGGCAAAACTGCGGCAAATAAAGTGGTAAACTGACCTCATGACATCGCAATTGGGAAAATCTTTAGTTAAATCAAAATCCTCTCTACCCTATAAATTGCCCGGCGGTAAAATAGCTCTGCCGGATGCTGATACTTATCTGCGTACCTTAGCAGGGGCAGCTTTGTATATGGGCATCCCCACCCAAACGATTCGCTGGCTAGGACGAACCGGGCAGCGCAAAGCAATGTGGAATACCTTACGCTGGATGGCACGTTGTGTACGCCAACATCTCGACATTCGGTTAGAGATTAAAGGATTAAAGCTGATTGACCCGTTAGAGCAGTATGTTGTTATCCCGCTGCATGAGGGTTTTGCCGATTTTCTAGGGTTGGTAGAGTTACCGCTGCAAATGCGCTTTGTAGCCAGAGATGAACTTTTCCACGAGTGGGATTGGCTTGGACCATTCCTGCGCGACACCGGGCAACTTGAAATATGCCCCGAACGAGGGGTCAGTAGCTACCGCCAGTTATTGCGACAAGCCGGGAAAGTGTTTGCAAAGGGCGAAAGCTTGGTAATTTTCCCGCAAGGTAGCATTCTTGGCATAGAAATAGATTTTACAGCCGGAGCATTTGCATTGGCACGCCACTTCAAGCGTCCAATCCTTCCAGTAGTATTGACCGGAAGCCATCGGGTGTGGGAATATCCCTTCTCTCCACGCTTGCGTTACGGGCAACGGATGAGCATACGGGTTCTGCCACCCATACTAGTTGAGGAAGCGCTACGCCGTAAGCCCGAAGAACTCCGGCTTGAAACCCAAAAACGAATGAAAACAGCGGCTCTCTACGCGAATATGGCTGCCCCCAGACGTTTTATACCTGAACGTGACGGCTATTGGGATGGTTACGCTTTTCGAATTGACCCGGCATTTCCTGAACTAGCTAACAACATACAAGCACACCACGCTACTAAGAACAAAATCATTTAATAAGATTTAATATTACAATTCAAACCGTTGTAAAACAAATTCTTGACAATATGGATAAACTAAGTTATCTTATTGTAGTTGCAAAAGCTTTTTGCTGTTAATCCGAAGCGATTGTTAGGGATTTCAGGATAAAACGCAATCATAGCTAATTGCAATTATATGCAATAGGTGTTATTTTTGTTATGATTTGTGCATATTTATTAGTATCAATAATATGCTGTAGTCTAATCACCTATTACCTGAAAACAAGAGGAAGGAGAGAAGTAATGCGTAAAAAACAACGGGTTTTGGCGTTGGCATTGATTACTTTGCTATTAAGTCTGGCAATTGCCGCATGCGGGGATAATACTGCCACTGCCGTACCAGCTACTACCGCCGTTGCTACCAAAGCGGCTACATCGGCTGCTACTACTGCCGCCGCTACTACTGCGGCTGCTACTACTGCCGCCGCTACTGCCGCCGCTACTACCGCCACAACGGGAAAGACTGTCACAATTCGCATCGGTACTGGCGACAGCGGGGATGGTTTAGCCCCTTACAACCAAACTATTGAAGCCTTCAAGAAAGTCTATCCCGGAATTGATATTAAGGTTGAACCAGTAACCGACTCCGACTATTACGGCTCGTTGCTAACTCAGGTAGCCTCCGGCAAAGCTCCCGACCTGATTTTTATCGGGGATGATGAAGTTGCCGACTTTGTGAAGAAAGGCGCATACGAAGACCTAACCCCCTATATCAACGGTACTGCCGTTCCCGGCGTAAAGCTTGATACTTCGGTCTTTCTGCCCAATACTTTACAACCGGGGCAGCAAGCAGGTAAGCAATATTTGTTCCCCAAAGATTTCAGCCCGGTAGCTCTTTATTACAATAAGGAACTCTTTAAAGCGGCTGGTGTTGCTGAGCCTACCGAAAACTGGACATGGGACGATTTTAAAGCTGCCGCCCAAAAACTGACCGTAAAGGATAGCAGTGGCAAAGTGACCCAATATGGAGCGCAACTGACCGCAGCATGGCAGCGCGGTTTTGAAGCGATTGCTTTCACACAGGGCGCAACCCTGATTGCAGCAGACGGTTCCAAATACTCCGGCTTTCTGGATAGCGAACCGGCGGTTAAAGCTCTAACCCTAGTAGCGGATTTGTATCGCAACGGTTACGCGGCGCCCCCTTCAGATATTAACAAGTGGAAGGGCGGTAACGACAATTTCGCGAACGGGACTGCCGCTATATTGATTGACGGGCGTTGGCCTCAGGCTAATTTGCTCAAGAATCCTAAGCTGACCAATAATATCGGGGTTGTGGGGTTGCCTATTGGCACGCAAAAAGCAAACGCCATCAACTGGGGCGGTTTCGGCATCTACTCTAAGAGCGCGAATAAAGACGCGGCTTGGAAAGTGCTGAGCTTCTTCGTCAGCCCTGATGGCGGTGGGCAGTTCTTCAAGGATTGGGGTTTGACTCCGTTGAAATCCATCGCCGACAAGAACACCAACGCGCTAGACAAAGTTTGGACTGCACAAACCGAGTTCTTCAAGCCAATCACCGCTAACTTTACCCCATACTGGAACAGCGCGGGCGCGAAAGAATTGGGCGACGCTCTTACCAAAGTCATCACCGACCCTAAAGCTGACCCAGCAGCGACTTTGAAAGATGCTGCTACCAAAGCCGATAAAGCGCTAAAAGACAAGATTGATTCGAACAAGTAACTCCAAAAGTTGCAAGAGGCATCCTGTGGAAGCACAGGGTGTCTCTTTTACTGGTATAATTGCCTCGCGTCAGAACCATCAGTAAACAAACCTGTTTACCGAGCAGGAGTTCCCTTTGAAAAGGATAAAATCCGCTAGACCTCTTGCAACAAACGAACCTATCTGGAACAAAAGAGCCGCTTTCAACCACCGAGAAGCTATAGCCTTTTACCTATGTATCTCTCCGTGGCTTATTGGCTTTTTTGTGTTTGTGGCAGGTCCTATGTTGGCTTCGTTCTTGCTCAGTTTTGTAAGCTGGGATTACTTCACCCCCATAAAATGGGTGGGGACGCGAAACTACGAACGCATAAGGGAGGACGAGGCTTTCTGGACAGCCTTACGGGTAACTTTCACCTTTGCCGCCTTATATGTGCCGCTCTCGCAAATCATTTCGCTTGCGGTGGCGCTAATGCTGGCGCAAAAAATCAAGGGGGTTAGCTTCTTCCGTACCATTTTTTACCTACCTGCAATCCTCTCAGGCACTGCCTATGTGGTGCTGTGGGTCTGGTTATTCGAGCCAGACAAAGGGTTAATTAACAACCTATTAGATAGATTGGGAATCAAGGGTCCGCGCTGGCTCTCCGACCCCAATACCGCTTTATATGCGCTAGTAATAATGAGCCTGTGGGGGTTGGGCAGCAGCCTGATAACCTATATCGCAGGTTTGAAAGGCATACCCGAACAACTTTACGAGGCGGCAGAATTGGACGGCGCAGGAAAATTCGGTCGATTCAGGTACATCACAATTCCGATGCTCTCGCCGACCATTTTCTTTAATCTGGTATTGGCGCTAATTCAAACCTTCCAGAGTTACACCACCGCAGCGGTGGCTACGGGGGGCGGACCGCTCGACTCCACGCTCTTTTATCTAGTGTATCTGTACCGCCGCGCCTTTGTAAATCAGGAAGCGGGCTACGCGGCGGCATTGGCATGGATATTGTTTATAATAATTTTGCTGTTTACGTTGCTGGTTGTCCGTTCCTCTAGCGCATGGGTATATTACGAAAACGAGACTGGAAAGGAGCGGCGAAAGTGAGAGGCTTGTTCGATAAGCATGTTGCCGCCGAAGCTATTCCGCTCAAAGGTACACGCGCGTGGCGTAAAATTGGGGGGCTGTTTCTAATTTATACCGCCCTAGCGGCAGGCTCACTGCTCTATATTTTGCCGCTGGTCTGGATGTTTCTAACCTCGCTCAAGCCTTCCTATCAGGTATCCTCGCCCGATTGGTTCCCAGACCCGTTTGAGTGGAGCAATTACCCCCGCTCTTTCACCTACACCGGACTGGATTTCGGCAAACTTTACTTAAACAGCTTTGTGATTACCATTCTAAATGTAGTCGGTACAATGGTTTCTAGTACGTTGGTAGCATACGGCTTTGCCCGGTTACGCGCCCCCGGCAAAAACCTTTTGTTCATTATTCTGCTGACAACCATGATGATTCCCTTCCCGGTTACGATGGTTCCAACCTTCGCCCTTTTCAACTTTTTGGGCTGGCTAGATACGCTCTTACCCGTAATTGTCCCCGCGTTCTTCGGCAACGCCTTCAATATCTTCCTATTGCGCCAATTCCTGATGACCGTGCCAATTGAGTTTGAGGAAGCCGCCCGCATTGACGGCGCAAACACGCCTCAAATCATTTTCCGCATTATGATGCCGCTCATTCTTCCGGCAGAAGCGGCAGTAGCGGTTTTGACCTTTCAGAACACGTGGAACGACTACCTAACCCCCCAGATTTACATCAGAGACCAATCGCTTTACACGGTAGCGCAGGGGATTCGCTTTTTGCGTGGTAGCATCAATCCACAATGGGAACTAATGATGGCGGCGGCGCTACTAGCCATGCTGCCGGTAGTAATTTTATACCTGTTGGCGCAGCGTTTCTTCATTGAAGGAATCACCCTCACCGGAATAAAATAATCCATTTTGCTGATTGCACAAACTCTATTATAAATCTATCATTAGCTTTTACAAATGTTCTGCTATCATATATAGCTGTAGTCTGTACGAATGGGTACACTCGCATAAATTGATTTAAATGACATAAACAACCATAATAAGTTAGAATTTGATTAAAGGCAGTCAGAACTGTCGTGAATCCAAAGAAAGCATATTATACAAATGATGATGAGAAGACGACCTGACCAACCTAAACCCAGCATGAAAGCGTTACGGCGTGCGCTCAGCTATAACAACCACTATCCGCGCATAATGTGGATAGCCTACGGTGCGCTGGTGTTGGCTTCAATTGCACAACTTGCGGTTCCAACCCTTGTACGTAATGTTATTGACGCAGTAACTAATGGGGTACTTGCTCAAAAAATATTGGCAGTACCAGCTAATTTCCAGCCTGCAATCGAAGCCCGTTTGGGTTTGTCGCATCAGGTAGTGCTGGATAATAACGGGAACGCCGAGAGAAATATTATCATTGCAGGTCTGGCGATAGTGGGGTTCGCGCTTGTGCGCGGAATATTCGCCTTCCTACAAGCCTATAACGGTGAGAAACTTTCCCAGAGCATTGCCTATGATATGCGTAACGACCTGTATGGGAAAATCCAGCACCTTTCTTTCAGCTATCACGATAAGCAGCAAACCGGGCAGTTAATGATTCGCGCTACCGATGATGTGGAAAAGGTGCGTCTCTTTATCGGGCAAGGTTTGCTGATGACGGTATCCGCGCTGGCGTTGTTTCTTGGCACTATCTTAATCCTGTTTTTAAATAATTTCGGCTTGGCGTTGGCAATACTTCCAATTTTGCCGTTAGCGTTCGCCTTGTTTTTAGGCTTCGGTATGCTTACACGCCCCTTGTTTATGGTATTACAGCAAAAGCTATCAGCCCTTAATACCATTTTGCAGGAGAACTTAGCGGGTATCAAAGTGGTAAAAGCCTTTGCCCGTGAGCCGGAAGAACGCGCCAAATTCAATGTTGCTGCCGAAGAACAAATGTACCAGCAAATTCGGGTAGCGCGAATTTTCAGCTTCCTTTTCCCAATGGTCTTTTTCATTGCAAACTTTGGACAGGCTTTGGTGCTATTTGTAGGCGGCTGGATGATTATTGATAACACCCTGACACTAGGACAATACCAGCAGTTCAGCCTTTACCTAAGCTTTGTATTCTTTCCGCTGGCTCAACTTGGCATGATTATTACGCAAATGTCGCAAGCTGCCGCCTCCGCCACCCGCATTTTTGAAATTCTGGATGCTAAAAGCGATGTGACCGACAAGCCCGGCGCAACGGCGTTGCCCACCATTCAGGGCGAAGTGGAATTTCGCGAGGTCACTTTCAAGTATCCCGGAGGGGACAAGCCTGTTTTGAGCAGGGTTAGTTTGGTAGCAAAACCGGGGCAGACTTTCGCCTTACTTGGCGCAACCGGAAGCGGTAAAACCACTATTATAAACCTGCTACCTCGCTTCTATGACCCCACCGAAGGACAAATATTAATAGACGGTATCAATATTCGCGATGTAACTATCGAATCTATGCGGCGACAAATTGGAATTGTGCTACAGGAAACCAACCTTTTTACCGGCACTATCCACGATAATATCGCGTTTGGGCGTTCCGATGCCACTATGGAAGAAGTCATCGAAGCGGCAAAAGCTGCCGCCGCCCACAATTTCATTATGGAATTCCCGGAAGGTTACGATACGACTGTAGGAGAGCGCGGCTCAACCCTGAGCGGCGGACAGAAGCAACGCATTGCCATAGCCAGAGCTTTATTGCTAGACCCACACATCCTTATACTGGATGATTCTACCAGTAGCGTAGATGTGGAAACTGAATATCAAATCCAGAAGGCGTTGGATCGCTTGATGCAAGGGCGCACCAGTTTTGTAATTGCACAGCGCATCAGCACCGTACTAAACGCAGACCAGATTCTGGTATTAGATAAAGGTGCAGTAGTAGCACGCGGCGCTCACGAAGAATTGATGGAAAATAGCGAAATATATGCCCAGATTTATCAATCACAACTGGTAGATGACGCCCATTCCGAAATCGCGGGCGAACTGGTAGAACAGGAGGCTCGATTATGATGGGAGGAGGAGGCATGCATGCGCGGGGCTTGATGGATCGCGAATTCATTAAACCGCAGCGCACCAGCAAAACGTTAAAGCGATTTGCCGGATATTTCAAACCTTATAGCCTTGTGCTGGTGGGAGCAATTACACTGGTAATTATCTCGGTCTGGTCTCAAGTAATGGTACCCGACCTAATTGGACAGGCAGTGGACTGCTATCTTACCGCCCCTGCTGCCGCACAACAAGGCGAAGGCGGCAGCCTACTGGCTCAGAGTGTGCCAAACTGCACCTACGACCTAAACGCCCACAACCTGAACAGTGGGGACAGGGTCGCAGGGTTGGGCTGGCTGGTAGCAAAACTGTTGGGATTGTTTTTGCTGGGCGCAATTGCCAATGGTATGGTCTTTTTTGCGATGGGCTGGGCGGGTCAGAAAGTATTGAAGCGCATGCGAACTGACCTTTTTGATCAGCTGCATAGCCTATCGCTGGGCTTTTACTCCAAGCACGAAGTAGGCGACCTGATGAGCCGTATTACCAACGACTCAGAGACTATTCAGCAGGCTATCAGCTTTGCGCTGGTAAACGTAATGGCAGGCATAATGTTAATAGGGTGGGTTATTTTTAATATGCTCACTAAAAGCTTAGTTTTTGCCTTGATATGCCTTACCATTGTGCCTTTCATGATTATTTCCACCGCATGGTTCTCTGGGCAAGCTCGCAAAGCCTTCCGCCGCTCTCGTCTGCAAATGGGCAACGTAAACGCCGAATTGCAGCAAAGCATATCAGGAGTACGCGAGGTGCAGGCTTTCTCACGCGAAGACGAGAATTTGGAGAATTTCCGCAATGTGAACGCCGCTAACCGCGATGCCAATATCAAGGCGGTAGCTTTCACTAGCGCACTCGCTCCAACCCTCGAAGGGCTTGGCTACATCGCGTTGGCGATTGTAACCGGAGTTGGCGGCATTTTGCTGTTACGTGGGCAAGACCTATTAGGTACAACTCTTTCGCTGGGATTAGTCATAACCTTCCTGAACTATATCCAGCGTTTGAACCAGCCAATTCAGCAAATCTCAGTGTTGTGGGTAAATATCCAGAGCGCAATCGCGGGAGCAGAGCGTATCTTTGGCTTGCTGGACGAAAAGCTCGAAATTGTGGATAAGCCAAATGCAATTCAAATGCCCACCATTAAGGGCGAGATTGAGTTTGAGCAGGTTAGCGCGGAATATGTAGCGGGCGACCCGGTGCTGAAAAACATAAGCTTTTCGGTGGAAGCAGGCAAAACTATCGCCATTGTAGGACCAACCGGAGCAGGTAAAACCACTATTATTAACCTGATTCCACGTTTCTACGATGTGACCGGCGGGAAAATCAGCATTGATGGCAAGGATGTGCGCGATGTAACCGCCGCCAGTCTGCGCCGCCAAATCGGTATTGTTTTGCAGGATAGCTTTCTGTTCAGCGATACCATTATGAACAATATCCGCTTTGGCAATCCAGAAGCTACCGATGTGCAAGTGAAAGAAGCAGCCCGTCTTGCACGCGCTGATACTTTCATTGAAAATCTGCCAGAAGGCTACAATACGGTGTTAGGTGAACGGGGACGAGGCTTGAGTCAGGGGCAACGCCAATTAATCTCCATAGCACGTGCAGCAATGGCAAATCCGCGTATTCTGATACTGGATGAAGCTACTTCTAGCGTGGATACGCGCACTGAGCGCATGATACAAGCTGCACTTGAAAAGTTGTTACAGGGGCGTACTAGCTTTGTAATAGCGCATCGGCTCAGTACCATTAAAAACGCCGACCAGATTTTGGTATTGAAAGATGGCGAAATCGTGGAGCGGGGCAATTTCCAGAATTTGTTGGAGGCACAAGGGGTTTTCTACAACCTGTATATGAGCCAGTTCCGCCGCCAAGAAGCCGCCGCCTGAAAAGAAGTCTAAATCCTAAAGGCTTACCGCTCCTTTGAGTTGGGAGCCTTTTTGATTTCGATAAAAGGTTCAGGTTAGTTGTGGGGAAATTCTAACTTGTGGTATGCCATGAAGCGGATATTGAGAACTTTTATTCTCAGCGATGAGAATTTTACTACATCTTTGGAATATTAAAAGTGGGTTAGGCGGCTATTGCGGGTAGCTCAATATCCAATCGCTCCAGTAAAGTACGACATAGCTCTGGATTCCACGGCATTGGCTTACGAGCCTCATTATGGCTATCTGAGCCACAACTTATAGCTAGGTCGTTTTTGCGAGCAAATCGCACTAATCGCTCCATTGCTTCAATGCTATGGGAGTAGTGGTACGCCTCTACGCCGGATAGACCCATTTCAACGAACTCTCCAAGCACATGGTCAGAGGCGTAGGATATTCCGGGGTCACTCCTACCGGGATGCGCCAATACCATTACCGCCCCGGCAGCATTGCCGATTTCAAAGCCTAGTTCGGCGGGTTGGTTAATGATTTCTTCAAAGCCACCGCCCATACAAACCGAATAAGCATGATCGTAATTTTGAACTTCGTTACCACGCACCAACGCACGCGGTATGTCGTATATCATAAAATCACCATCGGGACGGCGCACATGATCAAGACCGTGTAACTGATAACCCAAACCGTAAAGGTAATTGAGTATTTTTTCTTTTTTCTGAAGCACTCGATATTGAGTATCTTCTAGCAGTGCGTTCAAGCGGGAATCAGTAGGGTCAAAGTTAAACATCAAGAGGTGATAATTTGAGCCTTTCCAGCCCACCGTTAGTTCCAAACCGGGTACAAAACCGATACCACGCGCTTGAGCCTTCAAGCGTACTGGTTCAACATTTCCGATAGTATCGTGATCGGTTACGGTTATTATTCTTACACCTTGCGTAACAGCAGTTTCTACCAGCGTATCTGGAGTCCATAACCCATCGCTCGCCAGCGTGTGCATATGGAAGTCCACGCCCAATCCGGGCATTTTAGTTTGTAATTGCATTTTGAAAACACGCTCCCAAGTTATACAACGAAATCGCAGCTTTTATACTTTTTAATAGCTTTCATCTATTATAGATATATTCTACCATATCATTAATGAAAAAGCATTACAGTTTGTCATGTTTTAAGGTATTATACTTTAACAAAGCTTAAACCAAATTTAAACCAAACATTTAATACTAGCTGACGCTTTACTTTGCGAGGAAATATTCCCCGCAAGTTCCTTTTTCAGTTATTTAGTTGCCAGAATATCGGCTTGTTCTTGCTGCCGATTCTTCAGTAGCAGAGCCAAGAACACCATAACCAGTGCCACTACTGCCACACATACAAAGGCTGCTTTATAGCCGCTTGTGCTGCCTCCCAAGCTATCCGCCACTGCTCCTACCAACGCCCCGCTCAGAAGTTGCCCAATGCCAGATGAAACCGGAAGCATACCCTGAGCCGCTGCGCGGTCTTCCAGCGAAGCTTCTGCCAGCAAGATATAGCGCAAGGGTGCGCCCAGCAAACCGCCCAAACCAAGCCCGATTATTATTTCAGCGACAATATAAGCCCATAACTGTTCGCCCAGTACCGATAGAATGAAGATACCGAGTGTGGTTGCAGTAGTTCCGAATAGTAAAACCTTTTTTGAGCCAAATTTATCGAGGTAGCGACCTGCCATAGGCGAACCAACCGCCATTGCCAGCACCACCGGCATCAAGAGGAAACTGGCGGTAGATTTGGTTACGGCAAAAGAGGCAACCGCCATCGCTGGTAAAAACACCATTGCGCCTTCACCTGCTCCCGCCCCGATGGACAAGCCGTTCACCAGCAGCATTTGCTTAGTTCCGAGCAAACGCGGGTGTATAATCGGGTCAGGGGCGCGTTTTTCTCTCCAAATAAAGAGCGGGATACAAATTAAGGTAAGCAGCAGGAACGGACCAACTTGCCATGATAGTAGGCTGGAAAGCAAATCCCCGGTTTCAAGCTGACTGATACCGATGGTCATGCCGCTCAACATTACCGTCAGCGCCAGCATACCAAGAGCATCGAAAGGTAGGCGAGTAGCGAGACGGGAGGTTGGCAATTTGCGTGCCGCCATCCAGATGGTAAATACGGCGAACGGCACATTGATTAAGAATAGCCATTTCCAGCTAAACAAAAGCAAAATGCCGCCCAGAATCGGACCTATGATAAAAGAAATGCCAAAAACCGCCCCAATTAAACCTAAAGCGCTACCTCGTTTATCTTCCGGGAAGGTGTCGCCTATAACAGCACCTGCCACCGGGAACACACCACCTGCGCCCAAACCCTGCGCGGCGCGTCCAACCAATAATAACCAGTAGCTTGGTGCAATCGCTACCAGTAAAGAACCTGCCCCAAACAAAGCAATATCCAATAAATAAACATTGCGCCGACCATAGCGGTCGCTCAGTTTAGCCATCAAGGGTGCGCCAATCAAATTTAACAGCACATAGCTAGTAAACAACCAAGATTGACCCCGTTCGTCAACCCCGAAATCTTGCCCAATAGCAGGCAAGGCGGGTCCAACAATAGCAATATCGAGTGCGCCCATTAGCACGCCAAGAAACAGGATTATCAATATCTGGCGGCGAGAGTTGGCTTCCATCCAGTTTTATTTCCTCCATTCTTAATCAATTGTTTTTTCAAAGAATAGCTTAGAAAAATGTAAATTTTGGTAAATAATAGTGTATTTTATTTCAATATAGCTATTTTTACAAATATAATAAATATTTACCAACTTTCTACTTGTTTTTACGGTTATTTTTAACCTTTGATGCTATAACTATTCAAGCATTGGAGTCCATCTTCAAACTGGACAGGAGAAAACGCGATGTCGAAGATAAAGCTTGCCACCGGTTTAGCTGCCGGAGTGGCAGGAGGGATTGGCTTGTACAAGCTGTTAAAGGCTAAAAAACTTGTCTCAATGCCCGGAGAGAAAAACTACAATCCGGTAGAAGAAAAAAAAGACCTGCTTCTTTCGGATATAAAACCCGGCACACTAACCAAAGTTAATGACGAACTTCAGTTTGCAGCAGAAAGCGTAAAAACTGCACTGCAACTGGGTTTATTACTCAGAGCATCTGCTTCTGAAGTTGCTGCCGGTTCAACATTAAGCCTGAATAAAAACGCCGACAAACGTCTGAAAATGGTGGGCGGTCTGGTAGGCGCAATTTGGGCTTCTGGCGCAATCGGGCATTTCACCAAGTTAAAAGAATGGCCCGCACTTTATCTGTATGTGTTTGGCTCATTCGGTCTTGCCGCTTATCTCGGTAAAAAACAAAATGGCTGGAAAGACATCTATATTACCAAAGATAATTTAGGCAAGGCAATCGCGCTAGGGCTGCTAGGTGGCAGCGTTCTGTTTATCTCAGATGTCGGCAATACCTACGTCTATTACAAACGTGGTGGCGCGGTAATGGAAGAGATGGAGAACATTCTGGTAAAACAGAAAATGATGTATCTGTTCCCCGTTCTCATCTTTGCCGAAGAATTTTTATGGCGCGGCATAATGATTTCGGCTCTCAAGGACAAGAAAGTTAGCACAGGAAAATCGCTATTGCTAACCACACTGCCTTACGCGCTGAATCACTTCTTTGTAGCTCCGGTAAGTTTCAAAGAACGCGCTCTAATGGCGGGTCCAATGGCAATTCCCATCGGCTTTATCGCAGGTTATCTGACCAATAAAACCAAAAACACATGGACTGGCGTAATCATCCATATGATGACCATGTTCTCTATGTTGCTGGATGTCTTCGTAATACCGAAGATGGTCAAAAAAGATAAAACTGCTTAGAACAAATCGGGATTGTAAAGTCAAAAACTTTACAGTTCCATTCCCCTCACACTACTCCACAGTGTTACGGGCAAAACTGCACAAGACTCGGTTCTTCTCCAGGAATCGAGTCTTCTATTTTTACTCCAAATTTCAATAAGTAGAGAAATATTACCGCCTCTGGATTCTTATGTCCATAGCATATCGGTATTGCTTTAGAATAATTTCGGGTTAATAATGGGTGAAGGCAGTATGTGTGGTCATTTCTCTATTCATTACTTCATTTCCCTCAAGGAGGAAATTAATGTTACTCAAGAAGAAAATGGCAGTATCATTCGTAGTGGCTTTATCTCTACTTCTTTCACTAGCACTCGCAGCATGCGGAGACTCAACTGCTACCCCTGCTCCAACTGCCACGCCAGTTCCAGCCGCACCCAACATAAGCGGGGTTAGTCTGGGAGGAATCAGCGGCTTGCAAGAAATTACAATTGATGCCGCGCTACTGGGCGATAGCCTGAAGCAGCTACCGGGCGCAGCGATTAAAATCTACGTCTCTGATGATACCATGGACAAAGTAGCCAGCACGCTCGATGCTGCCGCCATCAAAGCAGGCTTCGTCTTCGCAATGCCGGGCGAAACCAAACCTACTAAACAGGGTGATGCAATTGGCGCGTTTTATGCCAAAGGCGAAACCTCCGATATGCTCTTCGCAGTTACCCCTGTTACAGAAGACCCTTCGGCTCTGGCAACCCAATTGAACGTACCCGGCTTGAGCGCAGATGGAGTTAAAAAGATGGTTGACCAAATGAAAGGCAAGAAAACCATAGTGGTAATCCTAACCACCCCCGGCGTTATGTCCGCCATGTTTAAAGGCTTCGCAGATATGGGCGCTACCCCGACACCCACCAAGTAATTCGGAATAAGCAAGCTACCGACAAAAGCAGGCAAGAGTTATATCTCTTGTCTGTTTTTTATTGCTCAATTACGCAAAAACCCTGATTTTATTGACGCTACAATTGTGCTAAAGTTATATGCGCCGTCAACATAATAAACCAAACTGTATAGGTCTAGCGTGAATATAAGTAGAGCCAAACCCAAGCGGAACAGACGTAATTTAACCCCCATTCTGGTACTATTGCTCAACACTGGCTTGATGTGGTTTGGGTTTTTCATGTTAGTACCTTTGCTGGCGGTGCATATCACCCGTGACCTGCTATTGGGCGCAGGTATGGCAGGGCTGGTACTGGCTATTCGACAGTTCATACAGCAAGGGCTTGGTCCCTTCGCCGGACCAATAGCCGATTGGGCGGGCTATTCTAAAATGATGATGCTGGGCAATCTGGTACGGGCTTTGGGCTTTGGCTGGATTGCAGTAGCAACCGAACCGCTAGGTTTAATGTTGGGGGGCGTGGTGGCAGCGTTGGGCGGCGCATGCTTTGAAGCAAGCGGTAAGGCATCGCTGGCATACTACAGCAAGGGCTACAACCGCGAAAGTGTCTTTTCCCTCTCAATCACCGTAGGCAATGTGGGTATGGCACTAGGACCGCTGGTAGGCTCAATGCTGCTCAAA
>Ga0194047_10000615_pt1 | contig 23471 bp, 18 predicted proteins | sample JunL225m_MetaG_2_FD_160070 | JGI IMG/M metagenome (GOLD analysis project Ga0194047, IMG submission 160070) | Anoxic zone freshwater microbial communities from boreal shield lake in IISD Experimental Lakes Area, Ontario, Canada - Jun2016-L221-5m | ecosystem: Environmental > Aquatic > Freshwater... | reverse complement strand
TTAGGGCTTGCTTTTGCAAAGCTGGCTCCAAGCCACGTGGACTGGGGTTGGCTGTAAAATATTTACGGCAGTGGTGGCAGCGATAGCGTTGCGAGCCACCAGGATTGAAACCAGCTTTAACAACTTTATCATTGTGCTGGCAATGCGGACAATTTGGTTTATTCATTCTCTTACTTTACCACATCTTGCTTCTTAGACACTCCCACCCCGTAATACTATCTGTACAGGCTCTGAAAAAAAAGGTATAATTAAATTGCCTCAAATTACTGATTGGCACCGCTGTGCTGAACAGAACAAGGAGACAGAAATGTTCACTAAAATAATTGTTCCACTGGATGGTTCCGCTCTTTCTGAAAAAGCTTTGCCGCTTGCGGTGTTGCTTGCTGCCGAATTTAAAACCGAACTTCTATTATTAAGAGTAGTAGAAAATGGTGAATATGGGTCTTCCAACGAAGCCCGACATTACCTTGAAAACCTTGAAAAATTCCTTAATGGGCAAGGTTTTTCTGACCATCAACCACCCTATCAGGTGCGCTTGTTGGTTGCCAATGGTAGCCCTGTCGAGCAAATAGTTGAGACCGTTCAGGATTATAAAGCCGACCTGATAGTAATGAGTACGCATGGGCGTTCCGGTTTGGGTCGGTTATTCAGCGGCAACGTTGCTTCCAAAGTATTGCATGAGGTTGTTTGCCCGGTTTTGCTGACACACCCTAAACACGAAGAACCGACCGAGCTTTCCGAAGCTTTCCGGTTGGTTACTTCTGAAATATTAAAAAAACCGGTGCTAGTTCCTCTTGATGGCTCATCTCTGGCAGAGGTGGCGTTGAAACCGGCTCTATTAATGGCAGAAATCTATAATGCGCCACTGCATTTAATCGAGATTTTGCCACCGATTGAAGAATTGGCGGTAGAATCTGCGCCGCTTACAGTTGGCGGCTATTTCCCGCGTGGGCTTACTTCGCAAGAATTAAAAGAAGAAGCGTTGGATTACCTGCTAACGGTTGAGACCGACCGCTTGCCGCCTACACATCATATCGAAACCCATGTAGTACAGGGGCAACCCGCGCCCGAAATTATACGCCATGCTCATACCGTGAGCGCCGGTTTGATAGTTATGGCTTCTCACACGCGCACCGGAATAGGTCGTACTATTCTTGGCAGTGTGACAGAAGAAGTTTTGCGTAAAAGCGAAGTTCCAGTGTTAATTATCAACCGCCATGCTGGGCATTTAGAGGAAATCAAAACGCATTAGTTCCATTGTGCGTTTGCGCCAACCAATTAGAGAACAATATCAGTGGATGCTCTGACGAAAAGCGGAATCCTTTCAAGCGGAGCATCTACCTCAATTGATTGACCGCCACTATAAACCTTGTCGGTTGCAACCTCGCGCCAATCAACTCCGGTAGGCAGGTAAACTTGTCTTTTTCTTATATTTGCCTCCAGTACCGGAGCAATTAGAATATCGGGACCGAACAAGAATTGGTCATCAATGCCATAACATTGAGAATCATCCGGGAAATCGAAAAACATAGGGCGCATGGGAGGAATACCTTGCTCATGCGCCAGTCGCATCTGCCCCATTAGATAGGGCTTTAGGCGTTCGCGCAGATGTAGCAAGCCCGATATTATCTCGTAGGCTTCTTCCCCAAACGACCATACTTCATTAGGCGCACCAATAGCTTGCGTTTCATTATACGGCTCGCGGAAGCCATGTAGCCTAAAAATCGGACAAAATACCCCGTACTGAAACCAACGAACCATTAACTCACGGTATTCGGACGAATCGGGATTTCCGCCTAGAAAACCGCCTATATCGGTAGTCCACCATGGAATGCCGCTCATCCCAATATTTAATCCGGCAGTAACCTGCGCCCGCAATGATTCAAAGGTGGGTGGTATATCACCAGACCATACCACAGTACCCCAGCGTTGGCTTCCCGCCCAAGCAGAGCGAGAAAGCAATAAAATTTCGTCCTCTCCTACCGCTTTCATCCCTTCATAAAAGGTTTGTTGATGCAAATATGGGTACATACAGCCAATTTGCCTACCATCTCCGGCGTAGTAAACCAGATTATCATAATCAAAGTTGGTTATCTCCGGTTCACAGGCATCTAGCCACCAGCTTTTGATACCATTACTGTAATACCCTTCACGCACTTGTTCCCAGAAATATTGGCGTGCCGCTGGGTTGGAAGGGTCATACAAGGGGAAGAAAATGTGATGTGGCGACTCAATATCTCTAAATAAATTTACTCCATTTACACCGCGCTTCGTGCGTACAAAATAGCCGCGCTCCAACATTTCAGGGTAGTTGCGACTGGCAGTATTGAGATGAGGCCAGATGGAAACCATCACTTTTATACCCATCTCTTCCAGTTCGCGCACCATCCCGGCAGGGTCATGCCAATGAATTGGGTCGAATTGCATATCACCCATTCTAGTCCAATGATACGCATCTATTATTATTCCCGCTAAAGGTAAACCGCGCCGTCGGTACTCAGCAGCAATTTCCATAACTTCCGCCTGATTGGTATAGCGCAACTTGCTTTGCCAAAAACCCGCCGCCCATTCAGGTAAGAGCGGGGAATACCCGGTTACAGCGGCATATTGCGCCATAATCTCATGATAGCTGTTGCCTGCGGTAACAAAATAATCTAGCTGATTGGCACTATTTGCCACCCAACGGGTTGTGGTTTTTCCAAACTCCACTCTGCCCAACGTAGGATTGTTCCAAAGAAAGCCATACATACGATTGGAAACATAAAATGGAATGGTTACTTCGGTGTTGCGTTGCATTAAATCAAGCACACAACCCTTTTGATCCAATAACCCGTGTTGGTGTTGCCCAAGCCCGAAGATGCGCTCGCCCTTATAAGCCATGAAACGAGCCTCTATCTGAAAATTATCCTCGTGCAAATCCTTATAACTACGCCCCGATAAAGTATTCAAGGCACCGGATAATTCGGAGAGCAATTCCACCCCGGATTTGCTTTGATAAAAGCTAACTCTACCCTCGCCAGAGAGTTTTGCCGTAATTAATCCGTTTTGAATAATTGCTTCCTTGAGTCCGATAGCAATACTACATTCATTCGGCTGTGGCTCTAACAAAGCGGTCAAGCTATTCGGATTGATACGATGCAAACTGCTTCTAACTCTTAAGCTATTCTTGCCCCATGGCTCTAACCATAATGTTTCATACCCGCTGCGCCAGATTAGCCGCTTTTCCTCGATTGCAAAGACTCCAGCCATACTTTATTCTCTCTTTACCTCTAATCTCAAACAATGGTACTACCCTGAGTAGCATCCTAAAAAAAGTCCGCCATAAATGCTGTCGGTTGTTCGGATGGGCTGAACAGGTTTTGCGCTGCCAGCAAGTCTATTTCGCTGTTTACTTCCAATAAACCAAGTTCTGCCAACTTAACCGGACTGAGATAACCTGCATACAACTGAGCCAGTTGCCGTATATCACAACTCAAGCCGCTTTTGTAATCCTGCGACAAGGTTTCAACTTGAATTTTATGCCCGATTGCCTCGACCCGCAAGGTCAAGTTGTTCCATTCCAAAAGATTGTCATGAAGGGTCAGAGTAAATGCGCCCGGTGTATTGGTTTGCCAGACACGTTCCAGCAATGCGCCCTTTGCGTCAAGGATACGCAGCATATAACCCGGCGTAATAGTTTGCTCTGCTTCACGTGGGTCATCCAGCAAAGCGAAGAAATCATCAGCAGGGTTAGTTTCCCAAATAACAACATCTGCTTGTGAATCGTGATTTGCCAGAAAAGCCAAGACCTCATGACGAGCAGTATAATCTTTCCACATCATCTCCTGAACCTGCATTTCGCGATCCCAATCCTTGATAGTGTGCATGAGATAAATTACATAGGCGCAGGGTTCATCGTCTTGATTGTACCAGACATAGGCGTGCTTGCTCTCTTTCAGGCGTTGGCGCAGAATAGCCCAGCGCCAGCGAAATTCAGGTCGCGTTATCAAACCGAAATTGCCCCGGCAGTGACTCTCATACAGGTCATTAAGTATTTGCCAATCATCGTGGCTTATCTCGCGCCAGCGTCCTTTCGCTTTTGGGCGGAATTTTTGAAGTGCAGACAGCTTTATTTTTATTTTCTTGGAATTTGACGCTAGTTCATACCCAAACTTCTTGTAAAAAGGAAAATAAAAAGGATACAGGGTAGAGATATTATAGCCCGCCTCACGATGCTCTCGCATAACCGCTTCCAAAAGCCTATTAATACAACCCTGACGACGGTATTCAGGTGGAGTAGCCACCGATGAAATACCTGCCATTTTTACTTTGCCTTGTCCCAGCCACAAATCGGGATAAAGAATTCTCAAAGCTGCTTTTATTTCGCCATCTTCTTCCAGAACACGAGTATCATGCAAGGTAGGTTTAACGCTCAATTCAAGCCAACGTTGGGTGCGCTCAGGATCCATCACAAAAGCATTACTGACGTAATTACCGAATATTTCAAGCTCGTTTATTTTCAGCGTTCGTACAGGCAAAGTTAACCCCTTTCATTCTTTATGGTTGGTTAGCTGATTATACTTTAATCCTGTTTTAGCTCCTCGTCAAGTTTGAATAAATTTAAAATAAAAACTCCCTGCTATAGTGCAAACAGGGAGTCAAAATGCTTCGTTACAATTACTTCTGAGAGTAAGCGAGAATTTTCTTTGAAATCGGAGTCCAGGTTGAGCGCAGAATATCTTTGCCCATAAACAGACCGATATGCCCTGCCGGAACAACATATTCATAAATATGCTCCGGGGCAGTACCAACATATTTTCGCATATCTAGCACCTGCACCGGAGGGGTAATATGGTCGCGCTTGCCGCCCATCAAAAAAAGTGGGTTCTTATAATCGGCAAGATTCAGTTTGCGCCCACCAACAACCAGCTTACCCTGAATTAACTCATTATCCCGAAAGAGGTGTTCTACCAACCAGAGGTAAAAGCTGCCGGGAATATTCTGAGCGAAGTCATACCAGTTCTTCATTTGCTTAAAGCGATGAACCGCGCCCGGGTCATGCATATGCTGATACAGGTTTAGAAAGCGTTCAGGAAGTTGCTGTGGACGCATCAGGTTAAAACCCATCACCATAAAATTACCATTCAACAGACCACCGCCCATAGCAACCAAGTTACGATAGAATGCCATACCCTTATCCGGGTAGGTTTTGGCAATATAGTTCACCTGCTGCACAATCGGACCGTCACCCGCTTGAAAGTTAATAGGAGCGCCTGCTATCGAAAGGGTATTTACCATATCGGGATACATTGCCGCAAAAATTGCCGCTAACCAACCCCCTTGACAATCACCCACCAGATTTACCTTACCGCCTAGCATTTGGGCGATATGCTTCAACATACGCATGTAATCTTCAACAGTGGTATTAGCAGTAGCTCTAGTTGCGCTGACCCATTCAATACAATACATTGCGCCCAGACCGGCATGCCGTAAAGTTTGAACTTGGCTTTGGTCATGGCTGTAATCAGCAATATAAGAGTGATGTCCTGCTTGCGGTGGTAATACTAGGGTAGGAACAACCGAGTCGGACGGCACATCGTCCTGAGAGAAATCAAGCAATTTGATTTGCTTCTCAAACTCGCGCGGTAGAGTTACAATCCTATGAGGAGTTTGCCACTCCGGGCGAGGAGGGGTTATTACTTCCTGAAAATAATCCATATTCCGGCGGTACAGCTTCGCAGGTGAGGTAAAGAACTCATTCAAGGCTTGAAAATAAGCCTTAACAGCCTGATTACTAACCGTAACGGTACTCTCAAGAAAAGCAGTGTACTGCTTATTAATATAATTCAAGCTATCCCTATCAGGCATCTGTGAATTCATCATTGAACCTCGTTATGTGATTATACACACTTAAAATAGTGTAACGCAGCAATTAAGCAAAGAGGTAGCTTAACGCCACAGCAGTTTTTAAAAGCAAATCTTACTACTTATGTTATTGTGCAACAAACCTTTAAAATTTACAACAATACTTAATTAAGGCTTGGACAAGAAATGATTACAGATGGCTAACCCGATATGCCTATACTAAAATCTTTAAGAAGTATTATAACCTTTTTAGTCAACAATTACAGCGCTGAGATATAGCTTTTTTTTATTAAAATCATAAATTCTGCTCTATTTAATCAAAACCAACCTCGTTGCTTCAATATTTGCCTGCCCAACTGTCCCAATAAAATATCATAGGGAGTCCCACGATTTTCAGGGTGATATTCAAAGCGGGCGCGTTCAAAGTATTGCACCGTATAGGTTTTACCATCATTAGAGTTAACCTCCGAAAACTCTTCGCTGAGCGGAAAACCAAACTGAGCTAGTCCCCCATTCTTTTCCCAGTAAGAGCGGAAATTGCTGCCTAGCGTATGCCCGGTTTCGGTAAAATATATGCGGCTATTATTGTCGCTACGCGGGGCGCTCTGGAAAGAAGCTTCACCTTCGCGCCCGGCAATAATCGCCCGACCAAGATGCCCCAACAAAACCTCGTACTGAGTCCCATGGTTCTCAGGATGGTATTCAAATCTAGCGCGTTCAAAGTATTGCACTGTATAAGTTTTGCCGTCTTGCGGGTTCAGTTCGGTAAATTCTTCGGTTATGGGATAACCGTACATGGATAAGCCACCATAACGTTCCCAATAAGAGCGGAACGCGCCCCCTAGCGTATGCCCGGTTTCGGCAAATAGAAGTGAACTGCCTCCCTGTGCGCGGGCTGTTTCGGATTGGTCAAACTGAGTAAGAGCATAAGCCGCGCCCGGCTGCACTTTTAAATTCAGAATACTAGAGTCATTTGTGAACTGGATACGTTGACCATTCGGCTGGATTAATCGAAAAGGTAGCTTTGGGTCGCGGTTGGGAAAAAGTGCCTGCAAGTCCAATGTAACTTCTCCAATAGAACCAGCAGTTATGTAAAGCTCAGGTTGAACGCTATTATTCCACCAAACCGCAAAAGGAGAAATTTGTTCTTGTTTGATGCTCACTGCGCCGTACTGCACATTGGTTGCGCTGGTAAAAAGACCCCTAACGGCAGTAAAAACATAAATCACCTCTCTATCGGAGGGCTGAAGCATGTTCATCCCCATAGCACTTTCATATTGCACACTTCCAAAATAGCTTGCCAGTGCGCTCAAAGCATAAAAAGAAAGCTTTGGCTGGTTATTATCATCCAGCAGACCCAAACCTGCTTCAAACTTATTTATACCGGGCGTAAAATTTGATAACATCCACTTGTAGCCACCGCCAAAACCCCTCCAGTTAAGATAAGCCCAAATCGCGGTTTCATAGCTGGCAGTTGTACTTTGCGGCAAGCTAGAACCATCAAAGCGTAAATTACTATAACCGAATTCTTCCAGCACTACCGGGCTGTCCTTGAACTGAGTACGCAAACTTTCAAGAAATGAAAGAGTGGAAATTACGCCTTCGTAGCCCTCAGGTGGGAAATTATGATATGAGATAAAGTTAAGTTGGTTATTGGCAGGCATCCGCGCTAGAAGCGGTTCGTTCCAGCCTAGAGTAACTAATGCAGCAGAATCGGCATTTCGAATCGCGCCTATTCTTATTTGTAGCCAAACATCAAGCGTTCGGTTGACTATGCTGTAAAAGCCTTGCCAATTTCCGGCTTCCGGCGCATCTATAAAATCCATCAGGTTCTTGTTATTGTGCGCCACTTGCCAGCTTATAGCCGCATTCCGAAACTCATCCCAAATCTTCAAGGCATTCCAATAATAATAAGCGGTGCGCTCATCCATATAGCTCGGAATAGAGGCTTTCCCAGAAACAGTATTACGCAACGAACTAACGTAGCCAAGCGAATATCTTTCGCCGTAACCTCGAATTAATTCATCAGATAATAATGGCACGCTCATATTAACAGGGTAGCGTCCGACAGCAATTTCCTTAAAGCTAAGTTCATTGCGGAGGTCATAGCCCAATATAGCGGGGTTTCCGGCGTAGTGAGCAGCAATGCGGCGTTCTAGGTCGGCTTCTGTCAGCAAATCAGGCTGATTATAATCCTGAAAAGTAATCAACAATGCCAAACCATGGCGTTGAGCTAAATTTACCACTGTATCCAGTTTGCCCCAGTCCCCATAATTTAGGGAGTCGCGCAATTGGCTCTGGATAAACACCCGTAAGGTGTTAATGCCACCCTTTGAAGCCATTTCGAAATCCTGCTCAATCAGCTTAGGGTCGAAACGGCTATTGTCCCACATTAACCATGCGCGGTCATTATGCCCTTCATAGTTTGCGCCGATTAGAAAAACCGGATTACCGCTTCCATCTACGAATTGTGCGCCGTTAACCCGGTAAGGAGTATTTGAGCGCATAGGGGAGGAGGCGTTTGCAGTAGGCGCAATCAGGAGCAATAGGAGAGTCACCAATGTTAGCGCAAGAATAAAACGAGAAATGTTTTTGTGCAAGGTCATAGCTTAAATTTAAGGCTAAAATGTTATTTAATAGAATTGTGACTACATACTTCATCCGGTTATATTTTCCCTGTTTAGTTATCTTATTACAAGAGGGCAAGGATTAGAAATGATTGAATCTAACCATATAGAAATAGTTGTGGTGGGTAGTCTTAACATGGATTTGGTAGTGCGCTCCCCGCATTTGCCTGTTCCCGGAGAAACAATACTCGGAAACAGCTTTGCCACTTACGAAGGGGGCAAGGGTTTTAATCAAGCAATTGCTGCCCGTAGAGCGGGTGGACAGGTGGCTTTTGTCGGTAAGGTCGGGCGCGATGATTTTGGAGACAGGCTTGAGGAGGCTTTGAAGCAAGAGGGTATCTTGCGCCAGTTCGTAACGAGAGGCGAAAACAGCACCGGAATCGCCAATGTGTGGGTTGGCGAGGATGGCGCGAACAAAATCATCGTAGTGCCGGGTACAAATAACGAGGTTACGCCCAAAGAGATAGAGGCAGCCTCCGAACTGCTCTCAAGCGCGGGGGTGTTGCTATTGCAACTTGAAATCCCGATAGCGACTTGCACTAAAGCAGCTCAATTGGTTCGGCGCGGTGGAGGCAGAGTGCTTTTAACGGCAGCGCCCGTACCAATTGAGCCACTACCTGTTGAGCTTTTCGAGGCAGTTAGCTTACTTATGGTCAATGAAAACGAAGCGCTTCAGATGGCAGCCCTACTCGGAATGCCCATTTTCAAGGAAGGCGAAGAAATTGAGGCTGGACGCTCCATTCTCACGCAAGTTGGCTCAAGCCTTGAAGCAATCGTGATTACGTTGGGTAGCAAAGGCGCGTTGTGGATTTCCAGTGAACGAGTAGAACATAGCGAGGGCTTCAAGGTAAAAGCAGTTGATACCACCGCTGCCGGAGATACCTTTACCGGCGCGTTAGCAGTAGGGTTACAGCGTGGCTTGCCAGTACCGGAGCTATTGCGCTTTGCCAACGCTGCCGGAGCAATTTCGGTTACACGCAAAGGCGCGTATCCCTCCATTCCCTATGAAGCTGAGATTGACCGATTGCATTGCCTTTTGAATTAAAAATGCCGGGCAACCCAATGAAATAATTGGTGTTACCCGACAATAACGGATTAACTAAAACCTTAAATTCAGGCATGGAATTAACCCATGCCCTTTCCAAATACATGACCGACTAAGGGTAAATTCCCCGCGTTCTGGTAGCTTCAGCCACCCGACCAACTGCCAGAATGTACGCGGCAGTACGCATATCTACCTTATGCAAATCAGCCAACCGTAGCACATCATTGAAAGAGCGTACCATAATCTGTTGCAAGCGATTGTTGGTTTCCGCTTCAGTCCAGAAAAAGCTCTGCAAATCCTGAACCCACTCAAAGTAACTAACCGTTACGCCACCGGCATTCGCTAGAACATCCGGCAATACCATAATGCCTCGTTCAAAAAAGACCTTGTCGGCTTCGGGATTAGTGGGACCATTGGCAGCTTCAGCAATAATTTTCGCCTTTACCCTTTTGGCATTATCGCCGTTTAGCTGATTTTCTAAAGCTGCCGGTATCAGTATGTCACAGGGCAGTTCCAGCAAGGCTTCATTCGATACTACTTCTGCACCGGGAAAACCCACCACCGTACCATGTTCGCCCTTAAAGGACATCACCGCGCGTACATCCAACCCTTTTGGATTGTAAATACCGCCTTGTGAGTCACTCACTCCCGCTATAGTTGCGCCATCTTCAGAAAGCAGACGCGCTACAATTGACCCAGCATTACCAAAGCCCTGCACTACAACGGAGGCTTTAGCCAAATCCATACCCTTCAATTTGGCGGCTTCACGGATAACATACTGGCAGCCGCGTGCCGTTGCCTCGTTGCGCCCTTCTGCACCGCCGATATTCAGGGGCTTGCCGGTAACTACGGCGGTTACGCTATAGCCTTTATGCATGGAATAAGTATCCATAATCCATGCCATCGTCTGTGAGTTAGTATTGACATCCGGGGCTGGAATGTCGGTGTCAGGTCCAATCAACAGGGATATTTCGGTGGTATAGCGGCGGGTGAGGTGTTCTAGTTCCCGCTTGCTTAGTTTCTTGGGATCCACTATAACGCCGCCCTTAGCCCCACCAAAAGGAATATTGACAATCGCACACTTCCACGTCATCCACATAGACAGGGCGCGTACTTCATCAATTGAAACTTGTGGGTGATAGCGAATACCGCCTTTTGCAGGACCACGAGCGAGGTTATGTTGGATTCGGAAACCTGTGAAAACTTCGATGCTCCCGTCATCCATTTGTACAGGAAAATTAACCGTCAGTTCGCGGACGGGGTGCATCAAAACCTTGCGAATACCGAGTTCCAAGCCGAGATAGTCAGCCGCAATTTCTAATTGCTTTTTGGCTATCTCATAGGGGTTTTGTACTTTCGCCGAATATTCAGTAGTCATAGATTTCACCTCTCCATTGAGTGTGAACTAGTAAGAACGCTACGTTGCGCCCCAGTGGTACAGCGTTATTATGTCCCTACGCTAATCTGTCTTCTAATAGCCGCCGCACCACATCTTTATTAGCTGTGCCGCGAGTGGCTTTCATGACTTGCCCGATAAGGAAATTCAGAGTATTGGGGTTGCCAGCTTTATAATCGGCTACGGCTTTAGGGTTATTCTGGATAACCTCTCCCACGACTGCCGTAATTGTTCCCTCATCTGATATTTGTGCAAGGTTTTTCTCTTTGACGATTGCCTCTGCTTCTTTTCCGGTGGCAAACATCTCTTCAAAAACTACCTTGGCAGAATTATTGTTTATAGTACCTTGCTCTACCAAACCGATTAAATCAGCTAATTGAAACGGCTTAACTTTTGTTTCAGTCAGTTCGGTTCCGGTTTCTTTCAAACGAGCGAATAGCTCATTGAGAATCCAGTTGCTGGTGAGCTTGGCTCTGGAAGCTGTTTTGGACGCACCCAACGCCTCTTCAAACCAATCTGCCAACTTGCGGTCGCTGGTGAGTAAAGTGGCATCATACGGACTCAGGCTATAATCGCGTATAAACCTTTCGCCCCGCACATCCGGCATTTCAGGCATGCTGGCGCGTATATTTTCAATATACGAGTGTGCCAGTTGCAAAGGCGGTAAATCCGGTTCAGGGAAATAGCGGTAATCATTGCTGTTTTCCTTGCTGCGTTGGAAAACAGTCTCGGCGGTTTCTTCGTCCCAACCTCGCGTGTGTTGCGTAATTATACGACCTGACTTTAACTCATGCGCCTGTCGCTTAAGCTCAAATTTGATAGCTTCATACACGTTGTTGATGCTATTCATATTCTTTATTTCGACTTTAGTACCCCAATGCTTTGAACCTTTGGGCATAATCGAAATATTGGCATCACAACGCATTGCCCCTTCTTCCATATTGCCAGTGCCAATACCAAGCCATCGCACAATCTGGCGCAATTTAGTTAGGTACTCACGCGCTTCCTCGGCGCTGCGAATATCAGGTTCGCTTACACATTCCATCAGAGGCACACCACAACGGTTGTAATCCACCAGCGAGTAGTTTTCGCCTTCAGTGGTATCCATATGCACCAACTTACCGGTGTCTTCTTCTTGATGTACGCGGGTAATTCCTATTCGCTTTGTCTCACCGTTTACCACAATATCAACCCAACCGTTGATACAGACAGGCAAATCAAATTGGCTGATTTGATAGCCCTTTACCAAATCAGGGTAAAAATAATTCTTGCGGTCAAACTTGCTGTATTCTGGAATATTGCAGTTCAACGCCAAGCCAAATCTTACGATATATTCTATGGCTTTAGAATTTATTACCGGCAATACACCCGGCATTCCAAGACAAATAGGGCAAGTATGGCTGTTGGGAGCAGCGTTGGCATAATCGGCGCTGCATGAACAAAACATCTTGCTGGCTGTACTTAGCTGAATATGGGTTTCTAAGCCTATAATTACGTCAAATTCGATTTCAAGCGCGTTTTTATCAACAGTAAGCATTTATCCAGCCTTCTTTTTCTAGTTTATATACCATCTATAATTATAGCACCGGCTAAAAGCCTGTACAATCCGCAATTTGCACAATGTTAGAGTCAGATTGATTAGGAGAAATGTTTTAGCCTATCCCCACCCTGTATTCATAGACAATGTGACTGCCAAGCCAGCCCACCGCCATAAGCAAAATTATACCAACGCAAACTAATCAATTTCCCCGATTTCCTCAGCTTTCGAGTCGGATTCCAGCGACACAAAACGCCTGGAACCGCTAACCTCCCAATTTATCCAGTAAATCGCGGCTTGGCTGATAATATCCATCTAACAATGAGAGCTTAAGTTCTTTCTTAGCTTCATCTTTCCGGTTCAAGGCTACCAAAGCAACCGCTCGCTCATAACGCGCCTCAGAATAGACCGGAGCTTGCTTCAATATTTCATCGGTCATTTTCAAAGCCTGCTGGTATTTCCCCAACTTATTCAGGCTTTCCAGAGGCCACATCTGATACCACAGGAAACGCCCATAAGGACCAAGCGCCACTATCCTATCCCAAATTTGCAACGCCCCTTCGTAATTCCCGCAGGTAGCTCTCAAGTAGCCCGCGTTGCGAAGCCCATCCAAATCGCGCGGGTTCTTATCAAGAAACCTCTCGGCAGCAGCTAGAGCGTTGGTCAGGTTCGTTTTACTGTCGAAATCTACCCCTAGAATAGCCTTCACAAGCGGTTCACTTTTGGCAGTGTACACTGGCAAGAAACGGTGGTCAAAGGCTTTCCATAGAGTCTCTTCTAGCGAATTTTCAACCGACACCGAGGGCTTTTCAAACATCGAGTCATTTACAATAAATGTACCCTTTGTGGTATCAAAACCGCGTATCACCCGGTAATGTGCTATATCATCATCAGGTTTTAGCCATGATTGCGTGATAACCGGAATCCCGTTTGATAACAGTTTTCGTAAAGTATCAAGACTCCCATTCTCCACAATCAGAGTCTTCACCCCGTTAGTAGTCAGGAAATCCACCAGTTCGGCAGGTCGCACCTTTTTATCAGCCTCTGCCGGCTTGAGCGCAGCAGCACACTCATCCTGAGTTTTCTTTATACCGTAATAGCTCAAAACCATCATCGCCGAAACCGGTCCGCAATTATTCCACTTCTGAGATTCCCAACTCATCGGCTCAAGCAGCGCCTTTTGGGCTATCGGCTTGACCGGAGCCGCAGAGGTTGGACTTGGCGCGATAGTAGGAGTAGCAGTTGGAGGAACTTGCGTTGCGGTAGGCGAAGGCGATGGGGTAATAGTAGGCAGCACAATCGCGGTAGCCGTTGCGGTAGAAGAAACAATTGTAGCGGTAGGAGCAGAAGTTGGCGAGGCAGCAACCGTAAGAGTAGCCGTAGAAGATTCATCGCCACAAGCCGCTAACAACCCTGCTAACATAACCAGTAGCCCGAAAAATAATAAACCTCTATAATTTTTATGAACCAATATCACTTCCCCTGATAGTTTCTTTGAGCAATAGTAGGCAAAGATTATACCAGCAGTTTGCCATCATGCAACAAGGGAAGCCCATCTACCAATACTGTAACCTTTGGCAATACCAAATCCCAATGTATCGGGCTGTTATTGGCACCTCCCAACGGGCGATTTTCACCCAGAGCAAGATGGATTGTCCCATAAATTTTTTCGTCTAAAAGGGTAAAACCTAGCGCCCGCTCGATTGCAGGATTTAGACCGATTCCAAACTCGCCCAGCCGCGCCCCATCCTTACCGCCTCCAGCAACAACCTCGCGAAAAAGTTCCAGCCCTTCTACGGCAGAAATCGCGCTTGCCAAACCATTTTCAAATTCAAGCGTCAGTTCGCGCACTGCTCTACCCTGCCAGAAAGCCACCTCTACCATCACTCTACCCTGCGCCGAATATTCCAGAGGAGCAAAACACACTTCACCTGAAGGCATATTCAAATATAAAGCTCCAGCCTGAATATCCTGCTCTGAAATAATACCGTCATCACATTCGAACGGGCGTTCTCCGATTTTGAGCATCAAATCAGTGCCGTTATCGGCTACAACCCTGATTTCCTGCGCCCCACTTAGACGCGCTTTCACCTTCTCCGCCTGTAAGCCGATTGCTACATAATCGGCTTGCATAGCCCCCCAAAAAATATTATGTAAAGTTCTCCACTGGCAGCCGAGAGCCTCAGCTTGGGCGGGGGTAGGTACTTCTGTGCCTAACCAGCGCCGCTTGCCGTCAAATATAATATCGCTAGGGGCTACTTCGCTTCGGCATTGCGCTTCGATTCGTTCAAGCAATATACGCGGTGGGTGAAAAGCAAGAGGATTTGCACGCTCAAAAAAGGTCGTAATAATCAGATTAGAAGCTTTTAAAGCGGCTAAAAGCGGTGGGCTTGGAGTAGCAAGTTGTTCCAGTGTAACATCAGGGTCAGAAAGCGCGGCGAGTAACGCCGAATCGCTGCCTACTACCACAAACGGCATTGCCCCAACTCTCCGGCATTCCAATTCCAAAGCCTCACAAAAATCTAGGCTATCGGCGCGTCCCAGAATTGTAACTGCCTCTCCGGGTTGTACTCTAGCAGAAATTCGGATTAATTGAAAGGCAATTGCCTTATAGTCCGGTTGGATTAAATCCACCTAATTTGAAACCTCTCCCAGTAATTCAAAATCAAGATAACCTATAGTTTTGCCGATTTTAACCAAAAACTCGCGAAATTCATGTTTAAGGCGCAGCATTTCTAGGTACTCTTCGAGGGTAAATACATCTACACGAGGGTCAAGTTTACAAACCAGCATCAGGTTAAAACCCTTTACAGCCGATAGTTCCCACTCTTTGCGCCCCTCATCCGAGTTCCAGACCCTGTGCCAAACCGGATGGTATCCTCGAATTAGGTGAACTGTTACCTGCTGAATCCAATGGCGATTTTCACCGGGAATTGGGCAATGTAAAACATCAAGTAATCGTCTAGTACCTTTACCCAGTGAGGCAATAAATCCGGCATCGCGGGGGGTAATGCCTTCAATGATTTGAAGTAAATCATTGTAATGTTTATACGGTTGGTCTAATGCAATAGGAGAATGGATTAAATAAACATAGCGACGGCACAAACGCTTGACGTGATGTTCAGGATTTACACGCAAATACTCAGACCATTGCTTAGTATCCCGGTAAGGAATACGCACAAAAGCTGAAGTATCATTATCCGGACCATCAAGATACATACTAAAGTCGAGGAAATCTATCAGTTCAACTGATTTTTCAATTGAAGGGTAAAAATCGTCATCTAGCCCAGTTATACATATATGATAATCACCGACTCTTGGCATTTAAACCCGTCACTTGCTCTACAATGAATCTAACAAATAATGAATATTAATAATATCAAGTAGTATGCCTTATAGCTATGGCTAAACTCACATCATTATTGAATTTACTGGATAATTAAATACTTAAAACTGGATTATTCCCGGTAATCGGCTAAGCCAACAAGGGCAACTTACTAATTAAAACGTTGGAGTGAGAACGAAGATGCAGTCATAATTAAAAGGTATCTGGATTCAGAAACTATCTGGAGAGATTATGCAAGAAATATAGTATAACTTTTACAATAAAATTTGAAGAATCTGGTTTTAATCCAATGCGCTGGATTGGTTTTTAGCACCCAGAATCCGCGCACAAGCGATATTAATAGCCTGTGGTAAAATTGCATCTTCGGCAAGGTGTACGCGATCTGACAGAGTTTCAAGAGCATCATTGCCGCGAATCGCTACTTCACGCCTCAAAATGACAGGTCCACAGTCCATTTCTTCGGTGACATAATGGACGGTGCAGCCGGTTGTTTCTACCCCTGCTGCCAATGCCAACTCCAGCGCGTGATTGCCCCGAAATACCGGAATCGAAACTCCGCTATGAGTGCGAATAGATGCCTCAAGTGTATCAGACAAAAGGGCAGGATGCACATTAATAATTCTATTCGGAAACTCGCTCAGAAATTCTCTGGTAAGCATTAAGCCCCACCCGGCAATAGCTACCAGTTCTACGCCACAACCTTTAAGCAATTCGGCAATATAAAGGTCATAATCAGCCCTTTGCTTGCCCGCATCTCTGAATTCGGGCCACCTCACAGTATAAGTCGGAATATTTTGCGTTCTAGCCCACAGCGCCCCCGGCGAGTTTTTCTTGAAAGTGATAACTGCCGCCAATTCTGCCAGCGAATCCGCTTCTTGCGTGCCTTCCCAGATGGCGTTCAAGCGTCCGCCATTTCCGATGAGCGCGGCTATTTTTACGCGCTTAGTCACAGGCAACCCCCTGTCGTTTTATAAATCTCACCTAAACGCCAGCCTTTCTAGATTAGCCTTGATACGTTCGGCTACAGGCTGTGTCAGGTCGCTTTCAAATTCGCGTCCGGTAATCCGCTCGTAGCAACCGATATAACGCTGGCTCAAACGAGCGATAATATCATCGTCCAGTGCGGGAGGCACACCATCACCCCCAAAACCTTTACTACGCATCCACAGTCGTAAAAGCTCTTTATCAAAGTTTTCCGGCTCTTGTCCTTGCCCAAAACGCGACTCGTAAGTGTCCGCAATCCAGAAGCGCGAGCTATCGGGGGTATGCACCTCATCGGTAATGGCTACCTGACCATCAATCAAGCCAAATTCATACTTGGTATCTACCAGAATCAAGCCACCTTTGCCACAAAGTTCTTGCCCACGAGCGAATAATGCCAGCGCTTTTTCTTCAATTTGGCTGTATATTTCTTTTGCCACCAATCCAGATTCGATAATTTCAGTGCGGGAAAGCGGTTTATCATGTCCGCCCAATTCCGCATGGGTAGTGGGGGTTATTATTGGAGTGGCTAAGGGTTGGTTTTTGTGCATGCCCTCCTTGAAATTGTAGCCGTACATTTGGCGCAAACCTTTCTGGTACATCGTCCAGATACTGGTATCGGTTACACCCGTCATATAACCGCGCACCACAATTTCCACAGGGAACATTTGCGCTTCTCGCGCCAACATCACATTCGGGTCGGGTACGGACAGCATGTGATTTGGCAAAATATCGCTACTTTCCTCAAACCAGAATTGGCTTAACTGATTTAATACCTGACCCTTGAAAGGGATTTGCCCCAGAATCCGGTCAAAAGCCGATTGGCGATCAGTTGTCACCAGCAAACGGCGGCTGTCCGGCAAGCTGTAGAAATCGCGCACTTTTCCTTGATGGCGTTGCCCAAAACCGCTAAGGTTGATTTCACTCAGGGCGCGTGTGCGTTGCTCCAAAATTATCTCGGTTGAATACATTTTAGAATCCCTAACGTTTTGCCGGTAAAGGCTTGGCGAAATGTTGTTTGCGTTCAGGACGTTGCGCGGTAGAAAGGCTCTCCAGCAACATACCCAGTTCACGCATGCTTTTGAAATTATGGGCAGGTAGGAAATCATCCACATAGTCTAAAGCTGCTTGGATGCCCACCGTTAGCGGTTGGTAATCCGGCAAACCCAATAGGGGATTTAGCCAAATTAAGCGATAGCTCAAGCGTTGCAAGCGTGCCATTTCCCGGCGCAAGATGTCCACACCGCCTCTGTCCCATCCATCACTGATAATTATCACGATTGCGCCGTGTCCTAATACCCGCCTCGCCCAATGCACATTAAACGTTTCCAGCGACTCACCGATTTTAGTGCCACCCGCCCAATCCTTGACCACTTTTGAAACGTTCAGCAAAGCTTCATCCACATTTTTGTTGCGTAATTCGTGGGTAATGCGGGTCAAGCGTGTGCCAAAAACGAAGGTTTCCACATAGCGCAAGCCATTTTCCAGCGAGTGCATGAACTGGAGCAACAAACGCGAATACAAATCCATTGAGCCGCTAACGTCACAGATTAAAACCAGTTGGCGCGGTTTTTGCTTGCGTTCTTTGCGTGCCAGTTCAAGTGGCACCCCCCCAAAGCGCAAAGCTTTGCGAACGGTGCGCCGCCCGTCAAAGCGATTTCCATTGCGTGAGGGAGCATAGCGGCGGCACACCCGCAAACTGAGATTCCAGCGCAATTCGCTCAAAAGTCGTTTGGCTTCCTGCAACTCTTCTTGCGAAAAATCCTGAAAATCTTTCGACTGAAGAATTTCACTGGCGCTGTAAGTTTGCTCTCTATCCAGCAGTTGCTCATCTTCAGGCGCGTTTTCGTCCGCTTCATCTTCGCTGACTTTGCGACTCATTTTACCCTGATCGATTTCCTGCCCTTCTTTATTTTTATTGGCATCTTCCCGTTCAGGGTTTGGATTCTTTGGAAGTTGCTTTGGCTCTTTTTTATCGCCCCAATATTCGGGCGGCAAATCGTTCAGGGGGTTTTCAAGCTCTTCTTTGGTGGGCCACTTGCGCCAAAACATCTGAAAAACGTAATCATAAATCGGCTGCTCATCGTTATGGCGTAGCATAATCGCTTTGCCCGCCTCGTAAAAATCCTGTTTATTCTTCAGGTTGATAAACTGAAGGCTACGCAGCAAATCAATGGTACGAGTGGGGTTTACATCCAGACCCATTTCGCGCAAAATTCTACAGAAAAGTAGCAAATTATGAAAAAGGTGTCCATGACCCCTATTGACATACTGCGCTCTAAATTGTCTTACTTCATCGTTCAGCATCTATAACCTTGAGCTTAAGCCCCTTGTTTTTGCTTACTATCGTGGTAAACTTTCAACGCTAGCCACGCTTCTAACGGTGTCATGCTCGATCTGTAAATACCCTGTTCGGTCAGGAAATGCTCCAGCAAGCGTGGAATCAACAAAGGGATATTGCCTTCATCTATTCCTTTTAAGCCTTGCATAAGCGATGATGGAATAGCGCCACTCTCGGTAATCGCTTCAACTTTATGCGTTACATCTCTGAGATGATGTTCTCTCTCGGCTTTTCTCTTGGCTCGCATGCTATGTTATCCCCGTTCATAATATTGACGGTTCGCACTAACCGAACGATAAGCTCGTCCGCGTTTACTTGCGAGTCTGTTTTGCCCGTTGCACCAGAGCGCGTACTTTCTCGCCCTTGAGCTTGTCCACATCTTCTTGGTATTTCAGGATAACGCCAAGGGTTTCCTCAACCACCTTCTCCTCAAGGTCACGCTGATCCAAAGCGGTGAGCGCGGTTGCCCAATCCAACGTTTCCGCCACTCCCGGTAGTTTGTACAATTCGATTTTTCGCAACTCTTGAACAAATGAAACTACCTGTTCCGCCAGCGTTTCGGGGGCATTCGGCACTTTCGCCAGCAAAATTCGGTATTCTTTTTCGAGAGAGGGGTAATCAATCCAATGATACAAGCAACGGCGTTTCAAAGCATCATGAATTTCACGAGTGCGGTTGCTAGTAATAATCACCACGGGAGGGCGTTCCGCTTTAATAGTGCCTATTTCCGGTACTGTTACCTGAAAATCGGAGAGAATTTCCAGCAAAAATGCTTCAAATTCTTCATCAGCGCGGTCTAGCTCATCTATCAATAAGACGGTGGGCTTACCATCTACACTCTCCAAGGCTTGTAACAAGGGGCGTTTTATCAAAAACTCCTCGCTGAAAAGCTCTTTAGCGCCTTCCTTGCGTAAGGTTTCGTCTGCTTCCAGTTCCAGCATGCGGATATGCAGCATTTGCCGAGAATAGTTCCACTCATACACCGCGCTATTCACATCCAAACCTTCATAGCATTGGAGACGTATCAAACGCGCTCCCATCGCTTCGGTAAGGACTTTAGCAACCTCAGTTTTACCAACTCCCGCTTCGCCTTCCAGCAATAGCGGTTTCCCTAATTTCAAAGCAAGAAATAACGCAGTAGCAAGGCTTCGCTCAATCACATAACGACGGTTACTCAATTCAGCCACTACCTGATCTACAGAAACCCACTCAGTCACCGGAGTCATATTACTATCAGTCGCGGTCAACGTCTATTACCTCTCTCGCTGTAGAGACAAGGGGTTTAAGCCCCTTGCCTGAAATACAAGCACTTTGCAAAAGTTTATTTCTTCTTTTTAGTAGGGCGTGGACCACCGGGTTTTCCACTCTTGTAAGCAGCCAACGGGTCAACCTGCTTGGGTTGATTGCTCTTGCGCGAGTTTACGCCACCAAAACCGCCGCCAGCGCCACCTCCGCCGCCCATAAGCGCACCCATGTTTGGCATTTCGCCTTTACCCATGCTTCGCATCATCTGGCGCATAGTTCGGAACTGTTGCAACAAGTTGTTGACATCCGATACCTGCACACCGCTACCTTTGGCAATACGCTTTCGGCGGCTAGAATCAATTAAATCAGGGTTATGCCGCTCATTTTTAGTCATGGACATAACGATGGCTTCAGTGCGGCTTAGTTCGCGTTCAGCTTCGGGTGTTTCCAACGCATTCCGCAATTCTTTCATCTGCTTGCCAACACCGGGTAACAAGCCTAGCAAGCCGCTCAAAGAACCCATTTTACGAATTTTACGCAGTTGGTCAACAAAATCTTCGAGGTCAAAGCTGCCCTTCTTCATCTTCTCCTGAAGTTTTTGGGCTTCTGCTTCGTCAAATTGCTGCTGCGCCTTCTCAATCAGGGTCAGAATGTCGCCCATGCCGAGAATACGGCTGGCAATACGGTCTGGATAGAAAGGCTCGATGGCATCGGTTTTTTCGCCCGTACCCATAAACTTGATAGGTACGCCCGTAACCGCTCTTACCGAAAGAGCCGCGCCGCCGCGTGCATCACCGTCCATTTTGGTAAGGATAACACCGGTCAAGCCTACGCGGCGATTAAATTCCTCCGCCACATTAACCGATTCTTGCCCGGTCATAGCATCCACTACCAGTAGGATTTCGTGCGGTTTGGTATTGCCCTTTACTTCTTCCAATTCGGTCATCAGGGCATCATCAATCTGCAAACGTCCGGCGGTATCAAGAATAATCACATCATTACCACCCTTGCGGGCAGCATCAAGCGCACGCTTGGCGATTTCAGGCGGGCGCGGTTCAGTACCTTCGCTATAAACGGGTATATTTAGTTGCTTACCAAGCGTTTGAAGCTGGTCAACAGCGGCGGGGCGTTGGGTATCGCAAGCTACCATCAAGGGGCGTTTGCCACCCTTTCGCAACATACGCGCCAGCTTTGCCACATGGGTAGTTTTACCACTACCCTGTAAGCCTACCATCATAATAATAGTAGGAGCTTGTGGTGAAGTTATAAGCTTTTCGTTCTCACCGCCTAAAACCTCAATCAGTTTGTCATTTACAATTTTGACGACTTGCTGACCCGGATTTAAGCCTTTAAGAACCTTCTCGCCTACCGCCTCTTCTTCGATAGCAGCAATAAAGGAGCGGGTGACCCGCAAGTTTACGTCCGCTTCGATGAGAGCGCGTTCTACCTCATTCATCGCCTTTTTGATGTCTTCAGGCGAAATAGAACCGCGTCCGGTCAGCCCTCTAAATACGCCCTCTAATTTATCGCTCAGTGTATCGAACATTTTTCACTCCGTCATGCAGATTTTAGTTTCCGCAGCAAGACTAGCTTATTTTTCAAAAAGCGCGTTCACATAAGCGAGCGCTTCAAACTCGGCGAAATCGCCCACTTTTTCCCCTGTACCGATATATTTAATCGGAATCTTCATATCATTGGCAATGGCGAAGGCTACCCCACCCTTTGCCGTTCCATCCAGTTTAGTCAGAATTACGCCATCAATTCCAACCGCATTGGAAAAATGCTTTGCTTGGCTCAAGCCATTTTGCCCGGTCACCGCATCCAGCACCAGCACGATTTCGTGGGGCGCACCCGGTTGCGCTTTCTCGATAACGCGCTCTACCCGCTTCATTTCTTCCATCAGGTTAAAATTGGTTTGCAAACGCCCGGCGGTATCAATAATTACAATATCTGTGCCATTATCGTTGGCATATTTTACCGTATCGAAGGCTACCGAAGCAGGGTCAGAACCTTCCGCCCACGCAATAACCGGCACACCTACCCGTCCACCCCAGATTTTTAGCTGGTCAATCGCCCCTGCCCGGAAGGTATCGGCTGCGCCTAACACCACCGAACCGCCCCCGTTGCGGTAGTATTGCGCCAGTTTAGCAATCGAGGTAGTCTTGCCGCTTCCGTTTACGCCCACCACCATAATGACGTAAGGGCGTTTCTCACCTTGCGCCCCAACCCCTGCGCTTGGTATAACAGCGGCAGCAGGAGGCGCATCCGGTGATTGAAAAGTACCCTTTTTCACCTGCACCTTATCTTTGCGGCGGCGCTCCATCTCGGCGTTGCGGCGTTCTATCTCGCGGCGTTGCTTCTCTTTCTCCGCATTTGCCAATACACTGGCTTGCGCCTTGTTTTGCGCCTCTTCCAGCGTCCTCACCATCTCACCCCGAAAAATCCGCTCTACATCTTTACTGCGAGTGGTATCCTCATCGAGGGTGCGCTTTTGCGACTGCTGGATAAGCTTCTCGGTCAGATTATAGCCTAGGTCGGCTTTAATCAAGGTTTCCTTGAGGTCTTCCCAGAACTGGTCGGTTATATCGTCAAGCTCGAAAAGACGCGAGAGAAACCCTCCCCCGCTCGTTCTGGTTTTTTCGAGCGCTTCGCGGGTGCGTTCCTGAATCTCGGCTTCTTCTTGTTTCTTACGTCGGAAAAAATTGAACACAGCAATATTCCTTCAGTCATTAAATAAGCTTAACCACAGTATTTTAACATAAAGGCAGCTTTTAGGCATTTAATATAGGTGCGCGTGCTATCAGGGCGGTTGCAAGGGCGGAAAGGGGGTGTAACCCTACGGGTCACAGGCAGTCTGACGGGGTCGCAAGGGGTGTACCCTTGAACTCAATCCTCTTTCCCTCCTCTCCAGCGGGTGCAGCAGATTATTACCCTAAAAACGTTTCTTGGAACAGCCCTGACCAACCCGACCTGAGATTGTCGCCCTTTGACGAGGTGTGCTAACATGAGATTGCCGTAGTAAAGGGTGAAATTGAACTGAGAGGTACAAGGAATATGGCGCTACGCAAACAAGATATTAGCCCTGCAAAGCTGGAATACTACTATGATA
>Ga0194047_10000613_pt1 | contig 23555 bp, 25 predicted proteins | sample JunL225m_MetaG_2_FD_160070 | JGI IMG/M metagenome (GOLD analysis project Ga0194047, IMG submission 160070) | Anoxic zone freshwater microbial communities from boreal shield lake in IISD Experimental Lakes Area, Ontario, Canada - Jun2016-L221-5m | ecosystem: Environmental > Aquatic > Freshwater... | reverse complement strand
GCGCCATGGAGGTGGTCTTCGCTGCGATATTTGGTATCTGGATCTTGAATGAATCCTTAACCCTACGCATCGCAAGTGGCGGCGCCATGGTTCTGGTTGCGATGTACGCAATTATCTTTTTAGACCGAAGCCCCACAGATGTGGCAGGATCAACCAATGATTGATCTGCGCTCCGACACCGTAACTAAACCGAGTGAAGCTATGCGCGCTGCCATGATTGCTGCTCCAGTTGGTGATGATGTTTACGGTGATGATCCGACAGTAAATGCCTTGGAATCTCGCGTGGCTGCTTTGTTCGGAAAAGAAGCGGCGCTTTTTACACCTTCTGGGTCGCTGGCAAACCAATTAGGAATAAAACTGCTCGTAAAACCTGGCGAAGAAATTATTACCGAAACAAATTCTCATATTGTCCGAGCTGAACTTGGTGCCGGTGCCGTATTTAGCGGAATCACAACTCGAACTTGGAAATCCCCTTTTGGAATATTGCGTAGCCAAGACCCACTCGAAATCGCAGCCCCCGATTCTGGTCCGTATTTGGTTTCAACTACCGCGATCGCTATTGAAAACACCCATAACTTTGGTGGTGGCAGCGTTCAACCAATAGAAGAAATTGTTAAATTGCGCGAAGCAAGTAAGAAATTGGGAATTGCCATGCACCTAGATGGCGCGCGAATTTGGAATGCACACGTAGCGAGTGGTGTCAGTTTTTCGGAATATGGCGAAAACTTTGACACTGTCAGCGTCTGTTTATCCAAAGGTTTAGGCGCTCCAGTAGGTTCGTTAATTCTTGCGTCAAAGTCCCAAATCGCGCAGGCCCGAGTTTGGCGTAAGCGTTACGGTGCGGGCATGCGCCAGGTTGGTATTTTGGCTGCCGCAGGAATTTTTGCACTTGAGAACAACATTGAGCGACTTGGTGAGGATCACGCGCGAGCAAAAACAATTGCCCAGACTTGTGGAATGGTGGCACCCTCAACTATTGATGCCGACACCGTCCAAACAAATATTGTCGCGCTTAACCTAGCTAAATTGTCGGTATCCGCTCAAGAATTAAACGCTCAGCTAAAAGAAAGCGGAATTCTTGCAAGTGCGCTTGGCCCAAATTTCTTGCGCCTGGTAACCCATTTAGATTTTAGCGATTCTGATCTAGCTAAAGTTCTTGAAGTCCTACCTAAGCTTTTAAAGCGCGCCCTCGTGGCGTAATAGCCACTCCTTAGTTCCTAAACCATAACCATAATTTCCGAGCGCTCCCCCGCTTTTTATAATTCGATGGCACGGAACTATTGGAGCAATTAAATTACGGCCACAAGCCGTACCTGCGGCTCGAACTGCAGCCGGTGATCCAGCGCGATCTGCTAGATCTGCGTATGACAAAGTTTTACCAGCCGGGATCTTTCGCATTGCTTTCCAAACAGCCTGCGAGAATTTTTCACCTGGCTGGCGCACTTTAATTCCACCAAGCGCTGTTAAATCTCCGTCAAAGTAATCTGCGACTAGATCACTAATTATAGGAATTGTTTTAATGTTCTTAGTCTCCTGATTGGAATCTTCTGGATCCATTCGTTCAAAGAGATCTTCAAAACTTCGAAATCCAGCGCCAAGAAGTACATCTTCAGAGCTGACTAAGTAGAGCAACCCAATGGGCGTGCGATGGGTTGTCTTAAAAAGCATTAGTAAACCCTACGCGCTTACCTTTGGAATAACTAGAGGGTCTTAACGATCGCGCAACATCTCGGCTACTAGAAATGCTAGCTCGAGAGATTGCGTGTGATTTAAACGAGGGTCGCAAGCCGTTTCGTAGCGATTCTTCAAATCATCTTCTGAGATATCTTCACCGCCACCAACGCATTCGGTGACGTCATCGCCTGTTAACTCAATGTGAATGCCACCTGGGTGGGTACCCAAGGCCTTATGTACTTCAAAGAAACCACGAACTTCATCTGTCACGTCATCAAACTTACGGGTCTTGTATCCACTTGGCGCTTCGTAAGTATTGCCATGCATCGGATCGCAGACCCAAAGAACTTTTGCGCCAGATTCGGTAACCGCTTTAACTAATGGCGGGAGTTTTTCACGAATTAAGCCAGCGCCCATTCGAGTGATAAATGTTAATCGACCAGGTTCATTACTTGGATTCAATTTTGCAATCATGGCAAGGGCATCTTCGACCGTGCTCTTAGGTCCGAGTTTGATGCCGATTGGGTTTTGAATCTTGGAAGCGAAGTCCATATGTGCGCCATCAAGTTGGCGCGTGCGCTCTCCGACCCAAACGAAGTGTCCCGAAACGTCGTAGGCAAGACCGGTACGTGAATCAATTCTGGTCAGTGCTTTTTCATATTCCAGAATTAGAGCTTCATGCGAAGAGTAGAAATCAACAGTCTTAAATGCTTCCGGGTCGACTCCCGCAGAGGCCATGAAATCAAGTGCGCGTCCCAATTCTGTCGCCATTTGTTCATAGCGCGCGCCGTAACGAGGATCAGTAACAAAACCCTTGTTCCATTCGTGAACTTGGCGCAGATCGGCAAAGCCACCTTGGGTAAAAGCTCGCACTAAATTGAGAGTTGCTGAAGAAGTGTTGTAAACCTGAACGAGTCGCTGTGGGTTTGGCGTTCTGGCTTCAAGGGTGAATTCAAGATCATTTACGGCATCGCCGCGGTAGGCCGGAAGTGTTACATCGCCGCGTGTTTCATTGTCGCTGCTTCGAGGTTTAGCAAACTGTCCCGCCATGCGGCCAACTTTGATCACCGGAAGGCTGGCAAAGTACTGAAGGACTGCAGCCATCTGCAGAATCGTCTTTATGCGATTGCGAATTGAATCTGCGGTAGCAGCAACGAAAGTTTCCGCACAATCGCCACCTTGTAACCAAAATGCGCGCCCTTCTTGCGCCTCGGCTACGCGCGCCTTCAAATTGTCACATTCACCTGCGAAGACCAGTGGTGGTAATTTCTTGAGCGTCTCAACTGCACTCTGAACTTGAGCACCATCAGCGCCACCAGGCCATTGTGGTTGCTGCGCAGCAACTAGCCCGGGCGTAAAGAGCGAATCCAAGTTCATCATGTCCTCAATCTTAGACAACGTTGTGATGGGGAGGCGTGGAATTAATTACCACTATTAGCCGAAGAAGACCTCTGCTTCAGCATAAAGATCAGGCGTTACCAGCTTGAGTTGAGCAGTGGCTGACTCCAATGGAACTCGGGCGATCTTGGTGCCATGTAAGGCAACCATCTTGCCGAAATCTCCATCATGGATTGCAGTAATTGCATGTAGTCCAAAACGTGTAGCAAGAACGCGATCGAACGCTGTTGGCGAGCCACCGCGTTGGATGTGGCCGAGCACAGAAGTACGTGCCTCTTTGCCAGTCTTCGCTTCAATTTGGCCAGCTAACCATTCGCCAATACCAGAAAGTTTTACGTGACCGAAGGAATCCAAAGTTTGATCCTTCGTAATCATGTCACCATCTTGCGGAATTGCACCTTCGGCAATAACAATGATCGGCGCATAGGAAGACTTGAAGCGAGACTCAACCCATTCGCAAACTTTATCAACCGAGAATTTAACTTCTGGAATTAGAATACAGGCGGCGCCGCCGGCAATTCCGGAATGTAACGCGATCCAACCAGCATGGCGACCCATAACTTCAACGATTAGCGCACGGTGGTGTGACTCGGCAGTGGTGTGCAAACGATCGATTGCTTCCACAGCAATATTTACCGAAGTATCGAAACCAAATGTGTAATCGGTATTGTTCAAATCATTATCGATAGTCTTTGGCACGCCGACTACTTTTACGCCCAAGGAATCTAGTTTCGTCGCGACACCAAGTGTGTCTTCCCCGCCGATTGCAACAAGTGCATCAATGCCCATCTTGGCCAGGTTCTCTTTAATACGTTCTACGCCATTTTCAATTTTGAATGGGTTAGTTCTTGAGGAACCAAGGATGGTTCCTCCGCGAGGTAAAATTCCTCGGGTTGTCGATAAATTCAATTCCATTGTCAGGCCTTCAAGCGGGCCTTTCCAACCATCGCGAAATCCGACAAATTCATAACCATATTCCTTAACGCCTTTGCGAACGACCGCACGAATTACTGCATTTAGTCCTGGGCAATCGCCGCCGCCTGTTAGAACACCAATACGCATCTTTACTCCAGTTTTAATAGTCCGAAAGTGGAAATGGTTAGAATTACTGGCAAAGTCTACCCTCTAGCCACTGCACCTTAAAACTTTTTGCGAATTGGAGCCATCACCGATATGAGCGGTAAAAATCTGGTCGATGGGCAAGCGCTGGTTGCCGGAATTGATTCGGGAACACAATCAGTCAAGGTCACAATTAGATCGGCCAAAACTGGCGAGATGATCCGCAGCGGGCGCGCTAGCCATCCTGATGGAAGTGAGATTGATCCCGAATATTGGTGGGATGCGCTCACAAGTGCAATAAAAGAAGCTGGCGGATTGCAAGACGTTAAAGCAATCTCAATCTGCGCGCAACAACACGGAATGGTCGCGCTGGATTTAGCTGGAAATGTAATTCGACCAGCGCTGCTTTGGAATGACACTAGATCGGCAAAGGCTGCTGCCGATTTAAATCGGGAATTTGGTGGCGCGCAAAAAATAGCTGAAGCCGTTGGTTCAGTTTTAGTTGCGGCATTTACTGCAAGCAAGATTCGGTGGCTTGCAGATAATGAACCCGAGAATGCGAAAAAAGTTGAGGCAGTAGCACTCCCCCATGATTGGCTCGCCTGGAAATTATCTGGCAGCAAAGACTTAAATGACCTATGTACTGATCGCGGCGACGCTAGTGGGACCGGGTACTTTGATAGCGTTAATAACACTTACCGAAAAGATATCTTCGCACTTGCGCTTAAATCGGATCGGGAGATCGTTTTTCCGCGAATTATTGAATTTGCGGCGTTCGGACTTCATACCGAGTCTGGAATACCCATAGCTGCAGGTACTGGCGATAATGCGGCTGCCGCACTCGGTTTAGATGCAAAGCCTGGCGATGTTGTCGTCTCACTTGGAACGAGCGGAACTGCCTTTGCAGTATCAAAGAGTCCAACTAGCGATGCAACTGGTGAAGTTGCTGGCTTTGCAGATGCAACCGGAAATTTTCTCCCTCTCGTGTGCACGTTAAATGCTGCGCGAATCTTGGATGCAGGCCTGCGGATCCTAGATTGTGACTTTGAAACCTTTGGCAACTTAGCACTTAAAGCCGAACCTGGCGCCGAAGGTTTAACACTTCTTCCCTACTTCGAAGGCGAACGAACCCCAAATCGCCCAGAGGCTACTGGAACCTTTAGCGGAATGACTCTTTCTAATTCAACTAGGGAAAATATCGCACGATCAATGATTGAAGGAATGTTATGTGGGATGGCCGATGCAATTGCTTCACTCGAGCGACAAGGCGTTGAAGTGAAGCGAATATTGCTAATTGGCGGCGCCGCTAAGAGTGATGCAGTGTCTCAAATTGCTTCATCGATTTTTGGTCGCGAAGTTTTAGTTCCACCTGCTGGTGAATATGTTGCAGATGGTGCCGCAAAACAAGCAGCCTGGGCGTTGCTTGGAAGCCCACCAATTTGGAACTTAGGCGAAGTTAAAAGTATAAAATCTGAGCCAACTCCAGAAGTCTTAGTTAAATATCGTAAACTTCGTGACCAGACAGAAGGTTGGTAACTCAATGGCACTCCGCCCAGAACTGGCTGATTTTCTTCAACTTCGCGCGACCAGTGGCCTACCAGAAGTTTGGCAGGCAACTGTAGAAACTCTGCGCGCCAATATTGAGAACCGCCCTAACGCATCTGGCACGCCGGAAAAAATTTATGAAGTTGAGCATCGCTATATTCCAGGACCTACGTCAGAGCTGCCAGTTCGAATTTATCGCCCAACTAAGCACGCACCACTCCCGGCTCATGTCTTTTTTCATGGTGGCGGCTGGGTATTAAATTCCTTGGATATTTACGAACAGTCGCTACGTTCGCTGGCAAACAAAGGCCAATTCATAGTTGTTGCCGTGAATTACCAAAAATCTCCTGAGCACCCATTCCCAATTCCATTTGATGACTGTTATGCAACTCTGTTATGGGTTGCAAAGAACGCCGAAAAATTAGGAATCGATCCGAACTCAATAGGCGTTGGCGGTGACAGCGCAGGTGGGAACCTGGCATCGGCCGTCGCGCTTAAAGCCCGCGATACCCAGGATTTAACACTCGCATTTCAAGCATTGATCTACCCATGCAATGACAACGAGATGAATTATGAATCTGCACGCACGAATGGCGATGGCTATGGGTTAAGCACAAGAGCTATGCAGTGGTTTTGGGAGCAGTACCTCTCGAAGAAGAGCGATGCAAAGAATTCCTATGCGGTGCCAACTGCCGCAAAAGATTTCGCAAATCTTGCTCCCGCTATAGTGGTGACGGCCGAATTCGACCCACTCTTAGATGATGGTTATATCTACGCGGAAGCACTTCGAAAAGGCGGCAACACCGTCCTATATCGTGAATACGAAGGACAAATTCACGGGTTCTTCTCACTTGCCGGCATAACCCCGCAAGCCGATGAACTTCATCAATTTTTATCTGATGAAATAAACGCAATCCTCAAGCGTTAATTATGGTTTCGCGTCCGAATAAGAGAAACTACTGACATGTCTAAACGCGGTTGGTTTCTCTTCTTCGCTGTTGGCTTGCTCTGGGGAATCCCTTATCTAATGATGAAAGTTGCCGTGAAGGAACTTGAACCTTCAGTCATCGTATTTTCACGTGTTCTAGTTGGATCACTGATTTTGATTCCGATGGCAATTTCGCGTGGAACTCTTCGTTCTGCAATAGTTAACTGGCGCTTCGTTCTACCTTACGCAATCGGGGAAATGATTGGGCCTTGGATTCTCATAACAACTGCCGAACAGAAATTATCATCAGGTTTGGCTGGGCTTCTTGTGGCGACTGTTCCAATTTGGGCGACGATTCTCGCTTCCCTTCGTGGCGATAAAAGCGTTTGGCAGAGCAAGCGTTTGTTTGGAATAGCAATCGGTTTCATCGGCATTGTCCTAGTAGTTGGAATAGAAAGTTTCTCTGGCAAACAGAGCCTCTTGGCAATCGGAATGATTCTGTTGGCATCCGTGGGTTATTCATGGGCGGTCACGATGGTTAATGCACGAATACCAGAAGTAGATGGCATCGCAATTAACGGTTTTGCTATGTTGATTACCGCAATTTTTTATCTCCCAATTGCTTTTATCCAGGCCCCAACTCAGGTGCCTTCAGCGAAAGTTTTGATTTCAGTTCTGTCCCTAGGACTATTCCCAACGGCCCTAGCTTTCATTCTCTTCTTTATATTATTGAAGGAGATTGGAACCGCACGTGGCTCACTAGTAACTTATTTGAATACCGCATTTGCAGTGTTGCTTGGTGTCATACTGCTAAACGAGCCGCTAACTCTTGGGATTGCAATCGGGCTGCCGCTTGTATTAGTTGGCTCATATTTCGCCGGTCGAAAAGTACAACCTACCGATCAATAAATCCCAGCTTTGTCAGGGCTTTAGCATCTCGTTGCCACTCTTTACTAACCTTCACATGTAGCCCCAAGTAAATTTTTGCATCCAAGAAAGTTTCGACCGAGCCTCGGGCACGAATTCCAATGGCTTTAAGCCTGGAACCTTGTGGTCCGATAATTATCGATTTCTGACTGTCACGCTCTACGTGCAAGGTGGCATGGATATCGTAAAACTCTTTGCCTTCGCGCTTGCTCATCTCATCAATTGTGACGACGACCGAGTGCGGGACTTCTTCGTATAAATCTTCGATTGCTGCTTCTCTGATCAATTCAGTGATAGTTAGTTCACTTGCCTGATCGGTAGTTATATCTTCTGGATAAAGTGATGGAGAGGCAGGTAGTGCCTTGGCTAGAAGTCCCAGCAATAGATCAGTCTGTTCCAATTCTTTTGCGGATATTGGAACAATTTCTTCAACTTTTAGCCCAACTCGATTAGCAAATTCCGAGACTGCTATAAGTTGTTGCATTAAATCTTCGCTCTTTACGCGATCAACTTTGGTCACCGCAATATAGACCCGGCGTTGCTTCAACACTTGGCGCGCAATGAACTCGTCGCCCTGACCAATCTCTTCATCAGCTGGAATACAAATTAAAACGGCATCAACTGATTCAAGATTCTCAGTAACCATATTGTTTAGCCGAGTACCAAGCAGAGTCTTTGGCTTGTGAATTCCTGGGGTATCAACAACAATCATTTGAAAATCGGGTTTGGAGATTATTCCGCGAATTGGATTTCTTGTTGTATTTGGGTGCTTAGAAGTTATAACAATCTTGCGACCAACCAAGGCATTTACAAGAGTGGACTTTCCAACATTTGGACGGCCAATTATTGCTACAAAGCCGGCCTTATGTTCTGCACTCATTGGTTAATTCTCTCACTTAACAGCCAGTGGCAGTACCAACTCCATAACTTCCGATATGGATGAAACAAGTTCAGCACAGCGCTCGGCGATTAATCTATGGCAGCCTTCACTGGTCGGTGAGTTAATCGGCCCCGGTACGGCCATCACTGGGCGAAATATTTCGGCAGCATCTCTTGCTGTTCGGAGTGAACCACTTCGAAAGGCCGCTTCAATAACAACAGTAGTTTTGGATATTGCGGCAATTAATCGATTGCGGATGAGGAAGCGATGTGGCGCAGCATGTACATCCGGCATGACCTCCGAAATCAAGAGGCCAGATAGTGATATTTCTGCAAATAATTTCTCGTGTGCTGCCGGATAATTTTTGTTGAAACCGCCGCCGAGTACCGCAACAGTAATTCCTTCGGCTGCTAACGCACCTCGATGGGCTGCTGCGTCAATACCAATGGCTCCCCCGCTGACAACTGCCCACTCACGATCACAAACGCCAGCAGCAAAATCCTCAGCGATTCGAACCCCATAGTTGGTTGGATTTCTCGTTCCAACTATTGATATTGAATTGCTTAATTGCGAAAGGTATTCCCGTTCGCCCTTAATTAATAGCGCTATCGGCGGTGCACCAAGATCCGCCAGCTGAGTTGGCCACTCCACATCATCAGGTGCAAGGAAGTAGGCGCCTGCTTTTTCAATTTGTTCTAAAACTTCTTCGCCTTTCAGTGTTGCAAGTCGTTCACTTATCTTGCCTGCCGAATTTTTGCTTTCTAGATAACCTGAATTGAGAAGTTTCTCGCGCACCGCTTGTGTGCCAAAGGTCGCAATTTCACTTGTCCAAAACTCAGAACCGCCTTCAATTGCTGCAAAGAGTTCAGCTCGGGCCATAATCTCTAAGCTCATTATTGAAATAGCTCCATTCCTTCGCGGAATTGGTATGCAGTAACGACATCGCTTTCATCAGGAATAACATGGCCACGGGAATCAGCCAGACTCCATGCAACTCTCAGAACTTTATGAAATCCCCGAGCACTTAGTCGCTCTTTATCGAGCTCAATGTGCAGGAAATTCATGGCAGATTTCGAAGCAGAATATCGTTTGCGAAGATGTCCTGGCGGTATTTGTGAATTCAAATTCCAGTTTTCGCTGGCAAAGCGGATTGCTGCTATCTCTCGTGCCTGGGTTACCCGTGCTCTTACAACTTCACTTGATTCACCTAACTCTTCACTTGCCATTTCGGCTCTTGAAGGTGGCTCGACAAAGACCCTAATATCTATTCGATCAAGTAGTGGCCCAGATAATCGCTGGAGGTATCTCCGAATAGATTGTTGTGAACAAGTACAGCTACGCCCACGCCCGCTGAAGCGACCACATGGACAAGGATTAGCGGCGAGAACCAACAGGAATTTTGCTGGATAAGTCACCGAGCCAATCGCCCGCGAAATCGTAACTGCACCTGACTCCAGGGGTTGTCTAAGTGAATCTAAGACGCCTCGGGCGCATTCCGGCGCTTCATCTATAAATAGGACACCTTCGTGAGCAATCGAAGTTGCGCCAGGTTTAATTGCACCAGAGCCACCACCAATCATTGCAACTGAAGTTGTTGTGTGATGCGGCGCGACAAACGGCGGCAACGCTGAAAGTAAGTCGCGCTCGGCAAGCGTCCCGGCAACGGAATGAATTGCAGTAACTTCAAGAATTGCTGATAACGATAATGGCGGCAAGATTGATGGAATTCTTTCTGCCAACATTGTTTTACCCGTACCAGGTGGCCCAATGAAGAAGAGGTGATGCCCGCCTATGGCCGCAATCTCTAGCGCGTTACGAGCGACGCGTTGGCCTGCCACATCGCATAAATCGAGTTGGCTCTTCGGTGAAAGTTCGGGCTGGCTTTGAATTTTAAATTCTTCTGCGATACCAGTCCGAAGAAAAGAAGTGGCATCACGTAGGTTTGTTACCGCAATTACCTCGATGCCAGGAACGCACTTGGCCTCCAGATAATTAGCTGCTGGGACCATAACTCGGGCCGCACCAAATTTAGCCGCCGCTAAAACTGCAGGCAAAACTCCGCGGACAGCACGAAGTGAACCATCGAGGGATAACTCCCCTAAAAAAACTGTTTTAGGTTCAATTAAGTTGGGTAGAAACCCTTGTGCCATTAATAGTGCTATCGCAATTGGTAGGTCGAAACTAGAACCACTTTTTGGTAACCAGGCAGGTGAAAGTGAAACAGTCACTTTCCGATTCGACCAACTTTCACCAGAGTTTGTAATCGCAGCTCGAACGCGTTCTTTGGATTCAGAAAGCGCCGCATCAGGCAAGCCAAGGAGTGTGAAACCAGGTAGGCCTTCGGAGATGTCAACCTCAACATCAATTAAATTTCCAATTAGACCAGTTAGTGAGACTGTGGATGTCAGAGCCAATCCCACTATAGGACCGCTTCTCGGTAATCAATTTCATAATCGGAGCCGGCCGAGATAGTTACGGCAGCACAATCAATTCGGTACTCGCACCCCCATTTATGGTGGAGAACGAGCCAGGCAAGGGCCAACTTCTGAAGTCGATGTGCTTTCTCTCGAGTAATAGCTTCAAGTGGGTGTCCGTATGCATTACTAGTTCTTGTTTTGACTTCCACAAAAACCAAAATATTTTTATCTGTAATCGCTACGAGGTCGATTTCACCATCTTTTATCCGCCAGTTTCTTTCGATAATTTGATAGCCGCGACCTGCCAAAAGTAGGGCCACCAAATCTTCGCCCTTAGCGCCCAGTATTTGATTTCTCCCCATAAGAGGGCTGAGCGTATGTAGGTTACGAAAATTCTAAATCTATAACTTACGAAGATGTGCAGAACTACTTCTTGTTTATAAGTTTTTCGATATTTGCAAAGGACCGACGGTGTATCTCACTTACTCCATGTAATTCCAGCGCCGCAGTGTGAGCTGCTGTTATGTACCCCTTGTGCTTTGCCAGCCCATATCCTGGATACTTTTTATCAAGCTCGATCATAATTCGATCCCGGTAAACCTTGGCAAGAATCGAAGCGGCGCTAATAGAAACGGCTACTTGATCACCTTTCCAGACCGCGAGATTCGGAACGGTTAACCCTTCAATCGGATAACCATCAGTCAGCACATATTCAGGTGTCAAAGTTAGCCCTGCAATTGCTCTTCGCATTCCTTCTAAGTTGGATTTATGAAGTCCAAGTGCATCTAATTCGGCAACGCTGATCTCAATAATCGAATAGGAAAGAGCCTGGGAAATAACCACGTCATACAAACTCTCGCGCATCTTCTCGGTTAATTCTTTAGAATCTCGAACTTCTGAAAGTTCTTTTGCAAAAGGATCTCGAAGAATTACCGCGGCTATAACAAGCGGGCCGGCACATGGACCGCGGCCAGCCTCATCAACTCCAGCGATATTTTTAAGTCCGGAAGCGATTAAGGTCTCTTCAATCAGAACCATTTACTTACTCGTTTTAACTTGTACCTTTGAAAGATCGTGTCCAACGCTTAAGAATTTCGCGTGGGTAAATGGCCAGACGACAAACTCGGCACGGCCAACTACGGTATCTAGTGGAACCATGCCCTTGTGCAGGTCATCTGTATGGAATCTTGAGTCTGCGCTAGCGCCACGATGATCGCCCATTACCCAAATAAAACCCTTGGGAACGCTCACATCGAAATTGCTATCACTCGGCTTATTGCCCGCAAAAATGTAAGGCTCGTTAACTGAGACGTTATTTACCTGTAGGAAACCTTTTGCATCACAGCAAACAATGTGATCACCACCAACGCCAATTACTCGCTTAATTAAATATTGTTTTGCTGGATCGGGAAGAATCCCAACAGCAACTAAGCCACTCTTTACCGATTCCAAAGCTTTGGGCCCGGTGCTGACTGGCGCCGCACCTAACCAATTATTTGGGTCACGGAAGACAACTACTTCCCCGCGCTTTATCTCACTGAAATAACTAGCAAGTTTATTTACTGCGATCCGGTCGCCAACTTGCAGCGTATTCTCCATGGAACCTGAAGGTATGAAGAAAAAGTGAATAAAGAAGCTCTTTACAACTACTGAGACGATCAAAGCCGAAACTATGATTATTGGTAGTTCGCGAAGTAGCGAACCTTTCTTCGGCAAGCGCACTAATTGAATTTAATTAGGCTTCAGGAGTTGCTTCAGTAGTTGCTTCTGGTGCTGCAACTTCAGTCGCCGCTTCAACTACAACAACATCTGGAGTCTCAACAACTGCTTCAACTGTCTCAACTGCCGGAGCGGTAATAACCTCTTCGACCTCAACAGGTGCAGCAACAACGCTTGAGGTTGTTTGAACTGGTGTGTCAATAATGAATTCATTGTTGGCGCCACGGCGTTCTTTAATCTTGGCTGCCTTGCCGCGAAGATCGCGTAGGTAATAAAGCTTGGCGCGACGAACATCTCCGCGACGAACAATTTCAAACTTTTCAATAACAGGAGTGTGTACTGGGAATGTACGTTCTACTCCGACACCGTATGAAAGTTTACGGATTGTGAAAGACTCGCGAATTCCAGAACCTTGGCGACGAATTACAACGCCTTGGAATACCTGAATACGGCTCTTGCTACCTTCGATAACTCGAACGTCAATCTTGATTTCGTCTCCAGAACGGAAGTTCGGTATACCGGAGCGAAGTGATGCGGCATCAACCGCGTCGAGCACGTTCATAGCTATTCCTATCGTTTGGTAAATCAGTGATGAAAATTAGAAGTCCTGCAAGAAGACGTATCTTGCCACAGGCGGGGCGCCTGTACCAATTCGGCTAATTCCCTCTCAATTCGAGCGGGCAGAATGGGGCTTAACCGATTTCTGCGACCAGCCGAGCGTGTAAGGCTGGACCTGCCGCGATCACCATCTCTTTCCCAGCGGCGCCACCATTTCGACCTGTAACAACCCCACCGGCTTCTTCCAAAATTAACCCACCTGCTGCCAGGTCCCACTCGTTTAAGCCATATTCATAGAAGCCATCGAGTTTGCCCATCGCAACGAAACATAAATCAACACCAGCGGCACCTAGCCTGCGAATATCGCGAATTTTAGGAAGCAGCTTTGAAAATATTTCTGCTTGTTCGTAACGACGCTCTAATTCATAAGCAAAGCCGGTACCAATGAGTGCGCTAGCTAACTCGACTGGATTGTTGCAAGTTATCTTCTTGCCATTGTGAGTCGCCCCGCCACCTCTTGTTGCACTCCAAAAGGAATTGATCGTTGGTGCATTTACAACACCAACTTGAACCCCGTCTTTGTCTTTAGCGGCAATACAAATATTCCAACCTGGAATTCCGTAGAAGTAATTCACAGTCCCATCTAATGGGTCGATAACCCAAGTGACCCCAGACTTACTTTCAATCGCAGAACCCTCTTCGCCAATGATTCCATCATCGGGACGCGCAGCAAGAATTCGTTCAACTATCAATTTCTCACTGGCCTTATCCATTTGTGTTGCGAAATCAACGGCCGAACTCTTAATTTCAAGGTCGAAGAAATCTGGCCTCTTATTGAGCAGCTCCCCCGCTTCTAGGGCAATCGCTTGCGCCAAGGCTTGGATCTCATTCTTTATATTTAATTCCATTGGCCAATCTAACCACTCCCACCTACCGCGATTTGCGCTCTCAATATGGCACTCTTACGCCTATGAGTTACGAGTCAGACGAGAACCCAACCCACCTTAGGCTGGTTGGTCGCTCGGCAGATGGCGAAGCGTTAGAACTTGCTGACGAAAACGGTTCTAATTTTGAAACCCCAATAAATGATGAATTGCGGGCTGCAGTAACCAAACCTAGATTAGCTGCGGTGGTTTCTTATGATGAGCTTCCATCATTTAGTGTTAAAGATATTCAGTCTCGGCTTCGCGCTGGTGAAACTATCGATTCAATTTCGAGAACAACAGACTGGTCGCAAGAAAAGATTGAGAAATTTGCTGGCCCCATTCTTCAAGAGCGGGCCTATGTGATTGATGTTGCACTGAAAAGTAAATCCGGTCGGGAGACTAAATCTCCAACACTTGATGAGGTTATGCAATCACAACTTGCAAATCATGGCGTTGACTTGGAAGAAGTTGAATGGAATACCCATCGCCTGCACGATGGCACATGGAATATAACGTTGCACTATCCAAATCGTGATGGCGCTACCCAAGCAAACTGGAGCTTTGAACTTTCTAATCGCGTTTTAACCGCGTTAGATGACTCTGCTCGTTGGATCATTGGTGAAGCAAAGGAAGCTCGAACCAGAACGCCTTCACACGGATTGGTTTATGGAACTGAGCAAACTAGCCCGGCCCCTCGATTAGTTTCGGTACGTGAGGAAATTTTCGTTGAAGAATTAGATATTCAAGTCGCAGATGAAGTAAGTGAACCAGAAGAACGAGATGCTTCAAGAGATGGCGTTATAAAGCGACCTAAATTGCCATCCTGGGATGACATCATGTTCGGTGGTTCTAAGACAGAGGATGAATAGCTCGTCTTAAAAAGGTTTTAGCAGTTAAACCTCTTGGCTAAACAATGGGATCGCTACTTCGGTTTGTGTCAATCCACCGTGGTGGCCAACCATTTCGCTCTCCGGTTTAACGCGCTCTGGATCAATTAAAATTAATTCGCCCTTAGCGATCGCAATCAGATCGCCCATTCGCTCATTACTGTCCAATGAAACCTGCGCGCCAAATAAACCGGCACTTATTGCCTCACTCTTGCTATAGATAGCAGCCCGTTCCCCGAAAAATTCCCGCCACATCGCAACCGTTTCATCGACGCTTCCATCTGTGAGATAAACGTGCCGCGCTCGAGGTTCTCCGCCTAATAACGTCACGTTTTTCATCAAGGAATTATCGAGACCTAAAACAACTTTGTCTTGGGCGCCTTGCACATTAATCATGCCGTGGTCGGCGGTTACCCAAAGTCTGGTGCCCTTCGGCAATTTTTCTGCAAGCCCGGAAATTAGCTCTGCCACGACTTCAAGAGCGCCCAGCCATTTTTCGGATCCAACGCCATCCTCGTGGCCGGCATGATCAAGATTATTTAGATAAACATAAGAGAAAGCACGCGCGCTTTGCATGGCCGACCTAGTTGAATCGATGATGTCTTCAATTTGATTTGCTCCGAGATAGTTTGCGCCACGTAGCGCCGCTTGGGTAAATCCAGAACCTTCATAGCGTTTGGCTGCAATATGAGAAACGCTTACGCCTTCGGCACTTGCTCGTTCAAATAGCGTTGGTACTTTCTGCCAAATAACGGGGTCAACTCGATCATCCCACTTTAACGAATTTAAGAGTCGCCCTGGCTCGCCACTTCGCGGAACTCGAACCGTGTAACCCAACATTCCGTGCACCCCGGGAAGAACACCAGTTCCAAGTGAGGAAATATTTGTTGCAGTTGTTGATGGAAAATGGGAATTCAAATTCGTCCAAGAACGTAGCTGCGCAAATATCGGAAATTCATGACCATACTTTTCGATTGCTTCTAAACCCATGCCATCAATTAAAAGTAGGCACTCTCGTCCATCTGTACTCGCACCAATTCCCAAATCATCGCTGGTTCCAGCAACCCCTAGAGATGCGAAGATTGAATTAGATAGCGCAGCTAAATTACGGGTACTCACAGGTCTATCTTGCCCTACAGATTTGCTCAGAACTAAGAATTTAACTCCGTCTGTGGCCTTGAGGTAATGTGGGCTAATGATCAAATATTCAAGTGAGGTCGCCGCAGCGATTAAATCCGCTACTCCCATCGTTGCTTTGGAATCCACGATCATCAGCCACGGTCTGCCTCGGCCACAAAATCTTGAAGTAGCTCTAGAAGTTGAAAAAATTGTCCGCGAAAACGGCGCGACTCCAGCAACCATTGCACTGATTGATGGCGTTATTCATGTTGGCCTCGAGTCAGATGAACTAAATCGGATTGCTAATGATGACAAGGTCGTTAAAGCTTCTACTCGTGACCTTGCAATCATCGAAGCCACAAAGCAGAGCGCTGCTACGACGGTTGCGGCGACATCTCATATTGCACATCTCGCTGGGATTAAAGTATTTGCAACAGGCGGGCTAGGTGGTGTTCACCGTGGTCACAGCTATGACGAATCTGCTGACCTGCACGCTCTTGGTGAAATTTCAATCGTAATTGTCTGCGCTGGAGTTAAATCAATTCTTGATGTTTCCGGAACGCTAGAACGCCTGGAATCTTTTGCGATCCCAGTACTGGGTTATCAAACTAATAAATTTCCCGGGTTTTATCTAACGGACTCTGGATTTGAAATTGAACATCGGGTAAATAGCCCAGCAGAGATTGCCGCAATCTGGGCCAATCGGATTGCACTTGCCAGTGATAACTGTGCAATTGTCGTGGCAAATCCCGTCGTGAATCAGATGAACCCAGAACTACATGACAAGGTACTAACTGCAGGTCTAGCGGCCGCCCAAACTAGCCACATAACCGGAAAGGCAGTAACACCATTTTTGCTCGAGTACTTCCATCGCGAAAGCGCCGGCGAATCACTTCGTGTCAATATCGATATCATAAAATCTAATGCCAAACTCGCTGCGCAAATTGCTTGTGCGCTTTAGAAAATACTAGAAATTACTAGAAACTCCCATGACCAATAATTCGAAGATTCTATGTATTGGTGACATCATGCTTGATGTAACCGCGGTCATCGGCAAACCTATAGTTGAAGGCTTGGAGACCCGAGCCTCGATATCTACATTTGGTGGTGGCGCTGCTGCGAATGTTGCCTCTTGGCTTGTTGCTGCAAATACACCGTCATATCTAATTACTCGCGTCGGCGATGACGCGGCTGGCAAAGCAGTCCTAGATCAGTTGGATCAACTAGGCGTGGCACACAGCGACAAAGTTGTCCCTGGAAAAAACACTGGAGTTGTAATCGTAATTGTCGGCAACGATGGCGAACGCACAATGTTCCCCGATAGTGGCGCAAATGCTGGACTCGGAGTTGCCGATCTTCCCGAACTTTCGGAATTTAGCGCCGTTTACCTTTCTGGCTATCCCTTGATCAATCCACAATCAAATCCCGGCGTTTTAGAGATAGTTGAAGTGTTACGAAGAGCAAAGTTGCCGATAATTTTTGATCCAGCAACTGTTGGTGTGCTTCTTGAAGTAGGCGTTGCCAAAGTAAGGCAATGGCTTGAACTTATAGATGTTGTTGTCCTAAATGAAGAAGAAGCCCAATTCATAACTGGCTTTGCCAACCCAGTTGATGCGGCTGCAGATCTCTTAAAGATTGTTCCCACTGTCGTGATTAAACGGGGATCAAAGGGCGCACTCGCTCAAACTAGAGATGGTTCGCTTATTCAAATTCCGGCCCTCCCAACTACTGTTGTTAATACAACTGGTGCTGGTGATGCATTTGCAGCTGGATTTATTTCAATCTGGGCACAAGATGGCCAATTGAACGATGCTTTAGAGGCCGGTGCAAAACTTGCCGCCGAATGTGTCGCACTTATCGGCGCCAGACCGCTTGTCGCTCCCAACTAAAACCCAAAAGGGTTGGCAAGATACCCTCCATGGCTAAAGCACCCAAAGCAGTTCTCCCGAAACCTGGTGAGAACCCTGGTCGAATTATTGATATCGATGTCTCGCAGGAGATGTCAGAATCATTTCTCGAATACGCATACTCAGTAATTTATTCGCGCGCACTTCCTGACGCGAGAGATGGCTTAAAGCCAGTACAACGTCGAATTCTGCACCAGATGTCTGAGATGGGACTTCGTCCTGAAAAGGGTCATGTGAAATGTGCCCGAGCTGTTGGTGAAGTCATGGGTAAGTTGCATCCGCATGGTGATGGTGCGATTTACGATGCAATGGTTCGCATGGCACAAGCTTTCTCTATGCGTTTGCCATTGATCGATGGCCACGGAAACTTTGGTTCACTCGATGCCGGTCCCGCAGCAATGCGCTACACCGAATCCAGATTGGCCGCTGCTGCAATGGCAATGGTGGACGAGTCCGATGAAGACACAGTTGATTTTGGTTCAAACTATGACGGTCAACTTTTAGAACCACAAGTACTCCCTGCAGCATTCCCAAATTTGTTGGTTAATGGCGCTACTGGAATTGCAGTGGGCATGGCAACAAACATGGCGCCACACAATCTGGGCGAAGTTATCGCCGCTACCAAGCATTTAATCGAGAACCCAAAGTCCACCCTAAAAGCCTTGATGAAATTTGTCCCAGCCCCTGATTTTCCAACTGGTGGCGAGATAGTAAATAAGGAAGGGCTAGTAGAGGCTTACGAATCTGGCCGCGGCGCCTTCAAGGTTCGGGCAACAGTTGCAATCGAAAAGGTAACGAGCCGCAAACAAGGTTTAGTCATCACCGAACTCCCCTACAACATCGGGCCAGAAAAGATTGTTGAAAAGATTGCTGACCTCGTTAAAGCCAAAAAGATCCAGGGCATCTCCGACATCATCGACCTTTCAGATGGCCAACAAGGCACCAAGGTGGTTGTCGAATTGAAGAATGGATTCGAGCCAGAAGATGTACTGGCAAATCTCTACAAATTAACGCCGATGGAAGAGCAATTCTCGATTAACGCGGTCGCGCTAGTTGGCGGAAAGCCGCTGACACTTGGCCTAAAAGATTTGCTTCAGGTCTTTATTGATCACCGAATTGAAGTAATCCGCCGTAGATCAGAGTTCCGTAAGGCAAAAGCTGAAGGTCGACTGCTTATGGTTGATGGTCTACTTAAGGCAATTATCGATATCGATAAGGTAATCAAAATTATTCGTGGCTCAGAAGATGTTCCAGAAGCAAAAGCAGCTCTCATCAAAGGCTTTAAATTAAGTGATGATCAGGCGGTCTATATTCTAGATATGCCACTTCGCAGACTCACAAAGCTCAGCAAACTTGAACTTGAGACAGAGCAGAAGGATTTGAAGACGATAATCGCAAAACTTAAGACCTTGCTCTCCAGTGAAGAGAACATCAAGGCTCAGGTTTCTGCCGAATTAGATATTGTCGCTAAAGATTTTGCAACTCCGCGCCGTACGCGTATTTCCTAAAAAAATTACCGCTCCATTTTTTAAGGCTTAGCCCTATCCAGATTACTTGGCTTGGATTACCGTAAGCCTAGGCAATTTGGCATGAGCAAATTTCTTTGCCTTCGCCTCCGAGACCCCCAATATTCCCAAAGCAATCTCTACGGAAATATCTGCTTCGGCTGGCTTTGCGGTGGGATTTATCAATTGGTTACTTATGCCTTCAAACATACATGCAGAAAAATTTCGCACTCGAAGTTCAAGGTGATCTATGTTGAGGACCCCCATGCGGGAAAGTTCTTTAACGTGGCTTAGTAAGCCTGAGGCGAGTGCAGGTGTTTGAGCTGGGATAGAAGATAAGTTATTAGTAATTAGGCTTGCATACAGTGGATGGGTCTGCTTAATTCTCATTAATAGTCGCATTGGCAAAATGAGTTGCCCTAATGGATCTGCCACGCTCCCAGCCAGAATCAGTGCCCACTCCTCCCACTCTGACATGGCTGAACTAATGGCAAATGAAAAAAGTACATCTTTTGATTCGAAGTGCTGATAAATAGTGCTGACAGAAACCTGCGCTTGAGCGGCCACTTCATCAATTGTCGCCTCTGGTCCCACCGTTGCTAGAACCTGCTGTGTTGCCAATACAAGCGCGCGGCGATTTCTAGCTACATAGGCGCTCTTGCGCCCGGTGTTTGAGGATGATCGACCAGCCTTTGCTCCCACAGATGCAGTTTAAGGGGCTTTTGCGGTCCAGGCATTGCACCTGCCGATAGCAGAGTGCTATATTTATATCGTAGTCATGCTATGATATTCAAAACCCAGGGAGAGCAGAAAATGAAGAGAATTATTTTGAAAAAGAGAAATATCACCGTTCTAACCTCATTATTTGCGCTTGTAGCCGTTTTCGGCCCTGCGCCGGTTAGCGCCAGCGAACATGGCGGCACACAATTGGCAAAGCCAATAGTTACCTTTGGATGGCCAATGACCACCCAAGGCTTCATTTTCACTGTCACGTGTGTTCCGCACGGAGTCTCTTATTCAGTTCGCGTGCAGCAAGGCGAAAGAACAGTTCTAAAAAATCAGCCTGCCGTATGTGGAACAAATGCCTTGGTATTCAGCAATTTATTAACTGCTAATACTAAATATAAAATTACAGCTCAAGCAATTGGTGATGGAACAACCTATAGAACCTCTGAAGAATCAGAGGAAGTTCGTGTCTCAACGGCAGCTAATACCGGTGTTTAAGCATCGATCCGATCACGGGCGATATCTGCGGTTGATATAAATTCTTTTCGAGGTGCAACCTCATTGCCCATGAGCAGTTCGAACATCGCCTCTGCGGCCGTGGCATCCTTCATTGTGATTCGACGTAGCGTGCGGTGCGCCGGATCCATAGTGGTCTCACGTAGTTGATCTGCATCCATCTCGCCCAGGCCCTTGTAGCGCTGTATCGGTTCTTTCCAACGCTTGCCGGCCTTTGTTAAATCAGCAGTCATCTTCTTCATCTCATCATCTGAGTATGTGTAATGAACTTCCCCGCGCTTGCCGCCAACTACTTCAATTCTGTGCAAAGGTGGCATCGCAGCAAATACTCGGCCATCTTCAATTAGCGGTCTCATATAACGACTCAACAAAGTAAGAAGTAAGCAACGAATATGGGCGCCATCAACGTCAGCATCTGACATCAAAATTACCCGGCCATATCTGGCATCTTCCAAGGTGAATGAACGGCCAGAGCCGGCGCCAATAACCTGAATGATTGAGGCGCATTCGGTGTTTTCCAGCATCTGCGAAAGTGAAGCCTTTTGAACGTTAAGGATCTTTCCACGAATAGGCAGAATGGCTTGGAATTCCGAATTACGAGCTGCCTTGGCAGTTCCGAGCGCGGAATCGCCCTCGACGATGTAAAGCTCGGTCCGAACCATGTCATCTGATCGACAGTCCGACAATTTTGTCGGAAGTGAAGAGCTTTCGAGCGCATTTTTACGACGTTGAAGATCTTTATGTGCCCGGGCTGAAATTCGAGTTCGAGATGCTCCTGCAACTTTTTCAAGAGCAGCCTTGCCGGTGGCTTTTTCAATTCTCTTAGTTGTGGCAAAGAATTTTTTCATTTCATCGGCGACTACCGCAGCGACAATCTTGGTCGCAGCAGCTGTGCCCAGTACCTCTTTAGTCTGACCCTCGAATTGCGGCTCGGACATCCGCACGGTGACAACAGCAGTGAGGCCCTCTAGAACATCGTCCTTAATAACATCAGCTTCGTTATTTCTTAAAGTCTTGGTTGCTCGCAGCGCATCGTTAAATGCTTTGGTAATTGCTCGCTCGAAACCTTGGGTGTGAGTTCCACCCTTTGGAGTCGAGATAATATTTACAAAGCTTGAAACCGTATTTTCATAGCCGTTGCCCCATTGCATCGCGATATCAACGCCCATCTCGCGATTCACTTCAGTTGGCATCATGTGGCCTTTTTCATCCAAGACTGGAACGGTTTCGGTGTATTCACCAGTTCCGGAAATTCGAATTACCTCACCGATTGGATCATCCGGGCGAAGGAAGGAACAGAACTCTGAAATTCCGCCCTTATGAAAGAAAGTCTCAGAAGTCTTGGTTTTTGTGCGATTGTCATTTACAACAAGAGTTAACCCAGGCACTAAATACGAGGTTTGGCGCGCCCGTGAGTAAATATCCTCAATTGCGAGTTCGGCTTCCTTCAAGAAAATTTGGCGATCAGCCCACCATTTAATACGTGTGCCAGTTATCTTTGCCGCAACTTTTCCAATTACGCGAAGTCCAGAACTTTCTTTGAACGTAGCTTTTGGGCCATCGCCATCAAAGATTCCTGCGTTTCCGCGTTGGAATGACATCCAATAAATTTTTCCATTTCGATCAACTTCAACATCCAATCGGGAAGCAAGTGCATTGACCACTGAGGCGCCAACGCCGTGCAATCCACCGGAAGCTGCATACGATCCCCCGCCGAATTTTCCGCCAGCATGAAGTTTGGTCATAACAACTTCGACGCCAGTTAGTCCGGTTTTGGGTTCTTTATCAACTGGAATACCGCGACCATCATCATGGACTTCAACCGAGCCATCTGACTCTAAATTAATTTCAATGTTCTTACAGTGACCAGCAAGCGCTTCATCTACTGAGTTATCAATAATTTCCCAGAGGCAATGCATGAGGCCACGAGAATCTGTTGTTCCAATGTACATACCGGGACGTTTACGAACGGCATCGAGTCCTTCAAGTACAGCGAGATCTTTGGCGGTGTAGCCATTCTCGGTAGTTGAGGTTAAATCATCGGTAGCCACGGAGGAGCAGGTTATCTCCCTAGAGCCAATTCTGCCCGTCGTTTGCAACAAGTTTGCCGAAGTATTTTTAACTCAGAGTATTTCCAGCAAATATTGTGGGATTTATGACACGCCCGAGCGCAAAAAAAGATATTTTAGCGAGCGGGGAATAAAGGTTTCATGGTTTGATGTTCCCCTAGGTAAGTAAAGGCAGGAACTAACTACCACCTTAAGGAGCGAAATGACCGAGCAGTTGATCCTCGAAACTACACCGCTCAATGCCGTTGACCGCTGTGATCGTTGCGGCGCACAGGCTTATGTTCGTGCAGTGCTTCTAAACGGGGGCGAACTTCTTTTCTGTGGTCATCACGCTAAAGAATATGCTGAAAAGCTAAAGCCAGTTGCTAAGACAATCCAAGATGAAACTGCCAAGCTAACTGCAGTTGCATCTGAAGTTAACTAGTTTTAGATTTCGCCTAAGCCCTCTGGGGCTTTAAATACATCTTTATGTGATCCATCGCAAAATGGCTTTTCCTTCGATAGGCCACAGCGACAAAGCGAGAAATCTGATTTTGTTTCAATCACATTTCCTTCGCCATCAATTATCTCAACGGTTCCCTTCACGCGAATGGAACCGTTCTCTTTAATACGAATCTGTACTGGATCACTCATGGTCGACCTTTCTTAATCCAAATAATCACGCAGAACTTGCGAACGTGATGGGTGGCGCAATTTCGACATTGTCTTAGATTCAATTTGGCGAATCCGCTCGCGAGTAACGCTGTAAACCTTGCCAATTTCATCAAGTGTTTTAGGTTGGCCATCAGTAAGGCC
>Ga0194047_10000612_pt1 | contig 23687 bp, 19 predicted proteins | sample JunL225m_MetaG_2_FD_160070 | JGI IMG/M metagenome (GOLD analysis project Ga0194047, IMG submission 160070) | Anoxic zone freshwater microbial communities from boreal shield lake in IISD Experimental Lakes Area, Ontario, Canada - Jun2016-L221-5m | ecosystem: Environmental > Aquatic > Freshwater... | reverse complement strand
CCCTTGAAGGTGTTTGTGAACTGGGTACCGACGCCGGTCACCGCCGTGCCGGAAACGGAAACCGTACCGGGTCCGGTCGTCGGCTGTGAAACTTGGAAATTAGCGATTGGAGATGTCGTCCCGATGCCGACGTTGCCGTTCATCACTGCCACATCGCCACCAGCAAAATACCCGGCAAAGGTCCTGGTGACGCCGTCCCCGTTTAGACCACCCTTGGCGAAGATTCCGGCACCACCACCGGTCGAAGCAGTATTAGTACTGCCGTTCCCTCCGATAGCCAAGATTCCGGCACCGCCACCGGAAAAATAATCACCGTTACCGCCCTTGAAGTATCCGCCGGCATCCCCGCCGAGATAAGTTGATGTGGTATTAGTATTTCCGTAAGAATACCCGGAACCGTTCCCATATTGATCGCCATAAACGTTATAGCCATACTGTTTTCCTCCACCATAATAGTTGGAGTCTCCGGCCCAAGCAGTATAACCCGTACCAATGGAAGTAAGGGTTGTGCCCGGTGAAGTCGTCCCGATGCCGACATGTCCATATATTCCCTGAAGATGACCAGTACCAGGCATCAAAATTATATTACCGCCATTTGTAACACCAGAAGCGAATCCGTTCTGGGCGTAGACGTTTATGCTTGTGCCATTGCCGGAAGCCGCTGTCCCGGCGCGGACATCGAGAATGCCGGCAGGCGTCGTGGTGCCAAGTCCGAGGTAATGATTCGTGTAATCGTAGTAGAAATTCGAATTATCCTGAGCGAGGTTGCCCGAGGCGCCGGCATAAAGAATTGAACCAGCGGTTGCAGTTGTGATGGTGCCACCGATGGACATGCCGCAATCCGCCCAGGCACTGCCCTGATAACAGCGAAACTTGTTGTCGTACGTGTTGTAGTACATCGCACCTTCAAACCCACCAGTTGGATCACCGGTGCTAGATTTAACATCCAAACCAAAAAAATCCGGCGTCACTGATCCAGCTCCGCCTCCGCCAACTTGCAAAGTTCCACTTGTTCCTGTGCCGGCAACTTGGAAAGAGATGTTTCCAGCAGATGTGTTGAAATATGAAGCGCCAGCGCCTGAAAAATTCAAGGCTCCGGCGGATGTCAGTGCCAAAGTTCCCGAAGTTGCAGTTGAAATTGTCAGACCCCCGGAAGTGTTCGTCCAAGTTGAGGTTCCACCTGAAGCAAGTGCCAAAGTTGTGGCCGAAGTTCCAATGGTGCCTGGATTCGTCCAGTCCTTACCATCAAGATTGTCTGAGTTGAAGGCGTAGGGAGAAGCAGTGAACTGAACCAAGGGCGTCATTTGTCCATTAGAATTAAAATTCATTCCCAGATAGATATTATCAGTATTGAAATCAACCACTGAACCAAGTGTGGTATCTGTGTCACCTAGATTTGTTTGGAAAATACCATCCGTAACAGTAATACTTTTTGATTCTTTCCAAAGAGCGCTTCCCAATGCACCAGCTGTGCAAGCTGTGGCTGGAGAGCCTGTCGTATAAATGCAAAAAAGAAAATTATAACTTCCGTTGGTTACATTAGTACCATCGGCGTTGACAACTTTTCCTTGAAAATTAACTTGCTTGTTGATTCCCGCTGCGGCCAAAGCCATTTTTGGCTGGAAAACAAAAAAGCCCCCTAAAAAAATTAGTATTGAAATATAAACTAATGACAATTTTTGTATTCCTTGGTACATTGCATTGTCTAAAAAAGGCAAACAAAAAAGAGCGGTGGTGTTCACCCGCTCTTTTTAAACTTTATAATTCAATTATACACTATAAAACTGAAAAAGTCAATCCAATAGCGTGTAATACTGCTGCGCCCAGCAAAAACCAGCGCCTGAAAAGATCTGCCAAATTAAGTTGCAATCCTGCCCTTCCCAATGAAGGTCAGGATTGCAACAGAGTCAAACAAAAAAATCCCTCAAATAAAGCAAAAAAAAGTAAATTACTTTTTAAATCTCCCCGGTGTTACCTTGAATTATTGGCTTGATACTGCTATCAATCTTTCGGAAGTAAATTTCAAAAAATTCATAATTTTAAAGCCAGGAAATGCTTGCAATGATGGCATCACTCTCATTATCGAGTTTTTCATCTTCCGAGCCAGGTGCAGTCATGGTCAAAATTACCAAAAAATTCTCGTGCTCAACAAAAAAAGTTTTTTCAAAAGAACCTTCCTGTGTTGCGGTAAATGAAGTTCCATGAACATTAGCAAATTTAAAATCCTTTTTTTGATAATTATTGGTTGCTATCGTCCTCATTTTGAAATCTGGGACATCCTCAAGATTTTGTGTGGGGAAACTTCGCATGGTCAGTCCTATTTTTTTAGAAATAGCTGAGGTCTCTGCAAAATAAGCAGTCTCCAAAATAACTGCCCCAGCCTTAGTATTTGTAGTATGCTCTTTCAAGGCATAACTTTTGCCGTATAAAAAAGTAAAATACTTTCCTGAAAAGATTTCTGGCACCTCTTCATTTTTTGTCGCAACCTGCTGCATTAAGGATGGACTTTTCAAAACTCCTTGCGCTGGTTTTTGCGCATAAACATAAAGTGCCCCCGCTCCTACCAGCATCAAAGCCAACAATAGAAACAAAATGTTGCGTTTCAAATGATTTTGCGATTTAGGCTTGACAACTTTTAAGGCTATATTTTTGTTTTTCAGAGTTTTCATTTTTTAATTTTAATTTTTTTTGTTGTTTTTTCTTTTTCGCAAAAAATTTGCACCAAGCGCAGCAATAACAACCAAAAATAGGCTGGCACCCACAAAAATCGGTGGCACAAAAACAAAACTGGAAACGTTTGTTTCAAAATCTTCTTTTCCATCATAGCGATAATTGATTTCAAGTTTGTAACGACCAGGAGAAAGAGCATTCGCAAATTTCATCAGTTTTGTGGAAAAAATTCGAAAGGTTTCTGGCAAAATAATCGCGGATTGCTCATTGATGATTCCACTTTGGACTACTCGACCAAAAGGATCAATTAATTTGATTGTCCCGCGAGGCGTGACATGAACATTGCCTGAATTTTTGAAGCGTACCTTAACAAAATCCGGCAACGAAAGAATATTTTGCGAAAAAACTTTGCTATCAAATTTTAAATCATATATTTCTCCGCCAATTTTACGCACAAAAAGCAGAGAAGCAAAAGAGGAATCAAGCGTAACATTTTGTTTTTGATTATCGGAAAAACTCCGATCTTCATTTTTCAAATAGATAGCTCCATAGTGACCACCCGGAGACAGAGAATCTCGATTCTCGATGTACCCTTTAATACTTTGCGTTTCTCCTGCACCAATAACTAGCGTATCATTTTGCAAATTCACCCAAGAAGCCAAGGCATATTTCAAATTGTCTCCTGATCCAAGAAAAGCTACTCCGCCTGATTCATCGAGTGCTCCAAAATCTAGCACCGATACGCGAAATACTGAAAGTTGATGTGTATTATTTTTTACTTCAATTGAAAAAGGAAGCTTATCTTGATCTTTTTGGATGTTTATTTCCTGATAAAATGGCTGAATAGAAAAACCGGCGGCGGCGCTTTGCTCAGCCAGAGAATTTTTCGCAAAAAATATAGTACCAAAAAATACCAGAGCTGCTAAAAAAAGTAAATTTATTTTTTTCATGTTTATAAATGTATTATACGAAATATATTTTTCCAGTTATGTTTACCTCTGAATTTTTACAAGCTCATTTACTTTTTAGACCATAGGAGCGAGAGCGACTCTACGCCCTTGGTTATAGTTCCTAACCAAGGAGCGTTTCCTAAAAAGTAAATGAGCTTGTAAAAATTTCTAGCCTGGTTACCGAAAACCTTGATTTGCGCATGACCATTATGAAGCTAGAAGATATTTTAACATATTAATTATATCAGAAAACAAAAAAATGACTAAATATTTTAGTCATTTTTTTAAGTTTCTCAAAAAACTAATTGCTTTTTTTCTTTTTTGTTTTTGTTTTCACAATAATCTCTTTCTTAACAGAAACTTTTTTTACTTTTTTAAAAATATTTTGCAGAGTTGATTTTAAGCCCACCAAAACGAAAATCAAAACAACCAAGCTTCCACCAAGCAATCTCCAGGGAATCACCCAAAAAGAAACCTCAGCTTCAATCGGAACATCTCTCTTTCCATCATCATAAACAACTAGCATTTTGGCAGTATATTTTCCCCAACGCAAATTTGAAGCGTTAGCCCAATTCCAGTTAAGCTGCTCAATCGGCTTGCCTTGAGCATCTTGAACATTGTTTCCATTTTCTTGTTTGAAAACATAATTTGGAAAACCATCATTCCAGTTTGTTTGGAAATCCCTTGGAGAATTCGGCAAAATCGCCCCCTGAGTTGAATTAACATGCAAAACAGCCACTTCTTTTTGATCTCCTTTACTAATAAAGATGTCACCATGCGGAATCACGTGAACATTACCAATATTTTTCAATTTAACATCAAAATTAACTGGTAAAAATTCAAAAATATTTTTGTCAACCGTAAATTGATCAAGTTGTAATTCTTTTTTGGCATTTGGAACTTCCGCAGTCAAAAGCACTAACGTTGCAGTTCCGCCATTAAGCACAGTTTGACGATCGCCAGGCTTGATTTGCTGTTGCTGACGGAAAAAAACAATGGCGTAATAATAATCAAAAGCCGCAGAAGTTGGAACATCAAACGTTGCAATCACTGTCTTCCATTCATTTGAAGGCAAAATGAAAGTATTATCCGAAAAAGTTACCCAATCAAAATAGTCGTCTCCCGCTTGACGATCAAACAACTGAGCTGCACCTGTGATTGGATCGGCCTTGAATTTCATCAAAGCGACTTTCAGGTCTTCACTTTGATTTCCATCATTTTTTATTTTAACCGGAGCTGAAACAGAAGTTCCTGGGGTAACTTTCAAATTGATAGGCAACGGCGAAGTAGTCAGACGAAGTTCACCTGAACCTGTGTTCATTTGAGCACTTGCAAAAGACGGCGTAAAGATTATCGAAATTGCAAAAGCAAATAATAGCAATTTTGAAATTTTTCTATTTTTAAACATTTCAGTTGAAACTATTTTTTAATATAATCAAACAATCATTTTTTCAAACAGGCTTTGCTAACAAAATTTTCTAAAATTGTCCAGCCGCAATAACCGTCAAGGTGTCAGTATAATCAGTTGCTGGTGGTTGCGTTGCCGAAACCCTGGCTCTTTCAGTAAAAGTCGCTGTGTCAGAAGCTGTGGCTGCCGTTCCCGCTGCAGCTATTTGATATGTCGTTGACAATGTTCCTCCTTGATCAACACTAGGAGAAAGATACTCAGCTGCCGGATTTGCTGCCGCCCCCGTTGTTGCGACTTTGAGCACGTAGCCTGTTGTTGCTGGGGCTAATGTTGTTGGAGTTCCATCATAGGTTCCGGGAGAGGTGATTGTGGTTGCGCCAGGCGAGGCTGACAGCAAACCAGCATTGGCACTTTTCACCCAAGCTGTCCAACCATTTCTAGCATTGGTTATAATAGTGGCAGTTGAACCAGTCGTTGATGAAGTTGTTCCATTGGTCAGAGGCGTAGTGAAATTGTCAGTATTGGTTGGCAAAGCAAAACTGAATGTCGGCTCAACTGTTCCAGTAACCGAAATTGTGTCTGACGTTATGGTTGAAAACGCAATGGCTGATTTGTCAATTGTTGCGGAACCTGAAGTTTGAGTTTCAAGGTAACCAATCATATTGCTGGCTGCTGATGCATTAGTAATGGAGGTTGTGTTTATCCAATTGAAGCAATATAGCTGTGAGCTGGATGTAAGGTCACCACTCGTGAACGTCACGATTTGACTTGCAGCTGTTCCCGTAGCTTGAATCGTTGGCCAAGCAATAGCTCCTACTGGCCAAGTTGTTGTGGAAGTACCAGTTGCCCAAGTAGCTGAAAGACCAACCGTAAAGCCAGCTGGAAAAGTAACTATCACTTTACCTTCGGTTTGGGCCAGATTCAAAGCTGTTGGTTTTGCACAAATTGTTCCAGTGGTAGCTGCTCCTCCTTGCATACGATCAAGCCGCACCATTGATTGGGTAAAATTTGAAGCGGCCAAAGCATTGTTTGCTGCGAAAAACGGTGCAACAATAGCAATCAACATTGCTATTAAATTAACAATTGAAATTTTCTTTCTCCATTCTTTTAACATATTTTTATTTTTTATTTTTTTTTTAGAAATGCTATTAATAAAATTTTAGCATTATTTCAAAGAAATGTCTAAGAAGAATATTCCCCTGTGGATAACTTTCAAAATACTTCAATCCCCTTTTGCAAACTAAAAATTTCCTGCCGCAATCATAGTCAATGTTTCCGCATAATCACTGGCTGGACGTGCAGTTGTATTTGGGCGAGCTTTAAGTTGAAAAGATCCACTTCCACCAACAATAGGAGCGGTTGTTGAAAATATTTCCCTGATTGTCGAATTGACAATCCCGACATTATTGCCGCTTTGATTGTAGGGACTGACCATGGAAAGCGGCCCCCCGGAAGTTTGGGTGACTGAATAACCTTGCGCGCCGAAACCTTCTGACAAAGAACTCAAATCCCCCGTCGCAGCATTTATTTGGTAACTTGAACTAGCACTCAACAATCCCCCGTTGGCGCTTGAAACATAAACCTTGCCACCATTAGCAGCATTGGTTGCAAAACTTGCCCAAATTTTGCTGGGACCAATGTTCACGCTGCCAGTGTTCATGGTGCCAAAAGCCATTGAAAAGGGAGGACTGGATTGCGTGTCAGTTGTGATTCCAAAGGAAAGAGTAGGATTCACGGTAGCAGCACTAGCTGCTGGACCATAACCAGTTTCTGTAAACTTCCCTTGCATTGCTTTTATCTTAACTTGATAAGTCGTGTTTGCAGTCAGTCCGATTATATCAATTCCAGTTGAATTTCCCCAAGCGGTGTAGGTTTGATAATCACTCAAAGTCAAAGTAGCGCCTACCGTGTTGTCACTTTTAACATAGCTGGTTGTTGTAAAACCATTCGTGCTGATTGCAACAGCAAATTTTGCATCACTTGCATTATTGGAAGGATTAATCACGAGATGCAACTTGCTATAATAACTGCTTGGATTTGTGAGCAACGGGGCAATGGGTACATTGGCCTGATTTTCATAAGTTAGTCCACTTCCAATTGCATAGCTTGTTCCTGACAATTTTCCCGCACTCATCTCACCACTAATTGCATTAATCGCATAATTTGTGGAGGTTGCGTTGCTGACTCCGCCATTGCCAAAACCATAATTATCCAGTTTATAGTTGGTGCTGGCTGGCAGGACTAAAAGAAAAATAAAGGTTGAAGTTGAAAAAAGTTTATTATATATATTTATTTTATTTTTTATTTTTTGTAGCATATTCAACTATTTTTTATATTGAAAATCATTACCCCAACATTCATTAGTTTTCCATTCAAGGTATTACAATTGAATGTAGATATATTTCAATTTTAAAAATAACTTTTTCGATAGCTGCTAACTGGTTTTTGAGGTATAATAATTTATATGAAAAAGAAAATCCCGAAAAGAAATATAAAAAAAGCAGCCAGGTTGCATGCCGCTCTTTCACTGGCTTTATTTAGTTTGTATATAATGCTTTCTGCAATTTATAGTCCCGAATTTCTTATCTCTGATATTAAAAATAAATTCAGTGCCCTGGCTGACAGCGCCATTACAATCACAGCAAAAGTTCTTGGACCACCAGTGCAGCCAATTGTTTTGGCAACTTCAAGCTGCGAAAATGGTTTTCTTTCAATTTCACTCGCTTGGCAAACTGATGAAAATTCAGAATCGTATAACATCAGTCGCAATAATCTTTTGCTTGCAACAGGACTACTAAATTCCCAATATCTCGACACGAACGTGCAAAGTAATGCAACCTATTCCTACACGGTCACTGCACTTGGCACAATGAGCCCGGGAATGGCAACTTCCGAACCGGTCATAATTGACACACCCAAAGAATGCGTCAAGTCTGTCTCGCCAATTGAACTTTCAAATATCTCCGTCTCAAAAGAACCCGGAAAATATGATGCCAGTAATCCTTTTTTGACAACACTTTCAAGGCCTGCTTTTTCAGGCACAGTAAATACGCCAAATGCAATCATAAGATTCATGCTGCCAAGTTCAGTTCTGATTTATGGTCAAATAACTGCTAATGTAAATGGGTATTGGACTTGGACCCCATCCCTTGACCTTTCCGATGGTTCATACTCTCTCCTAATAACAGCCCTTGATTCCGCCGATTCAACCAGAGCAACATCCAAAAATTTTTACTTTGCAATAAAAACTACCACGACTAACAATGATGAATCTGACCAATCGTCCAGCTCAAAAATTAAACCCCCGAAAGTTGTCACCAATTCAAGCCCTCAGGAAACAGGTCAGCCTAAGCCAAGCCAGGTGCAGCCATCTCAGCAAAATCAACTTGAAAGTCAGACTCAGCCACCAGTTGCCTTTTCTCTATCCATAAAAACTAACCCCGTCCTGCAGGGCAAAGACCTTGAAACATTTTTGAAAATTGAAAAAGTTGAACAAAAATACAACAACTCTGTGGCGAATTTGAAATATAGCTTAGTGGATAAAAATGGAAAGGCTGTATTTTCAGTTTTAGACAAAAAAAATATTTACAACAACGAAGGCATTGAAAAAACTTTATCCCTGCCCAACCATGTATCAGCTGGCTTTTACAAGCTAGTAGTTGAAGTGTTTAATAATGATTTTAATATAAGTAAAAGTTTAAACTTTGAAATAAAGTCTATTCCGGTCATTATGCTTGGCGGTGGTTTTGTGCTTACCTATCCGGAAATTTTAAGTAATCTCGGAAACATTTCACTGCTATTTCTAGCGCTGCTTTTCATTTGGCTTTTCTTTCTTTCGCGAGAATATTGGCTATACCTCCATGCTCTCAGAAATATTACCGAAAAAAATCTTAGCAAAGTTGGCATGATTGTGATGAAGAAAAAAAACAAAAGAGCCTAAAACAAAAATCGATCTTTTCCAGCTGTTGCCATTAGTTTGAATTTCTGCGCAATTGCAGTTACAACAATAAAACAAAGCACCAATCAAAAGAGTGAGTGCTTTGTTTTTATATGTATTTATCAAGCGAAGATTGAGTCCGCCCTGAAAACTTGCCCCCATTTATTTTCGCCAAAATTTGACACTCCTTCATCATTTAAGCTGAATTCTTTTTCAAAAATTGTTATCAACTATTTTTTATCCGTACCGGCAAACCCCCCCCAGGCCAAATCCAAACATGCGCATTGAATTCATAAGTGGAAAAAAGTCCGTAATAAAATTGTAAGCAGCTGCACCTTCTGGACCAATCATTTTAGCGAAAACTAAACCCAAGCCAACAATATTCACAACTCCCCAGATCCAAAAATCTTGCCTCGAAATCGCCTCCACAGCTTTCCCCATTTCTAAGGCCTGTGCAACTTTTGACAAATCATCCTTCATCAGCGCAATGTCGGCTGCCTCAATGGCAGCATCAGCACCCAACGCTCCCATTGCTATGCCGATGTCAGCTAGCGCCAGCGAGGCAGCATCATTAACGCCATCGCCTATCATGGCAATTTTATAATTCTTGCTTAAATATTTTTTAATGTATTCAAGTTTGTTTTCAGGAAGCAAATTTGCATGAAAAGTTTTAACCCCAACAAAATCAGCGACTTTTTTAGCTATTTTTTCATTGTCCCCGGTCAACATAACTATTTGTTCAACTCCAAGCGTGTGAAGTCTCTCGATTGTTTCCTTGGCTTCAGCTCGTATTTCATCCTCAAGCGAAATAATCCCAAGCAAGTTACTATCATAAGCCACAAGCAAAATACTGCCCAGGCAGCTTGCTTTAATCTTTTCGATTTCACTCAATTGCTGATCGGAAATAATCACGCCTTCATTTTGTAAAAAAGCCATTTTTCCGCAAATTATTTTCTTGCCAGCCAACACAGCGTGACTGCCCAAGCCAGAGTACTCTTCAAATTCTTCCGTTTTCTCAAAAACAATTTTGTTAGCATTGGCATATTCAATTACAGCATGCGCTACTGGATGGCGTGAAAAAAAATCAGCGCTAGCAGCCAGTGATATAATTTCTTGCTTTGTCTTATCTCCAAGGACATAGACTGCATTTACTTTCAAAACTCCTTTTGTCAGTGTTCCGGTTTTATCAATCAAAATAGTTTTAACCCTCATCAAACCTTCCAAAAAAGACCCGCCTTTGATTATGATTCCCTTGCGAGCTGCACTAGCAATGCCAGCTGAGAAAGCCATCGGCACTGCCACCGCAATGTCATCTGCGCAAGTCACCAACAACACCGAAAGAACCAGATTCAAATCCCGCGAGAAAACATAGATCAAAATCGCCCCCAGAAAAGTAACCGAAATATACCAAGCGGTAAATTTGTCAGCGGTGGTCTGAATGCCAGCTTTATCATTTTGCGATTGCTCGACAAGTTTAACCATTTTTTCAAAAGTCGTGTCCTTGCCAACTTTTTCAGCGCGGATAACCAGTTAACCAGAAATATTCATAGTTGAGCTCAAAACTTCATCGCCGATATTTTTTTCCACTGGCAATGATTCACCAGTGAGGGATGCTTGATCGATTTGGGCTTGACCTCTGACCACAATTCCATCCACCGGAATTCGTTCTCCCAATTCCACCACAATCAAATCATCCTTTTTTATCCTGGAAATCAACTCCTCCACAATTTCCTGCCCCTTTTGCACCTTCACTTTTTCAGGACGCAACTTGAGCAAACTTTTAATAGCGTTCCTGGCACTGTCCTGAGTGTAAGCATCAAAAATTCGAGCCGAGGTAAGCATTAGGTTAATAAAAACCGCTGAGGCCCACTGCTGATTCAAAATTGAAACCGAAAGCGCAACCCCAGCCAACAAATCAACGTTGATTTTTCGGTTTTTCAAAGACTGATAGGCACTATACAAAACCGGCACCGTCGCTATGCTGGCAAAAAAAGTAATCAAAACAAAATCAATCGACTGAGAAAGAACGTGTCCATAATGCAAAAGTAAAACCACCAGAAGCGCTCCCAGTAAAAAATGATCCGCTTTGACAAATTGAAATTTTTTTGTTTGCATAAAATTGATTTTTAAAATTATTCTTTTGCCTTTATTATACCACCAAATTATTTCAAACTAAGTTTCTTTCAAAGACAAACTACCAAAAAAAGAGACCTGTGTCTCTTTTTTTGAGTTATTGTCGGGGCGCAGGGATTCCTCTTCCCCCGAACTTTCTCGTGAGTACACAGAGAAAGTTCTCCTCCAGGGCCTGGGTTTTTAAAAAAGCAAAATCGTTTGCTTTTTTGAAATACCCTTCGAATCCCTGCGCATCTCTAAAGAATAAAGAAAAAGAGGATGACTCTAAAAGTCATCCTCTTTTTCTTTATCTGTCGCAGGTTGTAGACGATGTTAGAACCGTATTTCAACAGAAGAATGATTATGCATATATTCCAGATTTAAAATATTAAAGACTTAGCTCAAGATTAAAATTTTACCTTATCTAGGTTACTTATTTGCTTTTCAGACAAGGAAATATCCACAATCTTTCCAATGCCAGCCTTCATGCCTGTCGCATTAAGCATTCGAATTAACGCCAATCCATTTTTCAAATTTCCCTTCAAATGACCTGAATTTAATTGCTCAGGATTTTCTTCTAAAATTTTCAATGCTTCTTCAATATTCTGTCTTGATTCCGCTTTTAGTACGCTTCCAACTTGAAAATTCCATTCCCCATTTTTTTGATGAAATAAAACATTTTCTTCTCCAACCAAATCAATAAATTTTCCAGAAGCATTGAAATATTCTTTAAAACGAAGCAGAAATTCCTGCATTGAATTGGCAAAGCCTTTATCTTTTTCAATTAAATCAAATATTGGTGCTAATTTATCATTGAATTTTAAGAAATCTTCAGCCTTAAAATCACCATCGGCCAAAAGTGCTTCATTCATCATTATATATGCCTCTTTATTTTCTTCAGTCAACATTGTTTCTGCATACGAAGCACTAAAGTCTTTTTTATTTAAATCTTTGAAAACATCACTTGCTTCCTGAACTGAAATCAATCCTTCTATATTTTTCATCTCACCGTCTTTCTCAACGGAAATCTTTTGAATTTGCATTCTTTCGCGCAAACAATGTTTTTGTCCAAAATATTTATATAATTGATCATATTCAGCATTCTTCTCTGTCACAAGTTTTTCAGCATTTTGTTGCATTTCAGGTGTGAATTCATTTTGTCCAGAATTAATAATTGTATTCAAGATACCCCTATTTAGCTTGATTGCAAATGAAGGATTCTGCGAAGAAATAAAAACATCATGTGTCCCGCCATTACCAACTTTTTGCAACTCACTAAAATTTATGTACTCACCATTTCTTGGCAACTCAGTCGCGAAAGAATCAAACGATGCATCCTTATTTTCAGCTCCAATTCTATCCCTAAGTTCCTCAATTTTTATTGAATCATCAATATCACTTTGCAGTGTTTCAATGTGATTATTTTTTTCATCTATAATATTGGCAGCTTCTTGATACTTTTGCGCCTCACCAGCTTTTATTTTTTCTTGCATAGTTCCAGCTTCTTTTTGTGCGTTTTCAAATGAATATTTTTCCATATTATTTCAAAAATTAAAAAATCTTTACTGGCGATTTACAGTATATTTATGTAATTATAGCACAAATTTCTGATTCAGTTTTTATGCTTGAAAATAATGGATTATCTTAGGCATTAGGTGAAAAACAATTTTTTAAATATCAGAACCAAATAATTTATAAGTATAAAAGCAAAAATCCACCAAAAAGGTGGATTTTTTCATATGGTCGGGGCGCAGGGATTTCCGTGTCTTTTGTTCGTCGTCGCTCGCTCTTTCCTTGCCCTCGGCAGAGCTGAATGCCTGCCTGCCGGTAGGCAAGCTCCTATGGTCGCATTCATCTACGTTCGGCGCTCACTTCTGCCGGTTCGAATCCCTCTTGCATTCTCAAAATAACAACAAACAGAGACCTCTTTGAGGAGGTCTCTGTTTGTTGTAGGCGCAGGGATTCCTCCTCCTCCGAATTTTCTCGTGAGTACACAGAGAAAACTCTCCTCCGGAGCCTGGGTTTTCAAAAAAGCAAAATCGTTTGCTTTTTTGAAATACCCTTCGAATCCCTCTTGCATTCTCAAAATAACAACAAACAGAGACCTCTTTGAGGAGGTCTCTGTTTGTTGTTATGTCGGGGCGCAGGGATTCGAACCCTGTCTAAATGGTCCCAAACCACTCGTGCTAGCCGTTGACACCACGCCCCGTTAGAGATTTGAAATCTCACCTTATCTATAAAACTGTCTTAACTCTACTAATAATAACTTCTAATTAAAGCTAACTTATCAAATCTCTAACGGGGCACGCCCATTTTTAGAGATTCTTCGTAAGTTCAACCATTCTACGCCAAATACAAACATTTGTAAACTATTTGAGAACATTAAGAAAAAATTTCAGTCTATTCTTTATATATCTCTTCCCCATCCCAGATTTTAAATATTTTTCTCTAGCTTTGGCGTCTTTTTCATCATGAGAAGCCTCATAGTAAACAATCTTAAATGGCCTACGAGACTTGGTTGAAAAATTTTCACCATTGTTGTGTTCCTCCAGTCTTCTTTTTAGGTCACAAGTATAGCCAGTATAGAATAATTTGTCTTTTATGCTCTGCAAAACATACACATAAAACATAGTTTATTCAGTTGGTGAAACCAATTATCCTTACTTGCTAACTAATATTCATCTTAAAGGATTTTCGTTTCTAAGTCAATCACTTTATACCTTTGCAATAATGTATCTGCAAAATAATAAATTTGTGCTATACTTTTTGCATAAGAAATCTCTAAACAAAAATATGTTGGTTTTTATAGATGATTCAGGTGATGCAGGATTTAAATTAGGAAAAGGTTCCAGTGAATTTTTTGTGATTAGCGCTGTTATTTTTGATGATAACCTGGAAGCAGAAAAAACCGCTGTTACCATAAAACAACTTCGCAGAGACCTTGGCTTTTCCGACAAAGTTGAATTCAAATTTAACGGCTCAAGAATAGAAATAAGAAAAAAATTCCTAGAAACTGTGAGCAAATTTGAGTTTAGAATTAGAAGTTTAGTTATTGATAAAAAACTAATAAGGAGCGAAGAACTAAAAAACAACAAATATTCGTTTTACGGATATGCCATTAAAACCCTTTTGAAATACAGTGACAATTCTATCTTGGAAGCTTCCATAAAAATAGATGGCAGTGGTGACAGAGCTTTCAGAAAAACATTTTTGACTTATCTGAGAAAAGAATTAAATTTTTCTCACATGAAAATAATTAAGAAATGCAAGTTGATTGATTCCAAAGGAAATATGCTCGTGCAAATGGCTGACATGGTCGCAGGAAGTGTTAGAAGGTCATATGATGAAAGCAAAAAAGATCACGAAGACTATAAAAACATCATCAAGAAGCATATTGAAGATGAATGGAAATTCAGATAACAAAAAACAACCCCGAAGGGTTATCTCCGACCACGTTCCTATGCTGGTTGTCCCAGCCACACCACCATCCGGTGATAGTTCAGAATACAGGTCTTTGTACTTATAATACTACCACAATTTTAAATTCTTTCAAGCCCTGCTGCAAATAAGTCGATAAAAATGGCTGATAAGAGGCATTTTTCGCAAATAAAAAAAGAGCTGGTCAGGCTCTTTAGGTTTTTTGCTTAATGACCGATTATTATTCTCCCAGGATAATCTTCCTTCTTTCAAAGACATCCAAGTTATTGAATTCTTTGAGGGAATGACCTCCGAGACATTCGGCTGGAAGATCTTCTAACTCCAGCTGAGCTGTCAGCTTTTTCAAAAACTCATAGCTCCCCTGAATTTCAGTTTTGAATTCATCGCTTGCCTCATCAGAGTTGCGATAAAATTCAATAAGTTTTTCGAAGAACGATTTGCGATATTCCAAATACGCCATGCGCTCAGCTCCTTTGGGAGCAAAATCCAACTCACGCTTGAGGGCTTTCACGCATCTGCCCTTTTGACCGGCAAATTCGGTGAATTCCACCCATTCATGAATCAGCATGGGCTTCCGATAATTTTCCGGCACCTCTTCTGAAATGAAAAGCTGACCTTCCGGAAAACCAATAAAGCCAGGGAGTCTTGGTTCAAAATCTTTGCTGATGATCGAATAAGAAATTCTCTCTCCGTTGTAAAAGAAACTTCCACTGCCAACTTTATATTTCTTCAGCCAGGTTGGAATAGAATTCTTTACTTTTTTCATTCTAGTCTCCGTTTTTTGTTTAATGAAGGTTTTTGATTTATTTGTTTACATCAATACACTCTGCTGGCACAAATGCCATAAAAGAACAGCTATCATTATTTTCAATAAGTACCAAATTTTTTTTCTTCCAAATGAAAGCGTCACCAACTTCAGCACGTTTACCTCTTTCCTTGACTTGTTTTGCAATCTCATCTGGAAGTATCGGTTCACCTTGCCTGGAGCATAAATCCGGATCAATAGAAAAACAAAACCAAGCCAAGTGGATATCATTCCTTTCCCAATCATTACTAAAGCAAAAAAGTTTATCCGTATCTGCTAACGAATAATGCTCTTTTACAGCCTGGGCCCTTGCCAAGGAATACAGGACGGAAAGTGGAACCGGCCAGTTTTGTTCTTTCGGATCATCTGCATAATCGAAGAATTCTGGAAACTTTTCTGCAATCTCTTGCCCAAATTCAGTGCTTAAATCAAGTAACGCTAGTGCTTGTCTGAAATGAAAATCTTCCATTTCGCAGATTTTTTTCCAATTTTTCTTGAATTTTCCCATGTTCGTCTCCGTTTTTTATTGTTAAATGACATTGTTAATCCAATTGTTAACGGTCTATCTTAGCACTTTTTTTGAATGTCGTCAAGACTTTTCCGACACTTTGTTTTTGAGTTTTTTCCGACACTTTTGCCTATATTATAGCTATATTTACAAGTTATCTTTAGCGTGCTATAATAAACTTAGCTAAAGTGTCGGAATATTTAAACAACTAACTCAAAACTATGGAAAAACCTTTGAGTCAACTTCAAAAACTTGGTTTGAGCCGAAAAGAAGCCCGTTTATATTTAGTAGCCTTGGAAAACGGACCAGCCAACATTGCCAAGCTTGCTCAAAAGTCAGGCCTCAAACGCGGCACGATTTATGAATTCCTGGCCGAAATGCTAGAGAAAGGTCTTTTGGAAGTGAGCATTTCTGGCAAAAGAAAACTGTATGGGGCAGTTCAGCCTCAAAAACTCAAGAGAATCATTGACCGCCAAAAAGAAATTCTGGACAACCTTATTCCCGATCTCTCACTGCTGACTTCAACTTCCCCGGCCAAACCAAAAATCAAATTCTATGAAGGCAAAGAAGGCCTCATCGCTGCTTACTATGAAATTCTTGACATCCCAAACGGGTCAGAGGTGCTTGGTTTTGCAACTTTCGAAGGAATTTACAAAATTTTTTCCGAAAGTGCCATCAACACTTACATCAAAAAACGAGTTGCCAAAAAAATCAAACAGAAACTAATCATGCCGACTGACGAATATGCCCACAATCATCTCAATGACAACAAGCAAGAATTGCGCCAGACGCTCATGATTCCGAAAGACAAATTTTCCATCACCAATGAAATCAACATCTATCAAGACAAGGTTGCCATCATCTCCTTGGGTGAAGAAAAAGTTGGAGTCATCATCGAGTCCCAACAAATCGCCGACACCCAACGAGCAATCTTCAATTTGCTTTGGAACAATCTTCGTTAAAATAAGTTCTAGCTGGGAATCACTTATCACAATTCGCAAAAGATAGCCCACAGACATAGCTGATTTGTTTAAATTAAATGAAGAAAAAAAATAAAAGAGGCGAGACATATCCAATGTCTCGCCTTTAACCGTTTTGGTCTCTTAAACTCTACGACAATTCCAGCAACCAATTGTTTCAACTTCTCCACTGGCGAGAAGTTTTTCCGTCGTCAGATTTTTCGTCCGCCGACCCAAACAACTATTGCATTTGTGCTCTTTAAAATTCAAGCACTGCGCACAAACGCCTCCGTAATTGCGCGTGCGAATAATTTTCATTGCCGGACTTTCCCAAGCCTCGCGGAGCGACATGGTTTTAATGTTACCAAGAACAACTTTTTCAGCCCCAATGCAAGGATGGATATCGCCATATTGGTCAACGAAAAGATGATAAGCATACCTTCCGCAAACCATACCAGCAATATAACCAGAAGAAACTTCCCAGTCGTGACCAAATTCTTCGTGGTCGATTTCACAAAGCTCAGTCACTTTCTCGCGAAACTTTTGCTCCGCTGTGCAAAGCTCGCAACCCGCCCCACGTCCAACAGTCAAGATGTCGTCGCAATCAAGATGAATGTTGTTTTTCCTGCAAAAGCGCAAAAGTTCAACCATATCATCAAAATTGCTCAGCTCTTTTTCGTCCGTCATGATGGACGTCACCAAAGAAAGTCTGGTGGTTGTTTTTTCGCCAAACTTTTCCTGGCAAAGTTTGCTATCATTAAAGCCCGCTCCCATGAGAAACCCAAGCGCACGATTACGTTTTTCTCCATAACCGTGAACAATCTTTCCATGCACTGGATCGGAAACAAATTGATCCTGTTTTTTCGCATCAAGCGTGTTGCACTTGAGCATAATCTCAAGCGGAAAATTAGAAAGCTCAATTGCCATTTTCTCATCAATGAATTCCCCTGTTGTAAAAAGGGTCATATACAATCCCAGCTCTTTACACTTTTGGAGAATCTTCATCGTGAGCTCGCGATTACGTGGAAGCAAAGGCTCACCCGCTCCAGGAATTCCAACCGACTTAACTCCCATCAAGGCAGCTTGCTCTAAAAGCCTCTCAAATTCAGGCCACAATAAAAGATTACCAACATTAACTGCTTCGCCGCCACAAGCGTAGCAATAAGAACATGCCAGGTTGCAATATGACGGCACAGCCAGCCAAATATCTGTTAATTTGCCAGAGATAATCTCCATCTCTCTTCCATAATGCTTTGTAGTTTCGTTTTTCATCTCTTTCTCCTTTTTTTGATTGATTATGCTTCCGGCCGGAAAGCACAAAAATCAGAGGGAGAAAGCTAAATTTTCAATGAGCCTGTCACAATGGACCATTCATCATAACTGGTTATTATAGGCTAAAGAAAAATAATATCAAGAATATTTGCAAATTTTGTGTAATTATTATCAAAATAGACTAAATTAGTTGACTTTTAAGCCAAATAAGCGTATAATAAAATAGTGACATGTTTTATATCACTTTAAGAAAAAACGTATGCTATACCAAAATTTAATCCAAGCGGGCTTTAGTGAAAAGGAAGCCAAAGTCTATCTGGCTCTCTTGGAATTGGGCGAAGGCAACATTGCCAAAATCACCCAAAAATCTGGGGTTAAGCGAGCGACAGTCTATCTTGAAATCGAAGCCCTCAAAAACAAGGGCTATGTTAGTCTTGTGAAAAGAAAAGGCCGAAACATTTATCTGGCCGAAAACCCACTGCGCATCGAAGAGCACCTGCGCGAAAAAACCGAAAACATCAGCAAATTAATGCCCGAGTTGCTTTCCATTGCCAACGCCATGGACCGCAAGCCCAAGGTCCGCTATTTTGAAGGCGTTGAAGGCATCAGGGATGTCTACAAAGACACTCTGCATTATAAAGGCATGGAAATTCTAGGCTGGTATTCCGACGACCGCATTGATCATTTCGACAAGTCTTTTATTTTGGACTACTACATGCAAAAAAGAATCGCCAACAAAATTCCGCTTCGCATGTTTGCTGTTCAGTCAACTTTCATGAATGGCATGAACGAAAAAGACCCCAAGCATTTGCGTCAAATGAAAATCATCAAATCCGATCAATTCTTTTTTTCTGCCGAAATTAATCTTTATTCCAAAGACAAAATTGCTATCATCGCCCATCGTGAAAACATTGCGCTGATTATTGAAAGCAAAAAAATCTATGACACTTTGAAAAGTATCTTTGAAATCATGTGGCTAACGCAGCCTGACACTAATAAAGTTTTAAACTGAAATACGAATTAATTTTGTGAATCATACGCAATTCATTATTTCAATTTTTAGGAGCTTTTTTGCTTTTTAGACCATAGCGCCCGACAGGAAGCCTGAGCCCTTGGTCATAATTCCTGACCAAGGAGCGTGTCCTAAAAAGTAAACAAGTGAAGTAAAAATTGCTAACTTAGTTTTCGGAACCATATACTAAATACTGATACCACCTCTTTTTTCCCAAAACAAAACCCACCATCACGGCGGGTTTTGTTTCTATCTTCTATATATCTTAAAAATATATGGAGACAACTTTATCATTCATCCTTATTTAACAGCTTCTTTCAATGCTTTTCCAGCAGTGAATTTCGGCACGGTCATTGCAGGGATTTGGATCTTCGCCTTTGTTTGAGGGTTGATTCCTTCTCTTGCTGCTCGCTGAGAAACTTTGAAAGTTCCAAAGCCTGTTAGTGTCACTTTGTTTCCTTTTCTGATTTCATCAGTGATGATTTCTTCAAAAGATTCAATAACTCCTTCAACTGCTTTCTTAGAAAGATCTGTTTTTGTTGCGATAGCACTTACGAGTGCGTCTTTGTTTACATTAGCCATAGTGTCACCTTCCTTCCTAGTTTATAGTTTAATTTCTAACTCTTCCCATTCTACTATTTTTAGCCCCAATAAAGCAAATAAGTTATACACATGCAGCATCCAATAACCAAACAAATTTCAAATTCCAATAACTAAAAATGCAAACCGTTTGAATATTTGAGTTTTGATTATTGAATTTTGCTTGGTGCTTGTGCTTGTTCCTTAGTTATTGTATGTTACGCCCTAGCGTGCGTATTCCACGCTTCTGGTTTCGCGCAAAACATTGACGCGAATCTCTCCTGGGTATTTCAAATCTTGCTCAATCTTGTCGGCAATTTCGCGAGCAAGTTTCAAGGCGCCCAAATCGTCCACAACTTCTGGCTTCACAAAAACTCGGATTTCTCTTCCAGCTTGAATAGCATATGTTCGCTCAACTCCTTCAAAAGAGTTTGCTGTGGCTTCCAATTCTTCCAAACGTTTCAGATATTTTTCCAAAGTGTCCTTGCGAGCGCCAGGACGGCTGGCAGAAATAGCATCAGCCGCAGCCACAATGAAAGCTTCTGGCGTTTCAAAAGGATAATCTTCATGATGAGATTTCATGGCATCAATAACCTCTTTCGGCATATTAAATCTTTCCAAAATCTTGATTCCGATTTCAATATGCGTGCCTTGAATTTCATGATCAACTGCTTTGCCAATGTCATGCAAAAGTCCAGCCTTCTTTGCTATCGCCACATCAGCGCCAAGTTCAGCAGCTAGCGCCCCGGAAAGATGGGCCACTTCCAAAGAATGCAAGAGTACATTTTGGCCAAAACTGGTTCGATAACGAAGTCGACCTAAAAGATAAACCAATTTTGGATCAAGTCCGGCAATTCCCAAATCATAAGTAGCTGCTTCGCCAGCTTCTTTAACCTTGTTGTCAATTTCTTTTTTGGCAAATTCAAAAGCTTCTTCAATTCTGGTTGGGTGAATGCGGCCATCTCCGATCAGCTTTTCCAAAGTGATTCTGGCAATCTCACGACGCACAGGATCAAAGCCAGAAATAACTACTGCCTCTGGAGTATCATCTACAATAATTTCGACGCCGGTCAATTTTTCAAGCGCCTTAATATTTCGTCCTTCGCGACCGATAATGCGTCCCTTGACCTCATCAGACGGAATTGAAACTGTTGAAGTCACCACCTCTGCGCTGTGGGATCCGGCATATTTCTGAATAACACTGGTCATGATGTTTTTTGCTCTTTTCTCAATTTCATCATTTCCTTGTCTTTCAATTTTTGCGATTCGCTCAGCCAAAGCAGCCCGATTTTCTTCCTCTGTCAATTGAAGTAAGATGCTTTTGGCCTGATCTTTGGACAAACCGGCAATTTTTTCGAGTCTATCCAATTCTTGCTCTCGAGTTTCTTCTGATTCTTTTCTAATTTTCTTGACCTCCTCAATTTTTTGTTCCAACACTTTTTTTGTTTGTTCGATTTCTTCAGTTTTTTGATCAATTGCCGTTTCTCTTTTTTCTAGGCGTTGTTCATTTCTGATTATTTGCTGCTCTCTTTCATTTTCTTTCTTCTTCGCCTGCTCAAGAATCTCGACGGATTGTTTTTTTGCATTCAAAACCAGCTCCTGAGATTTCTTCTCAGCTTCTTCAACGATTTTTTCAATTTTTCCCTCTGCACTGTCCAGTTGCTTGCGAGCAACCAATTGGCGCACAAGATATCCAAGACCGAAACCAGCGACTATCGCTACCACGCTAAATATTATTATGTCCATACTAACGGCTACACCGCTGTGGCAAACAAAAAAATACACACCAAGAAAAGCCAATTAGGCCTTATCTAAAAGCAGCTTATGAATTGATTTCTGTGAGTTAGCTATTCTTTTCATTATAGTACAAAAATCCTTTTATATAGCAGAAAATGTATTAGTTATCAGGCTACAGCAGTCAAATATTACTAATTTATCACTAGCCCTATAATATAGTAACTGGGTTGTTTTGTCAAAGCGCTTCAACAATGCTACAATGTACCCATCTAAGCATAAAGGCAAAATACTCAAACACGCTTTTTGAGTGATTGAATGTTTTTATGTTTAAATGATTGAATGTTTGAATGTTTAATTGATTAAAAGAAAAAATATGTATAAACCAGTTGTACTCGTAGTTCTTGATGGATGGGGAATTAGCAACAATAGTCAAGGCAATGTCCTGAAGGAAACCCAGCTTCCGACCATTGAGAAGCTCAATGGCTTTTACCCAATGACGACTTTGCAAGCCTCGGGCATCTCGGTTGGACTATTCTGGGGCGAATCCGGCAACAGCGAAGTTGGGCATATGGCTCTTGGCGCCGGAAAGATTGTCTACCAGAACTTACCTCGCATCACGTTGTCAATTCAAGACAGAACATTCTTCAAAAATGAAGCTCTCTCCAAGCTGATGACTGGTCTAAAAGAAAAAGGCGGGGATCTTCATCTGATGGGGCTAATTGGCTTAGGAAGTGTTCATTCCTACATAGAACATCTGTACGCCATTCTCGAAATGGCAAAAGAGCAAAATTTGGAAAATGTTTATATTCATGCTTTCACCGATGGACGCGACTCACCTCAAACATCAGGCACAAAAGTCATCAGTGACCTTCAAAGTCATCTCAAAATGATTGGAATTGGAAAAATTGCCTCTCTTTCAGGTCGCAATTGGGGTATGGACAGAAATAACAATTGGGATCGAGTTGAGAAAGCTTATCAACTCATCACGCAAGGAAAGGGTGTCCAAGTAACCGACCCCATCAAGTGTTTACAAGACTCCTATGCAAAAGAAGTCACTGATGAATATATTGAACCTGCGGTCATCACCGAAAATGGCAAACCAATTGCAACCGTCAAAGATGGCGACGGAGTGATTTTCTTTAACTTTAGAGAAGACAGGGCAAGGGAGCTAACCAAGGCTTTTGTTGAACCAGAGTTTAAAGATTTCAAAAGAGATCTTCTCAAAATAAGTTTCGTTACCCTGGTTGAATATGAAAAAAATCTGCCAGTGTCTGTTGCCTTTCCTCCAATAATTTTAACTGGCGGCTTGGGTGGAGTTTTGAGTCAACACAATCTAAAACAACTTCGTATCGCAGAAACTGAAAAATACGCCCATGTCACCTATTTTTTCAATGGTGGCAAAGAAGATCCATGGCCAAGTGAAGATCGCGTGCTTGTACCATCCCCTGCGGTCTCGCGATTTGATGAGTCACCAGAAATGAGCGCGGCTATTGTCACAGAAAAAATAGTTGCAGCCATTCAAGCAGAAAAATATGATTTCATCTTGGCAAATTATGCCAATGCTGACATGGTTGGACACACCGCAAACTTGAAAGCGTGCGCCATTGCCGTTAAATCCATTGACAAGAGCCTTTCAGTGCTCATTCCTGAAATTCTGAAAAAAGGTGGCTGCATGCTCATCACTGCTGACCATGGAAATGTTGAAGAAATCAGAAATTTTCAAACTGGACAACCCAACACCGAACACTCATCAAATCCAGTTCCCCTTTGGTTTGTCACGCCAGACAATCATCGAGAAAAAGGTTTGGAAGAGATCACTCGCCAACAAAACGAAGTTGGTGGTCTGCTCAGCGATGTTGCCCCAACCATTCTTGAAATCATGGGCATTCAAAAAGCCGAGGACATGAACGGAGAAAGTTTGCTGCCACTGCTAAAATAGGTTTTTAGCTTATAGCTTCATTAGCTTTTAGGAAAACACGAGGATACTAGGTTTCAGCTTATAGCTTCGTTAGCCTATAGAAAATTTAAAAAACAAAAAATCGCTTGCGGGCGATTTTTTTGTTTGTTGATTAGATTTTTAGCATGAAAAAAGCGCAAGGGAAAAGATTTTCCGCTTGCGCTAGAAATGGGTCATGTTCACTTTGACTTTTTGTCATCAAATAAATACATAGACCATACCCCGAAAGAAGTCGGGACAAAAAAAACAAGAAACGCCACAATTCCCAGCGACATATGCCAACATTTCGCCAACAGCTTCTTTCAATAATTCTACAGTGAAAAAACCTATCCACGCCATACTC
>Ga0194047_10000611_pt1 | contig 23695 bp, 15 predicted proteins | sample JunL225m_MetaG_2_FD_160070 | JGI IMG/M metagenome (GOLD analysis project Ga0194047, IMG submission 160070) | Anoxic zone freshwater microbial communities from boreal shield lake in IISD Experimental Lakes Area, Ontario, Canada - Jun2016-L221-5m | ecosystem: Environmental > Aquatic > Freshwater... | reverse complement strand
AGGATACCCTGGCTATCATTATATAGGAGTGTATGATGGAACCAATTTTTGTGCCTTTGGTGGTAGCGAGATTACACAGCAAGAGGGAATGCCAATTGCGCTAGCAGGTTTTAGAGATACCATTTATATTGCTAATAATAGAACTTTCTTTGGAGATTCAATTAAATTTATTGGCAAATGGATGGGAGGAGATTCGGTAGACGCATGTTTAACTATAATTCAAAATGTAAATGAACCTAGTGCAAATAATGCAAACATTAAAATTTCACCCAACCCAGCAACTAATCAATTCACAATTGAGAATTCACAATTAAGAATGAATGCAATACATATATATAATGTACTTGGCAGTGTGGTGTACCAACAACTAACAACTAGCAACCAACAACTAAGCATAGATGTGAGCTCGTGGAAGGCAGGAGTGTATTTTGTAGAAGTAGAAACGGAGAAGGGTGTAATACGTAAGAAACTTGTGAAGGAATAAATGTCTTTACGAAATACGAATTATACAAATGTACGAATGGTGGCTTCTTTGTGCCTTTGTGTCTTCGTGGCAATTAATACTTATTTACAAATCTCGGTTTAGAATTTAGTACTTAGCGTTTAGAATTTTTTCTTTGTGTCTTTCTGCCTTTGCTGTCCCAATCCTTCGGGAGCGGTAACTTTAAACTTTCTAACTTTAAACTAACAACTAAGTGTTGGTATTAAAGAAATAACTACCTTTATGCTTCTTTTTTGAAAACCGATAGACATGTTAAAAGTTAAAGTAAATAATAAAACCGAACACAACATTGAGTTCGAAAACCCTACGAGCGGAAACATTGATGGCAAAGCATTTTCGTGGGATGTTATCACTGTAAAAGATGGTAGTTTTCATATCATCAAAGATCATAAATCGTATAACGTAGAAGTGGTGAAAGCCGATGTAAAAGAAAAAACTTTTACCATCAGTGTGAACGGAAATAAATACCAGTTGGCTGTAAAAGATAAGTTTGACGAGCTATTGAAGAGTCTTGGACTGGACGATATGGCTTCGAAAAAAGTAAACGAAATAAAAGCTCCAATGCCTGGACTAGTGATAGAGGTAAAGGTGAATGAAGGCGATACAGTGAAAAAAGGAGATTCCATATTAGTGTTAGAAGCCATGAAAATGGAGAACAATTTGAAATCGCCAACCGATGGAGTGGTGAAGAAAATAAATGTGAAGAAAGGCCAAGCCGTTGAAAAGAATCAAGTACTTATTAATTTTATATAAACTTAAAAACAGATAACATGAACACACGTAGAAATTTTATTAAAAAAACCACTGCACTTGCATTAGGCACCATTGCTGCATCAGCGGTGGTAAACAAAACATTGGCCGCAACCGATTTTATTGAACGCGAAACTTTTTTGGATGAAGGTTTAAAGTTTAATCTTCCTAAATTGCCGTATGAATACGATGCCCTAGAGCCTCATATTGACAAAATGACCATGGAAATTCACCACTCGAAACATCATCAAACGTATGTTGACAACTTGAACAAATCGTTGGCTACCTTGCCTGCCGATATGCTCAAGAACATTGCTTCGTTAGATGATATTTTTGCATTGGTTGAAAAACTACCTCCTGCTGTGCGCAACAATGCTGGTGGACATAAAAACCATTCGATGTTTTGGACATTAATGAAACCCCATGGAGGTGGCATACCTACTGATAAATTAGCGGTAGCTATTAATGCATCGTTCGGTTCGTTCGAAGAATTTAAAAAACAATTTGCCGATGCAGCCATGAAACGTTTTGGTTCGGGATGGGCATGGTGTGTGGTGAACAATGGTAAACTAACCATTGGTTCTACTGCCAACCAAGACAACCCTTCTATGAACCTAAGCACCCTCGAAATAAAAGGAACTCCTGTGCTTACGCTTGATGTTTGGGAACATGCCTATTATTTAAAAAATCAAAACCGAAGAGCTGATTACATCAATTCGTTCTGGAATGTGGTGAACTGGGAAACAGCAAACAATTTATTTATTGGCGCAAAATAGAAGTAGACAGTGAGAAAACAATTAATCGTATTCAGTATCCTTCTTCTTTTCGGAGCATCATCCATGGTGAGCTGCAGCGGAGGAGAGAAAAAAACACCTAAAGAAGAAGTAAAAACAGATGTTTACACTTGTCCGATGAAATGCAACAACGGACAAACCTACGACAAGCCTGGCAAGTGCCCTGAATGTGAAATGGATTTAGAAAAAGTAACAAAATCATAAATAAAGTAATGGCAAAAACAGCAACAAAACCTACATCCGGAATAGAAGATGTATTAAAGAAATTAGGAATAAAAAAAATAAATTATGGTGCTTCTACAGGTACCAACCACATTAGCACTAACGGCCCAAAACTCGATTCGTTTTCGCCTGTTGATGGGCAATTCATTGGGCGAATAAACATTGCTACACCGGCCGATTACGAACATGTAATGCGTACAGCCGAAGATGCATTTAAAGTTTGGCGATTGACTCCAGCACCTAAACGTGGCGAAATTGTTCGTCAGATAGGCGACAGATTAAGAGAATACAAAGAACCATTAGGAAAACTAGTATCTTACGAAATGGGGAAAAGCCTTCAAGAAGGATTGGGTGAAGTACAAGAGATGATTGACATTTGCGATTTTGCAGTTGGTCTTTCGCGTCAACTCTACGGATTGACCATGCACAGCGAACGCCCTATGCACCGCATGTACGAGCAATGGCATCCGCTAGGTATCGTTGGAATTATTTCTGCATTCAACTTCCCTGTGGCTGTATGGAGCTGGAATGCTGCATTAGCATGGGTATGTGGCGATGTTTGTGTTTGGAAGCCTAGTTCGAAAACAGCCTTATGTGCAATAGCATGTCAGAACATCATTAGCGATGTGTTGAAGAAAAACAATGTTCCAGAAGGTGTAAGTTGTGTGTTGATTGGTAATCCTGTTGGCGACCTCATGAACAATGATAAACGCGTGCCGTTGATTTCGTTCACTGGTTCTACCCGCATTGGTAAGGTGGTGGCAGCAGCCACTGCACAACGTTTCGGACGTAGTATTTTGGAATTAGGAGGAAACAATGCCATCATTGTTTCGGAACATGCCGACTTAAAAATGGTACTTACTGGTGCTGTATTTGGCGCTGTAGGTACTGCAGGACAACGTTGCACCACCACACGAAGATTAATCATTCACGAAAGTATTTACGATAAAACCATCGCGGTGCTCAAAAAAGCTTATGGTCAGTTGAAGATTGGAAACCCACTCGATTCGGCCAATCATGTAGGTCCGTTGATTGATGTGAAAGCAGTAGAAGATTATTTGAACTCCATTGAAAAAGCAAAAAAAGAAGGTGGCAAAATGATTGTTGCTGGAGGTGTGGTTAATGGCAATGGTTATGGAAGTGGATGTTATGTAAAACCTTGCATCATTGAAGCTAAGAACACTTATAAGATAGTGCAAGAAGAAACGTTTGCTCCTATTTTATATGTAATGAAATATAAAACCATAGAAGAAGCCATAGCGATGCAGAACAATGTACCGCAAGGATTATCGTCATCGATATTTACTAACAGCATGCGCGAAATGGAACTTTTCCTTTCACAAGCAGGTTCCGATTGTGGAATTGCTAATGTTAACATTGGTACATCAGGAGCCGAAATAGGTGGAGCTTTTGGTGGTGAAAAAGAAACAGGTGGAGGTCGCGAGTCGGGCTCTGATGCGTGGAAAGCATATATGCGCAGACAAACAAATACCATCAACTATGGAACACAGTTGCCATTAGCACAAGGTATTAATTTCAACATTTAAGAAGTCTTGGATTTTCATTAAATGATTGAATTAACTAGGGTAATTAAAAGCGGAGCAATGTTCATTGCTTCGCTTTTCTTTTTTACTTCTACCTTCGCTCAACAAGCATTAAAAACAGGTAATTGGCGAGCAGAGTTAAAACTAAACGACACCACCTATTTACCTTTCAACTTCGATGTAACTTACGATTTGGGTGTATACGCTTTCGTGTTCAAAAACGGTGAAGAACGCATCACCGCTACCGAAATTGCAATTCATAAAGATTCTGTATTCATCAAAATGCCAGTATTCGATTCGGAATTTAAATGCAAACTCATTGGAGATTCGTTAAAAGGGGTTTGGATTAATCATGCTAGAAAAGAAAAGAACGTACTTCCGTTCACAGCTAGTTATGGTAATCCACATCGCTTCGTTATTAAGCAATGGACCAACTACGAGCCCGTAGTAACAGGTAAATGGGAAGTAACCTTCGAACCAGGAACGGCAGATCCTTACAAAGCAATTGGAATTTTCGAACAAACCAATGTAGTGCAAGGTAGTGTGCTCACAGGAACATTTTCAACCGAAACTGGCGATTACCGCTATCTCGAAGGGGTAATGGCAAATAATGATTTTTATCTTTCTTGTTTCGATGGTGCCCATGCTTTTTTATTCAAAGCAAAATTAAAGGATGAACAATTGGTAAACGGAGATTTTTATTCGGGTGCTCATGGTCACGAAACATGGATAGCAAAAAGGAACGACACTGTGAATTTGCGAAATCCTAATTCGCTCACCTATTTAAAGCCGGGTTATACCAAACTGGATTTTTCGTTTAAAAACTTGGAAGGAAAAGAGGTTTCGTTATCGGATGCGAGATACAAAAACAAAGTAGTCATCATTCAACTCATGGGCACTTGGTGTCCGAACTGTATGGATGAAACCAAAGATTTAGCTACCTTTTACGACAAGTATCATTCGAAAGGCATTGAAATCATAGGACTTGCTTTTGAACGAACTGATGAGTTTTCGAAAGCCGTTGCTAATGTTCAAAGATTAAAAACACGTTTCGGAGCTAAGTATGATTTTCTGGTGACCATGAAAACAGGAGCCCAACAAGCATCTGAAGCATTACCCATGTTAAACAAAGTAATGGCTTTCCCAACCTCTATTTACATTGATAAAAAGGGTGAAGTCCGAAAAATATATACTGGGTATTATGGTCCGGCAACCGGAAAAAGCTATCTAGAGCAAGAAGAAGAAACCCGCAAATTTGTGGAGAAACTGCTTGCCGAATAATACTAAAGTTTATAAACCAACATAGTTTATCTTAAACACCGTTCCAGCTTTTTTATTTACCGAATCAATTTTCAAATATTTCCAACCAAATTTTTGTTCATTTTCCGGTTTGGGAATTCTATATTTTGGTGAGGAAAATTGGAAACTTCGGTTTGGAATATTTACCAACTACACCCTTTTGCTAACGTAATTAAACCTTAGCAGAAGTAGAATAGCAGCTGTACCCAGACCCATCGATAAGCCATACCATATACCTTGAACTCCTAAGTGCAAAGGAAAAGCAAAGATATAGCTCATCGGTAATCCGATTACCCAATACGCAAACAGTGTGATGATTGTTGGTATTTTCACATCTTTCATTCCACGCAAGGCCCCTAAACCAACTACCTGTGTGCCATCGCTCAATTGAAAGAAAGCTGCTATCACAATCAATGATGAAGAAATAGAAATCACTTGAGCATCGTTGTTGAAGAGCAAAGGCAAATAGTTTCGGAACATTATGAAACATGCTGCCATAGCACTCATGAACACAAGAACAATTATGAAAGCACTAAACCCTGCTGTTCGCACACCTTCTCTGTTTTTCAAACCCAATTCGTTCCCTACCCTCACCGAAGCCGCTGCCGAAAGCCCACTCGCCATCATATAGGTGGTGGCAGCAATGCTCAAGGCTATCTGATGTGCTGCTTGCGCTGTGGGGCTAATCCAACCAATCATGATGATGGCGAATGAAAAAGCACCTACCTCGAATACCCATTGCAAACCTGATGGTACTCCTATCCCCAATATTTTTTTGGTCAATGCACCTGTAAGTTTTATTTGACGGAATCCTTTCCAATATACCTTGAATTGTTTGTTATAAAAAACATATAGAAACATACCAACGGCCATAACAACACGAGAAATGAAAGTAGCCCAACAAGCACCCATTAATCCCATTCGGGGCAAGCCCCAATGGCCAAAAATAAGAAGGTAGTTGAGCAATACATTGAGCAAATTGGCAGCAATAGAAATAATCATTGCCACTTTTGTAAACGAGAGCCCTTCGGCAAACTGCTTAAATCCTGAAAAGATACAAAGAGGAATCATACCAAGCATCATCACGTTTAGAAAAGGAATGGCCATATCTACTACTTCTTTTTTCTGGTCGAATGAATTGAGGATAGGTGAAGTGAAATACAAGAGTACAAAAAGTAAAATACCTAAAATGGTATTGATTACTATTCCGTGCTTGAGCAAGTTGGCATTCTCAGCATAATGTTTGGTACTGTCGGCAGCAGCCACCAAAGGAGTAACCCCATACGAAACCCCTAAACCAAACACCAAGACTAGGGTGTAAAGGCTGTTCGACAAAGCCACCGCTGCTTGTGGCTCGGTACCTATCTGCCCTACCATGGCGGTATCCACTACCCCTACCATAATGTGGCCAAGCTGACTTAATACCACAGGATATGCCAATAGCAAGGTCCTTCGGTAATTAGATAGGTAGTTGGTGGATAATATCGATTTCATAAGGGCAACAAAGATAACTTTATCCTTTTATCAGCGATTAAAGAATATGAACAGCAGGTGATGCAACCTTTTGGGTAATATTATCGTCTATAAGATTGCGAGAAAGTAAATTAGAATTATTACTTTTACGACCTTATAAAAATTAAAAAACTCAAAATGAAAAAAATTGTACTCTCTTTGTTTGTATCAGTAGCAATATCCTTACAAGGATTCTCACAAGCAAAAATGGTTATTCCAGAAGCTCAATACCAAGCTTTGAAAGCAAGTGGAAAACTTAAACCAGATGTTCAATACATACCTGTTGGAGATGTTCATCCAACACCGATGACCACAAAAGCCAAGGAAACCATCTCAACGATGAAACAACCACATCCAAAATCGAATGCTAATTGTAGTTGTTTTATACAAGGTGTAGATACAGATCCAACATTTTCAATAGCTGAATTTACCAACGGAGTAGCTCCTGAGTATAGAAATGATGATGGATCAACGCCCATAAAAACGATTCCTTTTAACTTTTGTTTGTATGGAACACCTTACACTCAATTATACATAAACAATAACGGAAACATTACTTTTGGACAAACCTATTCAACTTTTACTGGCGCTGCATTCCCTTCGGCTTCTATTCCTGCAATGGTTGCTCCGTTTTGGGGAGATGTTGATACGAGAAATACTGCAAGCGGTTTAGTGTATTATAAAATAACTCCCACTTATATGATTGTTCAGTGGAAAAATGTTGGGTATTACAGCAATATGACCGATTATATAAATAACTTTCAGTTAATCATTACTGATGGTACCGACCCAATACTTCCTTCGGGAAATAATATCGCATTTTGTTATGGCGATATGCAGTGGACTACAGGTGCTGCTTCGGGTGGTGTAGGTGGTTTTGGTGGAACTGCTTCAACAGTTGGTATTAATAAAGGAGATGGGGTAAATTATCTTCAAATGGGTCGTTTTGATCAACCAGGAATTGCATACGATGGCGGATATGGAAACAATGATGGTATTAGTTGGTTAGATTATCAATCGATGTACTTTAATGTTTGTAGCTCAACTAATATTGCTCCTATCGCGTCTGGTTTGAATAACTGTGATACCATTAAAGTCTGTGGAACAGGTGATACATTGGTTTTAGATGGATTGTTCCTTTCTCCTGAAATTGGTCAAATAACAAATATTTTAGTCAATTTAAATGGAATGTCGGGAGCAACGGTTATTAGCAACACTTCAGGTAATTCGGCTGATGCTATTGTTCAGATAATTGCTGGACCAGGAAATGCTGGTTACCGAACGATTACTTTTACAGCCACCGATAATGGCAGCCCTGTAGGAACTACGGTTGTGAATGCACATTTGTTTATTGATACTACTGGTCTTTCTGCATTTAATCCGCATATAACTGGTAATCTTGAGTTTTGTCAGGGTAGTACTACCACTCTTAGTGTGAGTCCGACAACTTATGACAGTTATGTTTGGAGTACAGGATCGGTGAACACTTCCATCACAGTGGATACATCAGGTGTATATTGGGTGACCTCTACATTAAATAATTGTCAGAAATCGTCATTGGTGAATGTGGTGGAGCATTTGTCTCCTACACCTGTGATAGCTGGCTATCCGTTTACTTGTTCGACCACAGGTACTAGTACTACCAATTTATATTCCGATTCGTTGATTTATGCTTCGTATTCATGGTCGAGTGGAAGTATTAATGATTCGATACAAGCTGGAAACGGTGTGTATACACTTACGGTGACTGACCAATATGGATGTACTGCTACATCGGCACCGGTAACTGTAACAGGGCCTTTGCCTCCGGTGATTACTGGAACAACTGCTGTGTGTAATGGACAATTGGCACAATTGACTACTACGTTTGCTTATGTTTCGTACGATTGGTCGAACGGGGCCACAGTGAGTACAAATGATACTGCTACGGTGCCTGCTAGTCCGCCAAGTTATACGGTAACTGTGGTTGACCAAAATGGATGTGTGTTGACTTCGGCACCATTTACGGTAAATAATTTCAACTTTGCAGTTTCGGTAACTGGTATACATCCATTTTGTGCTGGACAAAGTATCACCGTGACGGCTGGTACTAACAATGCCACTCAAGTGCCTAGTTATTTATGGTCGAATAGTGCTACTACTAGTGCTATCAACTTAACTTCTGGTGGTACGTATACTGTTACGTTGACTTATCCTAATGGTTGTACTTCGGATACAACGGTGACGGTGGCTCCACCTAATCCATTACCTGCTCCAACGGTTACTGGTTCGTTGTTTACATGTGGAAGCACGCCAACAACGCTGACTGTTAGTCCTATTACGGCTGGTTCTACCTATGTTTGGTCAGGAACAAGCAGCACGAATAGTTCGATTTCGGTATTAAGTGGTTTATACTCTTTAACAGAAACAGATGTGAATGGATGTGTTGGTAATTCTTCGGTTTATCAAGTTACTAATCAAAATCCTTTGGTGACGATTCAGAATAATGCTCCGTTTTGTCCGGGAGCTAGCATTAACTTGACTGCTAATCCAACGATACCGAGTGGTGTAAATTATTTGTGGTCGAATACGGAGACAACACAAAGTACAACAGTGGCTAGTTCGGGTGTATATTCGGTGACGGTGAGTTATTCGAATGGATGCACGGCAGCTGATACGGTGACGGTGTCTCAATTTAGTACACCTGTGGCTAATTTTACAGAATCGCCACTGGGAACTTGTGGTGCTAATGTGCCTGTTGTGTTTCAAGATTTATCGACTGTGACTGGTGGAAGTATTTCTAGCTGGGTTTGGAATTTTGGGGATACTACTGGTGTGTACCATCTGGGAGCTCATCCGACACATACTTATGCTGTGAATGGTACATATCCGGTGACATTGGCTGTACAAAGCAGCAATGGTTGTTGGGATACAATAAGAATGGTGTATGAGGTGATTTCGGATTTGGAATATCCAAATGTGTTTACTCCGAATGATCCGGGTGTGAAGGGTGTGAATCAGTATTTATATTTTAAGAATTTGGAGTATTTCCCTAATACAGAATTGACGGTGTATAACCGTTGGGGTATTAAGGTGTATAACAACAAAGACTACCACAATGATTGGAATGGAGGAATGGAGCATGATGGTACTTATTATTATGTATTGAGTGGTCCGAAGATGAAAGAGCCTAAATATGGTTTTGTGGAGATAATTAGATAAACAGCATTTTGCGAGATTAGAATAGTAAAGAAGCCCCGAAAGGGGCTTTTTTAGTTTAAAGTAACTAAGTTGAAAGTTGGAAAGTTCAATTTTCAAAGTTGTGGGGTGATTTAGGTAATTTAAATTTTTGCCACAAAGACACAAAGGCGTGAAGAAAAAATTCTAAACTCTAAGTACTAAATTCTAAAACGTGATTCAAAATGGGTATTACTTGCCAAAAAGACTCAAAGGCGCGAAGGAAAAATTCTAAACTTATGAAATCGGGTTTTGTGAGTAGCTATCAAAAGCAAACGTGCAAGAAATTAGGTCGAGTTTTGCTTTTTTTGCCTTTTGGGGCAATTTGGGACTTTTTAAAACGCCACTACCGATACCGTTATACGGACCCCTCGATACCGTTATACTGACCCCATGATACCATTCTACTGACCCCACGATACCGTTGTACGGACCCCACGATACCGTTGTACGGACCCCATGATACCGTTGTACGGACCCCATGATGCCATTATACTGACCCCACGATACCATTATACTGACCCTATTATTCCGTTGTACGGACCCCACGATGCCATTATACTGACCACACGATGCCTTGTACTGACCCCTCGATGCCTTTGTACTGACCCCTCGATGCCTTTGTACTGACCCCATTATTCGGGTTTACGGATGTGGGGGAGAAACGTGACGATTTTTCGTAGACCTCACCCCCGGCCCCTCTCCAAAGTCACCTCTCCCCTTTATCCCCTCTCCACAAGAGAGGGGTGACGGAGTAGGACATACTAAATGTTTGTGGCGAGACGCCACAGAATAATGGGCACAGGCGAAACGGGCCTGCGTTAGCGAATAATTCTGTTGTTGGAAAGTCGAAATTCAATGCCTACAGGAAGTTTAGCGAACGTTCACGGGAAGCGTGGGCGTTGCTTTACTCTGTAGGCAGGGCTTCGACTCCCGCAGAATACAAGTAATGCAATTAGCTCACGCTGATTTTTTATATAAAGGGGTGAAGGAAAAATTGAAACTGTGGTTTAGGGTGTTATTTATAATTGTGTTTATTCGTCCGAATAGATGGAGGTATGAAATTGATAAATTAAAAAAAGGAGGTAAGGGAAAATGAAGCGTGCTAAGTATTTTATGTATTGAGAAAAAATTATTACAAACAATTAAAAAAAACAAAACGATGAAAAAAAATTACTTGTTTACTTTTATCTTTATAGTATTGATAAATGCGGTGTATTCGCAAATTCCTTCGGAAACCAAAGTGTTTAAGGAGTGGAACACGAATGAGGGTACACAAAATTTCTTTTATAAAAATGTGACGAAAACGGATGCGAGTGGCAATGTGTACATTGCTGGTGCTACGATGAATAGTAGTGGGAACTATGATGTGTTGGTGGCTAAATATGGCTCGAAGGGTGATTTGCAATGGATGCAACAGTATGATAGTGGGTTGGGGTTGGATGCTGCGAGTGCAATGGTGATAGATGGTTTGGGCAATGTGTATGTAACGGGTGTGACTAGCACGGGTGTGTATACGGATGTGTTGGTGATGAAGTATGATGCGGGTGGTACGCTGATGTGGACGCAAACATGGGATGGGACTGCTGGTTTGATAGATGGTGGTGCTGATATTGTGTTGGATGATTCGAGCAATGTGTATGTGACAGGATTGAGTTATAACAGTAGTTTGAATAGTGACTTTGTGACTTTGAAATATTCGAATGCTGGAACGTTGATGTGGCAAAAGATTTATACTGGCACTTACAATTTGGATGATGCGGGAATAAAAATAACGACTGATAATAAGTCGGTGTATGTGGCGGGTTGTGTGCAGGCTGCTGGCAATGATTTTAGGTTTACTACGATAAGTTACTATTGTGGTTCGGGAGCGCAGAATGGGTTGAATGTGAGTACTACTGGGAGTTTGGCGAGAATGGATTTGGTGAATGATTTGAAAATGGATGGGCAACGAAATATTTATGTGACGGGTGCAGTGGAGACAAGTACAAATAATTATGATATGTATACTATAAAACTGGATACGTTGTTGGCGGTGGATTGGTATCATACTTATAGTTCGACTGGCACGGCTAATGATGTGGCGAACTCGGTGGATGTGGATGGTGTGGGCAATGTGGCGGTGACGGGATATACCACGATAACGGGTGAAGGGAAAAACTTTACTACTATTTTGTATAATTCGGGTGGTACGCAACAATGGGTAAAAAATTATAATGACACTATAAATGGAGATGATGAGGCAACGGCTGTGAAGTTTGACCATTATGGAAACATTGTGGTGGTGGGGTATGCGGCTAGTGTGTTGAATGCGACTGATTATAAAATAATAAAATATGATGCGAGTAATACGGTGCTATGGGAAGCGAGTTTTGATGGTGATAAGCATTTGGTGGACAAGGCTACGAACTTGGCGATAGATGATAATAATGATGTGGTGGTGACTGGAGAGAGTGAAACTGGAACTGGAAAAATGGAATATGAAACGGTGAAGTATTCGGAAAAGGAAATTATAAGTCCGACAGACTACCATGGTGAGAGTGCTGCTACTAGCTTTTTGTATTATGAAAATAAGGGACAGTTGGTGAGTGCTGATAGTGTGCCTGTGGCGGTGAAGGATGAACGATATTATACAAATAATAGTGTGCCTGCCATGTATTTTACTGATAATTTGTTTAGCTTTGTGTTCGCACATGTGGATACGGTGGTGGCAACGCCTGATACATTGCAACGTGTGGATGTGAGTTTTGTGGGTTCGAGAGATGGAACAAAAATTTATCCGATGAAAGAACAAGCTAGTTATCTGAATTATTTTTTGGCACAATGCCCTGATGGTATTACTGAGATACACGGCAACCAAAGGTTGGTGATTCCTGATTTATACCCTAATATCGATTTAATGTATTATAGCAATGGTGCTGGTTTTAAATATTATTTTATAGTGAAGCCGGGTGCTAAACCGAGTACTATAGTGGAAAAGATAAGTGGTGCTAGTAGTGTGAATGTGGATGGCACTACGAATGCGATGACCATCATGAGCGATGTGGGTAGTATATCGTTTGCAAGCCCTAAACAATATCAATTGGATGGTAGTAATAATGTGATAACATTAACTGATAGTACTGCTGATTGGGTGTATTCGGGAGGTTATCTTTCTTTCGATGCTTATGGTTTTGATGATACAAAGGTGCTGGTGATTGAGGTGGAAAAGTCAATAGGTTCAATAACATCATCGGTTAATTTTCCTGTTTGGGGAACTTTTATTGGAGGAACAAATAATGACTTTGCACATGATATAACGTATGATAATAATGGAAACATTTATTTAACCGGAGAAACAAAAAGTGCACCCGGAGTAACATCAGGATTTCCGATGGCTACTGGAGCAGGTATTTTCCAAAGTACACTTGGTGGAGGGTCGGATGCATTTATTGAAAAGTTCACTGATCAATATGCCATGTTTTGGACAACTTATTTAGGAGGTAATCAAGATGACATTGGCTATGGAATAGCACATACAGATGTAGGTGGAGGGAAATTATACATTTGTGGTTCGACAACTAGTGACCCTTCAACATTGTCCACCGCATCGGGAGGAAGCACAAGTTATGTTAATGTAAATGCAAGTGCCCCATCTCAAAGTGGATTTATTACTAGATTCAATGAAAATGGATTTGCACGAGAGTGGTTTACCTATTGGGGTTCGTACAATACTTATTGCACAAAAATAAAATGTGATGCGGCTGGCGATGTGTTTGTGGTAGGTGCCACAGGGCCTAATCCTAACACGTTCGGGACGTGTACGCCCTCTTGGGCTATGAGCGTGTGTTACCCAGGAAGCGGAGCGTATAATCAACAAGTGAATGCAACTTATGGATCATACTTAGGTTACGATGGATTTATTGCAAAATTTGATAATGCAACACAACTTGTATGGAGCACCTTTATGGGAGGGCAGGGTGATGATTATTGCGAAAACCTTGCGATAGATGATGCCAACAATAAACTTTATGTGGTGGGAACAACAACAAGTACAAGTATAGGCATCACTTATTGTAGCTCACTAACAGGGGGATTCCCTATATGTAATGGAGGTAGTTTTACTCAAACTTTATTAAATGGGAATAATTCGACAGGGTATGGTGATGGATTTGTTCAGCGATATACTTTAAATGGTAACATGGAATGGTCGACCTTTATAGGTGGAATAGATGATGAAACCGCAGAAGGGGTTGCAGTAAACTCAGGTGGAGATGTGTATGTATCAGGATACACATCAACAAGTGTATATGGTGCGAATTGTGCTGTGCCTACCAATTTTGGATTTCCGCATTGCAATAATGGATATAGCCAAAACTTTGCAAGCCCTGCACTTGGATCTGACAATTATATCATGAGATTTGACCATGGTGGAGGATTGTTGTGGTCAACATATATAGGAGGAAGTGGAGTTGAAGAAAGTACTATTGGTGAAAGCGGCACAAAGTTAACAACTGATAATAATGGTAATGTGTATATGTATGGAATTACAAATAGTGGGTCGCATTCTTCAACTTTATTTGAACCGAATCCTATAATTGATTATACATATTATAACCAAGCTACACACTCTGACGAGAGTAGTAGTGTTTACAATACAGATTGTTATATAATAGGTTTTGATAATAGTAATCAACCCTTCTGGAGTACCTATTTTGGTGGTGTTGGAAGTGATGCAACTGGAAGTATCATTACAACTCCGAACAATAGATTATATGTTTGCGGTAACACTTATAGTACCACTGCATTCCCTATTCATCGTCCTAATATTGCAAATGCCTTTTGTGATTCGACATATGGTGGTGCTGGGGACGGATTCGTAGCAAATGTGATACAAGGAGGTACATTTTCTATAGCAGAACATAGCAATACAGAAAACTCTGTAACCATTTATCCGAACCCTAGCAGTGGATTATATACTTTAGAATTAGAAGTTAAATCAACAGAACACATCAGACTTGAGGTGTACAATTTATTGGGAGAAAAAATCTTCGAATTAAAATCGATGGCTAATTTGGGCAAAAATATTTTTCCATTAGATTTGTCAAAAACAAGTGATGGGATTTACTTTGTAAATGTAGTGATTAATGAAAAAAGAATAGGAACAAAAATAATTAAAGACTAAAATGAAAAAAATATTTTGTTACACATTCTTTTGTCTACAATGTCTGTTGGTTTCGACTTCACTTGTGGGTCAAGTAAAATATCAAAAGCTATTTGGCGGTTTTGGCGGATCTGGTAGGAATATTGTAAAGAATGTTACTGGCGGATATATTGTTGCAACGGACCATGGAGGATTTGGACTATGTTTGATGCAATTAGACCATTATGGAGATACGTTATGGACACAAAACTATAGTCAAAGTATGCCAGTATTTGGTGACTTGATTGAAACTTCTGATGGTGGTTATATCATTTCTGGAACATTCTATATTCAACATGTTGGAATATTAATAAAAACAGATGGAAATGGTAATATCGTTTTTAAAAGACTATTCACTAATTTTACAGGACTTGTTGTGAATTCGATTGAGCAATGTTCTGATGGTGGCTATTTTATAGTAGGTAATAAATCTAATTTAGAAGGATTTGTAATAAAAACAAATAGCAATGGGGATCCCTTGTGGACTAAAACATACAGTAACACATATAATTATTCATTAAACAAAATCAAAAGAACAAGTGATGGAGGTGGAATTATAGTTGGTTCATCAGTGTATCCATTAAATAATAATGCATTCGCAACATTAATGAAAATAGATAGTAGTGGTAATGTTGTATGGCAAAAATTGTTTGAAGGAATTTATTGTCTGTCAAAAAACACGCTTGAATCAACGACTGATGGTGGTTACATTATCGCTGGCACAAGTTATTTTTATAATGACACTGCTGGCGGAGATGGAATTCTCTATTTAATAAAGATGAATAGTTTAGGGAACTTCGTGTGGGGTAAATGTTATCCCGATACCAAGAATAGTATTTATGGTATTGGAGTGACGTCAACGACTGACAATGGGTATACTATTACTAGTGGGACTAATGCATTCACGAGTGTTGATAATTCACAATATAGGGTGTTGCTCATTAATACAGATAGTTCTGGGATACCTAATTGGTCCAAAATATATGGGGGCAATGGTTTTGGATATGGTAATTCAGTATGTCAAACGAATGATAACGGTTTTATTATTTCCGGAAACTATAGAGATTCAGTATTAAATGAAAACTTTTATTTAATAAAAACGGATGCAATCGGAAATAGTGGCTGTACAGAAAATACAGAAGCAATAATAGCAAATCCATTCATCTCCAATTTAACTTTTTTAACTCCAATAGTCGCGACATATAACCTAGTGACAAATAGTAATAGTTTAATAATTTCACCTGTTGATAGCATTCCAATACAGACGATTTGTTCTAGCGTTACTAAAGTTAATGAAGAAACTATTAAAGAACAGCTTCTTATTTATCCGAATCCTAGCAGTGGATTATATACTATCAATTTAGAATCGAGTGTAAATGATGATGCAGTGATAAATGTGTTTAACTTACTAGGAGAAAAAATTACGAACCAAAAAGTGAAAACAAAATTTGGTGTGAATAAATATCAACTTGATTTGACGAATGCTCCAGATGGGATTTATTTTGTAACTTTGAACTCAAATACAAGGGTTTCACAAAAGAAGTTTGTGGTACTAAAATAAGTAAACAAAATGAAAAGATTATTTATTTTAATCTTCTTATCTATAAACATAGTATCGGAAGCACAGTGGGTAGAACAAGTAAGTGGCACAACAAATGATTTACGTTCTGTTTACTTTGTTGATACTCTTGTTGGTTATTCTGTTGGTAATTCTGGCACTATTTTGAAAACCATAAATAGTGGCACCAACTGGAATTCATGCTCGTACTCTACACCGTATACTTTATATGGTGTATTTTTCAATAATAAAGATACTGGATATGCAGTTGGGGATAATGGGATAATATTAAAAACAATAGATGGTGGCACAAATTGGAATCTTCAAATTTCGGGAACTACCAGTGGTTTAAGGGCCGTTTATTTTATTGATAATGATACTGGTTATGTATCAGGGAGTTCTACTGTTTTTAAAACTACTAATGGTGGAATTAACTGGAATCCACAATCTACAGGAATAATTTCAGGATTTTCATCTATTCATTTTACAGACAATCATACTGGTTTTGCAGTTGGAACAGGTGGTAAAATAATAAAAACAACAAATGGAGGATTAAACTGGAGTAACCAGACAATCGGGGGAGGACAAATATTATATTCAATAAATTTTGCAGATGCTAATGTTGCCTATGTAGTGGGTGCAAATGGTACAATTATAAAAACAATTGATGCGGGAGCAAACTGGACAACTTTAAATAGCAGCACTACAAAAGATTTATATTCGGTTTGTTTTATTGATGCAAATACAGGTTACGTAGTAGGGGGTGATATAATACAGACTTTAATATTAAAAACTATAGATGGTGGAATTAACTGGAATTCGCAATCAAGCCCTGTAAATGAACCTTTTAATTCTGTTTTTTTCTTAGATAATTTTAACGGATATGCGGTTGGATTTTATGGTGCTATTATAAAAACTACAAATGGACTTGGTATAAACGAAAGTGATATTGTGAATGGAATAAGTGTATATCCTAATCCTGCTTCGTCAATATTTACAGTAAGTACAGAGGGAGAGAAAATAAAAGAATCAAGGATTATGAATGTGCTAGGCGAGGAAGTATTGAAAACAACACTTGCTGAAAATGCTGCAACAATAGATGTTTCATCATTGGCAAAAGGAATGTATTTCTTACAAGTAAAGACAGAAAAAGGAGTAAGCAGTAAAAAGTGGATTAAAGAGTAAACAAAGAAAGCCCTGAGAAATTGGGGCTTTTTTTTATTTTGTAACTTTGACTTCGAATACAAAGGTTAGTCAGAAAAAATTCATAGTAATAAAATGAGAAAAGTTCTGTTGATCATAATATCTTTAATAAATTTTCATTTAAAAGCTCAATGGGTGGAACAATCGAGTGGAACAACAAATGGACTAAGTTCTGTCTTTTTTGTTGATTCTCTGAATGGATATTCGGTTGGAAGTTCAGGCACTATATTAAAAACAACGAATAGTGGCAATGTTTGGATTTCAGTTTCTTATTCTACTCCATTTGATATTAATAGTGTTTACTTTAATAACAAGGATACAGGATTTGCTGTTGGTGGAAATGGAATAATATTGAAAACAATTGATGGAGGAGTGAATTGGAATTTACGACCGTCAGGTACTACTGGGGGATTGCATTCGGTTTATTTTATTGATGCAGATACTGGATATGTAGCAGGAGATGCAGGTCTTATACTTAAAACTATAAACAAGGGAATAAATTGGCAAGTTCAAACTACAGGAACAACAAATGCCTTGACTTCTGTTTTTTTTACAAGTAACTTAACAGGATATGCCGTTAGCATAGGAAGTAGAATATTGAAAACAATAAACGGAGGGTTAAGTTGGAACGTGCAATTTAGTGGAATTGGACAGATATTATATTCTGTACATTTTGCTGATTTAAATAATGGATATATTGTAGGAGATAATGGAACGATTCTTAAAACAATTGACGCAGGAAATAATTGGATCAATTTAAATAGTGGAACTACAGAGACCTTATATTCTGTTTTTACTTTAGATTCATCAAATATTTTTATTGTAGGTAGTAATGTTTCATCATTAATTTTAAAAACAACAGATGGAGGAATGAATTGGAATTTTCAATCAAACACTTCAAATCAACCTTTTTATTCTGTTTATTTTGCAAACACTTATAATGGCTATGCTGTCGGATATAATGGCACGATTGTAAAAACCTTAAATGGACTAGGTATAAACGAAAGTGAAATGGCGAATGGAATAAGTGTATATCCTAATCCTGCTTCGTCAATATTTACAGTAAGTACAGAGGGAGAGAAAATAAAAGAATTAAGGATTATGAATGTGCTAGGCGAGGAAGTATTGAAGGAAGTTATTAATGATTATACTGCAACCATAGATGTTTCATCACTAGCAAAAGGAATCTATTTCTTACAAGTGCAAACAGAAAAAGGAATAAGAAGTAAAAAGTTAATTAAAGAGTGAAAAAAGAAAGCCCTGAGAAATTGGGGCTTTTTTTTATTTTGTAACTTTGAACTCAAATACAAGGGTTTCACAAAAGAAGTTTGTGGTACTAAAATAAGTAAACAAAATGAAAAAGTTAGTTCTGTTTTTAAACGTTGTTTTCAATGTAACAGCAAACGCTCAATGGGTGCAAGAAACTAGTGGTACATTGAACAGTCTTCGTTCTGTTTATTTTATTAACCCTGATACAGGATACGCTGTTGGAGAATTCGGAACAATTTTAAAAACAATAGATGGTGGCACAATTTGGAGTTTGCAGAATATGGGAGCTTCAATAAATTTGTTCTCTGTTGATTTCCCTTGTAATGATACGGGTTATATCGCAGGAAAAGGTATTTCAGGAGTGATATATAGAACAATAAACGGTGGAAATAATTGGGTTTCACAATCAACAGGAACAAATAGTAAATTACTTTCATTATCTTTTGTAAACTCAAATACAGGATATGCTGTTGGAGACTCTAGTACAATAATTAAAACGAACAATAGTGGCTTAAACTGGAATACTCAAACATGTCCGCCAAATTGCAATTTAATGTCAGTATGTTTTATTGACGCGGATACCGGTTATGCAGTTGGATATACCATTGGTACCGTGGTACCTCCAATAATTTTAAAAACTATTGATGGAGGAGTCAACTGGAATCAGCAAAACACGAGCGCAACTTCTTATTTAACTTCAGTTTATTTTCCTTCTCCGTTAACAGGATATGCCGTTGGAGCTAATGGTACAATACTAAAAACAATAAATGGAGGTAATAATTGGATTATTCAAAATAGTGGGATCAATTTTCATTTATATTCCGTTCACTTTATTAATAATGATACTGGATATGCTACAGGAACATCTAATCAAATTTTAAAGACTATAGATGGAGGAAATAATTGGGATTTACAAACTGATTGGATAACAACAAATCTTTTGTACTCAGTATTCTTTTTAGATGCTAATATTGGTTTTGCTGTAGGAGTCCACGGAAGCATTTATAAGACTACTAACGGAGGTGGTCTTGGGATAGATGACAAAATTTATTTGAATGGGATAATTATATATCCGAATCCTGCAACAACAATATTTACAGTAAATACCGAAGGAGAGAAAATAAAGAAACTAAGGATTGTAAATGTTATTGGAGAAGAAGTATTGAAGGAAGTTATTAATGATTATAATGCAACCATAGATGTTTCATCACTAGCAAATGGAATCTATTTCTTACAAGTGCAAACAGAAAAAGGAATAAGAAGTAAAAAGTGGATTAAAGAGTAAACCAAGAAAGCCCTGAGAAATTGGGGCTTTTTGTATGCATACTTCGAGATTACAAAGAGAGATGCGCTGAATAACTGCACCTGATAGCAGCGAAAAGCCCGAAGTGGGTGAGCTTGTGCGATAGGCGGACTTGTAGCGGATAGCAGGAGGAAAGGAAACGAAGAGTGAGAAGCTGCCTGCCCTAATTTAATACCGCAAAAGTATAATTGGTAAAAACAGGGGGTAATTAAAAATCTCCCGAATAAGTTAGTTACTTTTGCTGCATGAATTCGGAAATAGAAAATAAGTTATGGTCAACTTATTATGGTGATACTTCTTTCGAAGCGGCTAATGATATAGTAATTGATAATGATTTGAATAATATATATGTAGTAGGCTATGCTGATTCCACCGTTTCTTTATTACCTAATGTTATAGGTGGTGCGTATAACTCAATTACAGGTAAAGGATTACTTTTAAAATTCAGTTCTTCATTTCAAAGGTTATGGGCAACTACCATAGGAAATAATACAACTAACTGTTACATACGCAGTGTAGATGTTGACCAAAGTAATAACCTATATATAGGAGGATTTATAACAGGGGCAACATTACCAAGTGCGAATAACAGCTTAAAAGGATTAACTGATGGCTTTGTAATAAAATTCAAGGCTTCTGATAATTCTATAGATTGGTCAAGCTATATTGGAGGTGATAGCACGGATGTTGCTATTTCAGTAGCTGCCTCCAAATTAGATAATAGTTTATATATTACTGGCACTACAGTATATCCTTCTCACTTTCCATTTACTATGGAGCATTCCACGGATTATATTGATAGTACATATAATGGAGGTGATAGGGATATTTATATTGCGAAGTTAAATAAGACATCAGGCACAATACTTTGGAGTACTTTATTTGGCAGCAATGATACTGACTTTGGAGCAAATATTGTACAAGCATCTAACCATAATGTTTTTTTAACAGGAGAATCTTATGGCAGTGGTAGTTCAATTCATTGGTCGCATCCTCTAAATGGACTATTTAGAGATACAACCAATGCTGCTTTATTAAATCAAGCATTAATACTTGGTTTTTCTGCTGATAATAAATTATTCTGGAGTACCTTTTTAGGAGGTGATGAAATGGATGCGGGGTTTTCGTTAAGAACAAACAATACAGGAAGCGAATTATTTGTTTTAGGTAACACAAGCAGTTCTCCACAACTGCATTTCCCGTTGGCTGATGGTAATGGTATTCCATATTTTCAAGACACTTTAGGGAATCCCAATTTTAATGCAACGAGCTTTATAGCACGATTTGACATAGCCAGTTTAGGCTTATCAATAGCAGCGGATAATAAATTGGAAGTATCAGATGTAGCCATATTTCCAAGCCCAACAATAAGCGAATTAAATATTGTTGTAAACTGTACAGAAAAGGAAAACGCGGTATTCTGTATTTATAATATCAACGGACAAGTGGTTTCTGAACAAAAAACAGAAGTAAACAAGGGCATACAAAAATATAAGTTAAGTACTATCAACTTGAAAGACGGACTTTATTTTTTCAGAATAATTGGAGAAAATAAATTAAACTATTGTAGTAAATTTATCAAACAATAGAAGATGAAAAAAGTATTTTTTTCAATACTGGTTTTAGTGCAAACAGGGAGTACATCCTTGTTTGCTCAAAACTGGCAGAATTTGGGGTTTACGCTCGACCGTCAAGTAAATGTATTATTTACAGACACCATTTCTAATTTATTATATGTAGGAGGGTCTGGATTTACATACATAAACGGTAATTATATTAGAGGAATTTTTTACTGGGACGGGACAAATTATCATAATATGGGATCAGGTATTGATTTAGGTGGAACTCCGGGAAGTGTTTCTGCTATAAATCGTTATCAAAATGAAATATACGTAGGTGGCGGATTTAGTTATGTCGGAGGACATTATTCAAAAGGTTTTGCTGGATGGAATGGGATTTCTTGGGATTCAATTGGATGTAATGGTGCGGTGCTTGATATTGAGATTTTTAACAATGAAATGTATGTTTGCGGAACGTTTGATTCTATTGCGGGAATTCCAGCTCATTATGCTGCTAAATTTAATGGCAGCACTTGGAGTGCCATTAATTGCCCTACCAGTTTGAGCGGTATAGTAGCTAGGATAGCGGTTTATAATGGTGAAACATATATTGGCGGTTCTTTTGCAAGTACTCAAATTACATTTCGCAATATTGTTAAATATAATGGATTTACTTGGTCAAATCTTGGAAACGGGGTGCCAGGTTCTATTTCGGAAGTTAGCAATTTCGAAATTTATCAAAATGAATTATATGTTATGGGGCGTTTCTTGACTAGCAATGGCAATGCAAGTACAAGTATAATGAAATGGGATGGGAGCAATTGGTCTGCGGCTGGTAATGGTGTAAATGGCATCAATCCGGCAGTATTTTCAAGTTTAATATGTAATGGAAAGTTATACGTTGTAGGAACATTTATTATTGCAAGTGGAATACCTGCTGATAAAATTGCTGTTTGGGATGGGCTGAAATGGTGCGCTTTTGGAGATACATTTAATAATTCTATCGGCACAATAGCTGTTTATAATAATCAATTAATTATAGCAGGAGGTTTCACACAAATTGATACCGATTCAACGTATACTTATATGGCAAAATGGATTGGAGGCAGTTTTATAGATACTTGCAGTGTTGAATTTACAGGGGTTGAAGAAATAAGTTATAATGAAGAGGTGAATATTTATCCGAATCCTGTTTCGTCAATTTTAACTGTGAGAGCAGAAAAAGAAAGAATAAAAAACATCTGTGTGATGAATGCGCTTGGTGAGATTCTATTAAAAGAAGAGGTGAACGAAAAAGAGAGTAATGTTGACATTTCGACATTAGCAAAAGGAATGTATTTTGTGCAGCTAATTTCGAAAGACAAAAAAACAACTTTGAAATTTATTAAACAATAATACATAATTATAAATACCTGTTAGGGTTTAAACCCTAACAGGTATTTACAAAAAGAAAAATGCTTAAAAACCTAATAGTAGCAATCTTTATTATTCACACTCAGTTTATATTTTGTCAGACAAAGTATAAAATATTAAATGCAGATTTTAAAAACGCTCCTACAAAAATTAAAGGTGTACAAATAAATTTTAATACAAACTCCAATGGGCAATTGGGCACATTTAGTAAGACAGAAATAATTAATTACAAAAGAAAATTCTCGAAATTCACATCCGATAAATTAATAACTAAAGTAGAAATAAATAAGCTGACGACCACCGAGAATACAAATTTCAATCATTCATTTAGAGCAAAAGAATTAGAACAAATTATTACTGATGTTTATA